>Ga0164318_10006220_pt1 | contig 11572 bp, 12 predicted proteins | sample GuaBasSedimGuay9_FD_113734 | JGI IMG/M metagenome (GOLD analysis project Ga0164318, IMG submission 113734) | Subseafloor sediment microbial communities from Guaymas Basin, Gulf of California, Mexico - Guay9, Core 4571-4, 0-3 cm | ecosystem: Environmental > Aquatic > Marine > Hydrothermal vents... | reverse complement strand
TTGTAAGTTCCATGCACCTGGAATCCACCTCAACTGCACCGTGCGATAACACCTGCGTACCTGTTTCAACAGCAAACTGCACTGTGCTCATTGACAAACCTGAATATTTTTTCCAGTATTCCTGCTGGGTTGGGGGTGGCTTTAAAGTGAAGTCTGAGAGAGCTGTCGTGCCAAAGCCAAAAGATGTCCCCTGTACATGCAGGCAGCATACCCCTGGAACTTGATCAGTGATATGAAAACTGCGAAAGGAAATCCATGAGTACCATTTTGGACGGAATGACTGTGGCGTTAATGGCAACAAGAGTTCGGGAAGAACACCCGATGATCCACCACATAACGAACAGCGTTGTTACAAACTTCACCGCAAACATCACACTTGCAATGGGAGCAGCCCCTGTAATGGCTCCATCTCTTGCAGAGTCGGCTGAGATGGCAGGCTATGCAGGTGCTCTGCTCCTCAACATCGGAACCATTGACCCTGATCTGCTGGCCAGCATGCTGGCAGCCGGCAGGGCTGCAAACGAAAAGGGGATTCCCATCGTTCTCGACCCGGTAGGTGCAGGAGCCACAAAGCTCCGTACAGATGCAGTGAACACTCTTCTTTCCGAACTTAAAATCTCAGTTGTCAGGGGAAATCCCGGGGAAATTCTTTCTCTGACCGGAACATCGGGAGAAGTTCGCGGAGTGGATTCCCTCGCCACAGGTGAAGGCAGAGACAGCATCTTCATGGCTTTTGCAGAGAGAACAGAAATAATCACAGCGGTTAGCGGAGAGACTGACTTTATTACAGACGGAACAGACTGGATAAAAGTTCACAATGGTCACCCTGCGATGGCTTCTGTAACCGGCACAGGATGCGGAGCAACCACTGCAATTGCCTGTTTTGCCGCTTCTGCAAAACCACTTTTTGAATCGGTAGCCTCGGCAATTGCCTGTTACAACATCGCAGGAGAACTGGCGGTTGAGAACTCCAGAGGTCCTGGATCTTTCGTCCCTGAATTCATTGATCAGCTGTTCGCTCTAAACGAGTACACCATACAAAGCAGGCTCCGGTTTGAAGTTGATGGTGATGGTGACAATGACGATGTCGGACTCTGATTTAAGCCGGATGCTGAAGCTTTACCTGGTCACAGACCCGGTCCTTCACCATGGGCGAGGAGTTGAAGCCACCTGCGAAATCGCCCTCAAAGCAGGTGTAAGATTCGTTCAGCTAAGAGACAAAACCGCATCAACCAGATCTCTTTACAAGTCTGCTGTTGCTCTGCGTGAACTGTGCAGAAAACACAACAGCTACTTTGTAGTTAACGACCGGATAGATGTAGCCATGGCTGCCCGGGCAGACGGCGTTCACCTGGGACAGAGTGATATGCCCGCCGATATAGCACGATCTCTCATGAGGCCTGACGCCATCATCGGAGTTTCCGTACGAACAGTTGAGGAAGCAAAAAAGGCCGCAAAGGACGGCGCAGACTACATTGCCGCCAATCTTGTTTTTCCCACAAATACAAAGAAAGACATAGAAAAGCCTCTGGGTCTTGATATGGTTTCAAGGCTTGCAGGGGCTTCATCTCTCCCTCTTGTAGCAATAGGTGGAATTACTCCGGCTAACACAAAGCTCGTAATGGATGCCGGCTGCTCCGGTGTTGCCGTGGTCACAGCCATAATGAACGCAGACTCACCAGCCCTTGAAGTGCACAGGTTCCTGGATATTCTCGTAGCAGCCTCACAGTAATACACTTGTGTTTTTCTGTGCTCAATTAAGCAGGTATGCTCTGAATCCTCTGCAGGTAAGCAGGAACCGGTAGTCGGTCATATACTTTTCCAGCCATCCAGAGCCGGCGAGATAATCATAGGTAACAAATCCGGCAGGACATGCCTGAAGCCCTGTCTCTGCATCGATAAACACAAGTGCAGGTCTGTTTGCCTGGATGTCCTCCCCAAGCTCTGTAAGAAACTGCAATTCTTCCCCTGCCATATCTGAAAACGATCTGTAGTTGAAATCCATAGAGTCTGAAGCCTCAACATCGCTGTATATGAGCGCTATTGGAAAAGCAGACATAAACCTTGTTCCTGGAAGTCCGGCCTGACCATAAAGGTAAGAACAGATGCAAGCAGCATGAATACAAAACGAGTTTCACCGGGCTTGCTACTGTACAGAACTACCGAAAGGATCAGTATCGCATTTGCAAGAAACGCCAGTGTTGTTTCCATTCCAGTGAATGAATGGTATCTGAAAGAAGCGGGAGGTGCTTTTTTGATAACAGTTTCCCAAACTTGTATCCGGCAAAAACAAGAACAGCAAGCCCCAGAAGACCTGTAGAAAATGAAGTGAAGCTCAGTAAAAATGAATTATCTGCCGTAAACAAACTTTTAGAAACTGTGATTAAAAACAGAAACACCGGGCTGGTTGCTCCAAAAGCAGGACCATCTGCGGCATTCCAGGAAAAGCCATAACCCGCCAGAAAATTGGAAGCGTAACGACAGTACATGTACGCATCGTCAAATTCAGTTGACAGCCTTGCAGGAGCATACGCCACTACGAAGTAAACGGCAGACAGTAGAGAAATTACAGCTACAACTGTTTTAACCGACTGTGTTTTGTAAAAAGGTCTCATCGCATGACAATGCTCCTAACACCTCTGCAAGTCAATGTAACAATTGTTCAGTTCATAATCTGCTTCGGGCTTTATCAATCAAAAATAATCCGGACAATTGCTCTGGTAATTGCTAACGCAGAACCTCTGTTAATCCACACAATACAACAAAAACCGGAACGGCAATTGTTAGTCCCCGATAATCTCATTCAGACCAACAAGAATTGAAGTAAGTTCCTCAGGAGATATTCTTGTGATTTTCTTGCCAATACGCCGAACCGACAGAGTCCTGATCTGGCTGATCTTGATCCATGACTTCTTCGGGAGCGATGTCTCTGATAATTCATATGTCAGAGGAAATCCAGCCCTGGGTTCTACGCTGGTAAGGGCAACAGCGATCACTGTTCCAGAGCGGTCATTGAAAACATCATTACTGAGAACCAGTACAGGCCTTTTCCCTGATTGTTCATGCCTGATTGTAGGATTCAGATCAGCCCAGAGAATATCACCTCTTAGTATTCCGGCCATGATCCAAGCTCAGTTTTCATACCTTCCTCAGCTATAGCTATTTCCTCTTCAGGATTCAGCTTCGCACATTCCCGTGCAAGACGGTTACTGTACCTCTTCTTAAGCATTTCACTAACTGCATTTTGTATGGCTCTACTTCTACTGGGAAATTCCGCCTTTGAAACAAGATCATCAAGTTGATGAAGTAGCTTCTCATTCATACTGATAGCTATTTTTGCTGTACTCATGCAAATCACCTCCGGTAGTACCATTGGTCATACCGTTTGTATTGTCAAGGGTAAACAACAATTGCTCAGCAGGCGCTCTATCGCCAACCGTTAGGATAATTATCTACAAGAGCTTGGATTCAGAACAAAGAATGGAACTGGAACCACCGATAATTTATGTATCAAGGCAAATCCAGAATGATATTCCCACAAACCCTTGTGATTGATAAAATTGGGCATTATCATCCTATGGTAAGCAGAAAAAGACACAGGACGACAAAAAACTGAACAAACAAATGCTACAGAACAGCAACTCAATGTGCAATAAACTGGTTATCGCTGTCTGCTGATTTGAAGCGTTGTGATTGCAGCCGGCCAGGCGTTGCGGGAAAAAAGCAATTCCAGAGAAATACCTGTTATCAATAACCAAAGCCAATTCTCCCGAGCGGAAGTTCAATGGGCTGCAGCTGGCATTTAAGGTTCGGATACCGTGCTTTACCTGGGAGAACACCCCACTCTTGCCAGAAACTTCGATGTTGCAGGTTCCCTGGAATGGATAGCACGGATAACATCCCATATACCAGGGAAGGGCTCGAAGCAGGTTATCTACTACGGGGCGTACAGCCAGGCATGGCGGAGCCGTGAGCACCGTCAGGGCATTTTACCGAAAGCATCAGGCAAAGAAAAATCCGCCTCTTCGATAGAAAACCGTTCGTCATACTACAGACGGAGAAGACAGAAGTGGGCTGCACTTCTGAAGAAGGTCTGGGATGTTGATGCATTGAAGTGTCCGAAGTGCGGAGGACAGATGAAGGTCATATCCTTCATAGAACAGCCCCCGGTCATCAAGCGCATACTGAAACACCTTGAGATCCAAGACCTACGCCTGAGCCACTGGAGCGTGTCTGTGAACCATACGCGGACTACGTTCCATGGCAGGATGATGTGCCTGAGATAGAGGTTGGGTAAGTTGTCAGCGATCGAACTTCAAGGGGTGTAGTGCACCATGATGCTGCGTTTCCAGTGAAAATATGCAGTAACGATGTTTGACTGAAGATGTTTCAGGCGGTATGGTTAATTTCCGGGTTTACCCGGGAACCACAAGCTTCTGGCATGTTGGTTTCAGGAAGAAAACTTACAAATATTGGAACTGAAAAGTGGTTTTGGGAGCTACTGTGAAAATGCTGAAAATCCAGTTTCCTGGTATTAGATTATCGGCAGAATATCAGACTGTCTCTTCTCAGGGAAACAGTACTTATTTTAATGAGGGTTTCGGGAAAAGCACATATAGTTTATATTTTTAATTATGCATCTAGTGTTACTAGGAGCCTGACCGAAAATACAACATCGGCATTAGCCACCACACAAACGGCTATAATACACGCCAATTTTCGTCAAATAGCGTTGCTATTCTTCTCTAATTGGCATGCATTCTATCTCGTCCGTGAGGCGCTACTGCTCAACGCCTATTCTCGGACAAGCTCCTAGATATATGGGTATGAAACGAAACTGAATGTTGTTCAGGGTTTGGAAATATTGGTAAATGTCCAGCATGACTAGTAGAAACGCATCAAAGATAAACCAGGTGCTGCAGGAGTGGCCGAAGAACACAGTTGCGACTCAGCCCTGGCTTACATTGCTTGGAGTGTCAAGCAAACTGGCAAACTGGCACGTGGGTTCAGGATGGCTGCAGCGATTCGGAACAGGGGCATACATCCGTCCCGGAGATCAGGTTGAATGGCAGGGGGGAGTATATGCTCTGCAGACTCAACTGGATAAAACAGCTCACGTTGGCGGGCAAACAGCCTTGGAGCTGCAGGGATTGTCTCACTTCATACCGATAGGACAGAAGAGGAAAATTCTCCTTGTAAGCGATCTGCAGGAACGGCTACCGACATGGTTCCGTAACCATCAATGGAATGTCAATATGGAACACAGGTGCCTGTCCTTGTTTGAGCATGTTCCTGAAAAGTCTGTAACTGAACTCGATTGCGGTGGTTTCAAAATAACCATGTCCGGCAGAGAGCGAGCTATGATGGAGCAGATGCGATTTGTCAGAAGCAACAGCGATCTGGAACAGGTATACCTGCTGATGGAAGGGCTTACCACAGCAAGACCTTCAATGGTACAGGAACTTCTGGAGAACTGCCTGTCAATAAAAGTTAAGCGCCTGTTTCTATGGAACTCGGAAGAAGCAGGGCATGACTGGTTCAATAAACTTGACCTTTCCTGCATAGATCTCGGAAAAGGCAAACGCCAGATATACAGCGGAGGAAGGTATGACAGAAAGTACATGATAACGGTGCCTGACAGGCAGGAACTGCCTGTTGTTTGATCTCCGATACAACGCTCAGGTTCAACTTCTTCTTCGCTGTCTTCCTGAAACTGCCAGACATCAGTGTTTTGCTCTTAAGGGCGGGACTGCTATCAATCTATTTTTTCAGGAATTACCCCGATTATCAGTGGATATTGATCTGACATATCTTCCCCTGAAACCCCGGGCAGAAGCACTATCGGAAATACGTGAAACACTTTTGTCCATTAAAGGTGATATTGAACGCAGGATCCCCGGTTCAAGCGTTAAGGAGATTCCGAACAGGAATTCTGCCAGTAAGCTTATAGTATCTGCAGATGATGCAATTATTAAGATTGAACCCAATCTGATCCTGAGAGGATCAGTATATTCTTCCGAGCGGCGGGACTTGTGCCAGGCTGCTCAGGAACGTTACAAAGTATTTACTTGTGTCAGTACACTTTCATTTGCGGATGTATATGCTGGTAAAATATGTGCAGCCCTTGATAGACAGCATCCAAGAGATCTTTTTGACGTAAAACTCCTGTTGGATGATACAGGTATTACTCCGGAGATCAGAAGAGCTTTTGTGATTTACCTTGCCAGTAACAACAGGCCAATCAATGAACTTCTCAATCCGGGACTTCATGATATCGAAGAGCTTTATCAAAACCATTTTGCAGGAATGACCCGGATCGAAGTATCACTGGATGAACTGAAGCAAGTTCAGAGCAACCTTGCTCCCAATCTTGTGAAGCTGCTTGATAATAATGAAAAAGAATTCCTGCTATCCCTGAAAAGAGGTACACCTGACTGGAACCTGCTGGGCATAGATCATCTTGCCCAACTTCCTGCACTTAAATGGAAGCTTATCAATATCCGGAAAATGAACGAAGCAAATCATACTGCCAGCCTTGAAAGGCTTAAAAGGATTCTCGAATAATAAAATGACAAATGCTTCAACAGCGAGATTTCTCCAATGATAGACCTTACCTCTGCAAAACCAGTGCCTTTCTGGAGAGCAACCCAGCTGGTGCTCTGCGCATTGTTCCGTCTACGCAGGTGATTACCGTTCGCTCTGTTTCTCCCGAATCGGGCAGTTCTGCATTTTCACAGAACAGAGAATCTCCGTAAGAACCTATTTTACAGTAAACTGTGTAATCCCCCTCTTCCCCTGTAAGCAAAGCAACTGCTTCATTCAGACCGTTTCTGAACACATACGCCCCGTGGAAGCTGTCGGGTACAGCCAGGATAAAAACACTGTCGGGATGGTATTCTGAAACTGATTCCGAAATATGCGAGCAGAGGACGCCTGCCTGCCGCCAGTTTTCGCTGGATCTGTGAAGAAATATCCCCTGAATTATTGTCAGAACCACAAGAATCACAACAGCGGTTCCGGTTTTCCTGAACACAGAAGCCACGGCGACAGTTAAAAAACCTGAAGCAAACACACTTGGGAGATACAGAAATCTCTCAGACCGTGTGTCAAAAAGAGACACCTTCATACTCAGTACCGGAAGCAGTGAGATAACAAAACTCCCGGCCAGCAGAACAAGAAGCCATTTCTGATTTCTGTCTGCCTTTCTGTGAACAGCAATTCCCAGAGGGACAACAAGCAGAAAAAGAGTGGCGGGAACCAGTGCAGGATGTGAGAGAACCAGATGCCTGAATGAAACAGGAAGCGGAGGAATAAATACTCTGAATGAATAGCGCACAAGACTTTCTGCCATACCGGTAGCGGAAATATTGAGAAAACCACCTGACTTCATATTTGAAAAGAAATTACCATCCGGAAAAATACGGAAAGCAAGATAAACTCCTGTAAGCAGCAGTGAAACTGCGAGAAGCCATTTGCTTCTGCTGTGGTTTTCATTACCTGTTGAAGAACTGTAAACAAAAAGAGCTCCCCACAGCAATGGCGTTACTATTACGCTTTCCTTGGCCAGCAATCCCAGAAAGAAAAAAACAACTGCAAAAACGGCTTCTAATGTAGAAGGCTTACTCATATATCTGTAGAAGAAGAAAATGGAGAACAGTGCAAAGGCTGTTGCAAGGACATCTGTTCTTCCGGAAATCCATGCTACAGATTCAGAGTGGGAAGCCAGGCTTACAAAAAGAACAGATGACAAAATCGCGAGCAGACAGGGTCGTTGAATCCGGCTTTGCTTCAGCACTGAAAACAGGAGCAGAAATACTGCCGTTCCGGCAAGAAAATGCCACAGAACATTTGTAACATGAAATCCTGCAGGATTGCTGCCCCAGATCCGGAAATCGGACAGGTAAGACAATGTAGTTACAGGTCTGAAGAATGTCGAACCATCTTCTCCTCCCCAGCTCGTGAAGTAACCATCGGTGGCAGCTCTGTGAACCAGCACAAAGTCATCCGAAACAAAGCCGCTGCCAATAGTTCCGAAATAACCAAGAACTGCCGCTGACAAAAGAACGAAAACAGCTGTAGCATTACACTGCCTATCTGACATACTGACTCTCCCGGAACTGCCAGAGTATTACAGTTCCGTTGCTACCTGGCCATCTTCCGACTTCATCATCCCTGTAAACAGTTATTCTGTTTTGAGGAGACATGCTCTGGGCCCTGTCTGGAACAAGAAGATCCCACGAGGTGTAATCCACGGAACTGCCGGGTCCTGTCCAGCTCAGTATGTATTCCACACCTGCCTCTTCCAGATACTCCTGAAGCCGTTCCTGCTTAATGGCATTAACCAGCTCTGCATTTCCCGCCAGACCTTCAGCCTGCACCACTCCTCCGCGGAAGAAGTAGGCGAAGCTGCCTGCCCTGTCTCCCATGGCTATCAGTGTTGAATCAGTCATTACCCTGTTCAGTTCCTCAGCGATATGCATGTTTCTTACCCTGAAATCGTCTGTATTTCCTTCTCCATAGTGCCAGCCCCAGAAAGCTGCAGGAACAATGGATAGTGCAACGAGTATTACACCGGCGGTATAAAGAGCCCCATCTGGGATCCTGAAAAGTGTGAGCAGTCTCTGCAAAAGCAGGGGAAGTACGAATACGCAGAAGAGCACCGCAGGATAGGCGTACCAGTACCACAGCCTCCAGGAGGAAAGAAAAAACTGTGAAGCTGTGAACAGGATCATGAACAGACTTGTCACCTTCACAGACGGTCTTGCTTTTTTGAAGAACAGAACGGCAAATGACAACAGGAAAAACAGCAGGTACAGCCCCCATGGGCTTCTGATACCCATGGGATCTGACAGCAGGAACAACTGCTTTGCAAACAAAGTATTCACACCTAAGCCCGATGCCTTGATACTTCCGGAAACAGACAGCCAGGAATGAAACACCAGCCTGTTCACCGCCAGATACAGTATTCCAGCAATCACCCCGGGAAGAAAGACTGCGACAGCACACTTCCTCCGCCACCTGCACCGGCTCACTGCCCATACTCCTGCCAGTATTGCAAGAAGCGATGCATCAAGCCTTGCGAGCCCCGTGAGGGCCAGCAGGCTTCCAAAGGCGAGAAGAAGGCGTTTTGAGCTTAACGGCGTAACCCTGTCCAGCATCACCAGAGCGGCAAAAGCCAGAGGGATAAGAATTGAGGTTTCCATTGCAAGGTGGGAAAAATCCCTCATGTACCGAAGGAAGATGATCAGAACCGGCAGGATCACTTCAAGAGAGAACTGTCTGCTCATGAATTTCACAGCAAAGATCCCTGCAGTGAAAAGAAGAAGAGAAGACAAGATACCTGCTGCCCGAAGAAAACCTGTCTCATCTGGAAAGACAAAACGGGTTACTGTAAGAATTCCCATCCACAACGGATGGAAACCGTTGGTTTTAGAAACCCCGTCGAAAGAAACTTTTCCTTCTTCCACCGTATTCCGAGCAACAGTAGCATAGAAAAAAGCATCATCTTCAAAACGACAGACAAGGTTTTCAGGCGATGTCGACAATACAGAGAACACATCTGCGATCAACCAGACAGATAGAACAGCGATAAGAAGCCATGCGTTTCTGCTGTGCTTTCCCGCAGTAATTAGATACTCCAAATACTTGTCTCCAGTGTGGGGCTTAGGGAATAACTTACAGCAGTATTATAGAAACACTGGAACCTGTATGGGATAGCGTACTCTCCCGCTTACTTGCGGATATCCATTATTTACTGAAAATATCTTTCCTGCTGAAATCCGGCAGGTAGTTGTCCGGCGATGAATCCGGTTCCTGGATGAGCAGATTTACGAGGCCCAGCTTTTCAGCGGTTTCAACCGCTCTCCAGTATTCGGAAGGGCGGAGTTTTCTGGACAGCAAAATGAACTCTTCTGCCCGGTAAACCGGGTTGTACTGAGACATAAGACTTACAGTTATCTGTGTGGATACAGAGGCGACAAACCTGAGAATTTCCCCGGTGTCTGCAATATCATTTGGAAGAACCAGGTGCCTCACACACAGACCTGACTCTGCAATGCCGCGTGTGACTTTAAGCGGCCCCACCTGTCTGAACATTTCCTCAACAGCTGCTCTGGCCGCGCCGGGATAACCTGAAGTACCGGAATAGTTCAGCGAGCTGTCTTCACTCCAGTATTTGAAGTCAGGCAGATAGATATCTATCAGACCCTCCAGCATTCGGAGAGATTCAACAGTTTCAAAACCGTTTGAGTTCCAGATGGTTGGAACGGTAAGCCCTTTCCTTCTACCAATCTCTATGGTTTCCGCAACCAGCGGGAGGTAGTGCCCCGGGGAGACGAAGCCCACAGTGGGACATCCCTGCCACTGAAAGTTGAGGAGTTCTTCCGCAAGAGCCTCCGGGGTATAGTGTCTGCCACCGCCACAAGTGCTTATCTGATGATTCTGACAGTAAACACATGACATGGAACAGTGGTTGAAAAACACATTGCCTGTTCCCGTACTGCCTGTAAAAAAGGGCTCCTCCCCGGTGTGCACAGCACATGAAGCCACCTCCATTACCGGACCAGCTCCACAGTAGCCTGTTTCTCCCGAAGCTCTGTCCACGCCACAGCGGTGTGGACAGAGCTTACAGCTGCTAAAGATAGCTGTGTGCCTCATCAATGGCTTCGTTAAGCATTTCTGTACCTGGAAGAACAAACCTTCCGCCTTTTATGATAAACACCTCTCTGCCGCCTGGGTGAACAACGCTGATAGAGTCAAGAGAGCTGTATGGAAGTGTTACATCAGTGTGCTTGTTGGTGTAGGCAAGTGAGGGGTCCTGCTTCCTTTGAACAGTTTTTTCATTGTCTACTGCTATCATGGTTTTTCCCGTAAACGGGCTGGGCTTCTGAGCATCTTCCGACCAGGTAAAACATGTGTCTCCAACTGCGAAATGCGGCCCCATCTTCTCCAGTATCAAAATCGGGAGCAGGCCCATTATTCCATGCTTCAAAGCCATGGCATAAGCAACAGTGTTGGTTCCAATGGCAAACTCACCAAGTGGAAGGGTTTTGTGAGGGAAGAACAGATTCTCCTCGATATAATCCCTGCCCCTCTGAGGGTCTTCAAAATTGGCGCATGACCAGTCGGACACATAGCCATCTTTGAACTGAAGGCGAATGTTGTCGTACCTGAGCCCCTTGAGGAAGGATTCTTCAACATGAAGCAAGCCGTTTGTCCCCTTTAGAACAGGCGATGTAAATACCTCGCCAAGGGGAACATTCACTGAGGCAAGACAGTTCTCAAAGATTGTCTGTTTCTCCGGATCTGTAACAGGATGAAGGGCAACCCTCAGGTCAGTTTCGTTGGTACCTCTACCGAGAATATGGGCGTATTCAGCCCCGTCCATAGCATCTATGATAGCCTGCTGAACCGGCCGGTACACATCGTTTGAGAGTGTGTTGAGTTTTATCGTGTCTTTAAATATCTCTTCGAAATTACCCTCTATCTCTGGAGATGGAAACGCAATAATCTCGAAACTGGTTTCCTCTCCCGGCATGTATTCGTTTGAAATCAGCCGCAGCCCCTGGGTCAG
>Ga0164318_10006219_pt1 | contig 11574 bp, 11 predicted proteins | sample GuaBasSedimGuay9_FD_113734 | JGI IMG/M metagenome (GOLD analysis project Ga0164318, IMG submission 113734) | Subseafloor sediment microbial communities from Guaymas Basin, Gulf of California, Mexico - Guay9, Core 4571-4, 0-3 cm | ecosystem: Environmental > Aquatic > Marine > Hydrothermal vents... | reverse complement strand
TGCTTCAGAATATTTCTTCCCTTTTTTTGCCATTTTGTTTTCCTCCTATATTTGGTTTTAGCGGAATGTCCTCCCATATATAGTTGTATATATAAACAACCAATACACTTAGTCTTTTACGACGATTCCCATGTTTCTAGCTGTACCTTCAATAATACGAGCAGCTGCTTCAATATCATTTGCGTTCAAATCAGGCATTTTGATTTCTGCAATTTCACGTAATTGATCCCAAGTAATGGTCGCAACAGTATCAGTAATTGAATTCGCTGATCCTTTTTGAATTTTGCATGCTTTTTTTAACAGGTCACTAGCTGGTGGAGTTTTTGTAATGAATGAAAATGAACGGTCAGCATAAACAGTTAACACTACGGGTATAATACTACCAACTTTATCCCTTGTTGCATCATTGAATTGTACACAAAATTGTTGAATATTAACTCCAGCTTGTCCTAAAATCGGACCAATTGGTGGCGCAGGTGTTGCTTTTCCACCAGGAACTTGAAGTTTAATAACATTTTTGATTTCTTTAGCCACGAAAGACACCTCCTTATTTTCGTGATGTGGTTAATGGATTTTAATATCCTCCCACTAAAAGCGTGGTTTGACACGCTGAATTATTATACAATATATATTATATATATGTCAAGGTATTTTTATTGAAACCATCAATATTTTAGATATCATACTTAGCATTGATTTCTGATGGTGTTTTTCTTAGTAAATTCATAATTGGCAACATACCAAATAAAATATTTAAAAGATAAATAAATACAATGCCACCTAAAAAGTAATGCCATGGTAAGTAAAACACATTCATTATATCTCCCAATGCATGTTGTACCCTATTAATCATAGCCGACATAGCTAAATAACCCGTTAAAGACCCTATAGTAGTAAGCGCAATTATTTCGCCTAAAAATATTTTATAAATATCTCGTTTTGTAGCTCCTATAGATCTATAAATTCCAATTTCTCTAATCCTGCTCAGCATACTACTTCGCATAATGAAATAAACATATACAATAATACCAACAATAATAACAATAACAGAAGTAATTCTTGCTTGAACTTCTTGCAATTTAGCTTCTGTTAATGAAGCTATTTGGGCATCATAAGCGTTAGATGCTATATATTTATTGTTATAATCCGTAATATCTCGTATTGATTGTTCAATGTTTTCACTATAAAAATATGTTCCAGAAGTATCTCCTTCGTAATAATAATAACTAAAATCAGATTGAAATATTGTCATAGCTATATTTTCAACAGCTTCATTAGTTCCAATCATATTCATATAATACCGATCTTCAATATCAGAATTATTTAATTTATAAGTACCAACAATAGTATAATTAACTCCATTAAATAACGGAACAACATCGCCAATTTCATATTCACTAGAATCTTCTAATATTAAAACTTCATTATTTGCTTGCAACTCTCTTCCGTCTACGATAGTAATTCTATCTTTCATACTGCCATAAGAATAAAAAGGAGATTCATTTAAAAAGCTTAAATACGCATCATCTTTCAATACAGCAATTGGTGATTCAGTTTTAATAATACCGACAACTGTAAAATCTAAATTTTCTTGATTATTAGAATAAATCTTTTGTCCTAATAAATCTTCATAAGCATTAACACCCAAGTCTTTTAATTGTTTATTGGCAATTAATTTATCCGCAACCCATTCATCAATTACAATCTCCGTTGTATCTGCAGGCATACGTCCATATTGTAAATCATTTGCATCAACCCAGGATTCAGTCATAGTAAATATATTAGTATTTATTGTAGCTCTTCCTTGATAAAAATTATTGTAATAGAATCTAACATAAGTGCTTCCTCGATAAGGAGACCATTCTAATCCATCTACATTATCTAAAATATTTACAATATCTTGATATGTCATTGATTCATCACTGTTAACATTTATCATTTCCTTTGATATTCCTATGTTTTCTTTTTCATCAATATTCATTAAATTACCAAATGTTGCAATTTGATAAACAATCAAAGCAGAAATGATAAAATAAGCAAGCAATAACATCCATCCAAATAACTTTCTTCTTTTAGTCGCTTTAATAAATCCCGATTTTAATGTGTCTTTAAAATGAATAAATGATTTTTTATTATCATTAACTTTTATTTCTCCATACTGTTCCATATCAAAATTATAATCTAAAGCATCACTTGTTTGTTTTTCTTTATAATGTTCGTTAATCAAACGAATCTCGGTATCATCAGTTAAATATTTAATCTTTTTATTGCTTGAAGCTTTAATATAAACAGAATCTTTAACTTCAATTATTTGTAAAGATAAATCCGGGTCTTTAGTGTCATCAAAATAACGGTCAATATTATGGCCGGATAAAGAATCATCATAATTTAAATCTTTCAAATAAATATTACGTTCATCTATATGTTTAAAAGAATCATCTCCAAAATTATTATATTCATTAACAACTTTTCCATCTGAAATCTCTATAATTCTATCCGCATAAAATTTAACTAAACTTTTTTCATGAGAAACTAATATAACTAAACAAGTTTGAGAAATTTTTTTAATAATTGTCATAATTTCAAATGTATTATTAGCATCTAAATTACCTGTGGGTTCATCAGCCAAAATTACTTTAGGATTTTTAGAAATTGCTCTAGCAATCGCAACGCGTTGTTGTTGCCCGCCAGATAAAGCTCTAACGTTTCTTCTTCTATAATTATACATTCCAACTGCAGTTAATACATAATTGATACGCTCTTCTATTTTCGAAGCATCATTCAAGCCTGCCATTTGTAAAGAAATCTCTATATTTTCATAAACCGTTTTATCTTCAATTAAATTATAATTTTGGAATATATATCCTATATTCTTATTTCTCAATATATCTACTTCATTTGCCTTATATCTTGTGATATGAGTTTTATCAAAAATAATCTCTCCTGAATCAAACTTGTCCATTCCTCCAATTATGTTTAAAATGGTAGTTTTTCCACATCCAGACGGCCCAGTAATAGCTACTAATCCCTTTTCAGGAAATTCTAGAGAAGTATCATTTATAACATGAATTTCATTTGTTTTACCTTTGTTATAATATTTATCAACATGTAATAATTTGATCATTTTCATCACTCCATATCGCTTTTCAATGTGCTTTGAACAGTTTCTTTAAATATTCGGTTGCAATATTTTCTAGAAATAACTAAAGACATTATAATTAATAAAATAAAGAACACAATGAAATCACTAAATTTATATATCTTTAAAGCTTCTAACGGGGTTCTTTGCGTAATGCTCAAAGGTAAACTTAAAGTAACAGTTACTAAAATAATATAGGAAATAACAACAATCAATAGATTTTCAATATAAATAAAGCTTTTTATAACCTTTTTATTTGCACCTATAGTTCTAAATATTGCATAATCATGCAATTTTGTATTAATTATAGCTTTAAAAATAACATATGTAATTAACGTAGAACCGACTAAAGTAACAAAGATTAAGACAATAAATCCAATATTCATCATTAGTAACAATAATCCTTCAAATTCAGCTGATGCTTCAGAATCGTAAGGATATATAACTTTATATTTATATCCTATACCATCTTTTTGAATATGTTGAAGGATTTTAACTAGATTAGTAACTCCGACATCTGTGTTTGTTAATAAAGATACTTGATATATATCATCATAAAAAATGCGATCATATGTATTTTGATTCATATAAACAACATTGTCTTTTGTGACAGACTTATCAAAAATAAAGGTGAAATCACTAAAGCTGTTATCAACATAATAATCTTTTATATCTAAACTTCCATCAACAGTACATATATTGTTACAAGTCATATATGATGCACTAATACGCATTTCATTATCTTGTAAAGAATTATCTATATCATAGGTCATTGAAGAATTAAAATACACACTGATTTCTGAATCTGCACTTATAAACAAAGAAGCGTAAGCATAATTAAAGTAATATTTAACCCTTAGTTCATCCATTAATTCATCAGTTACTAATAAATAAGAATCTCCATATGAATTAGGAGATGTTACTAGCTTGTTAACATCTATTAATCCTACTATATTATATTTTTCTATATCATCAGTTGTTTCAAAATCCATTTGATAATCTTGAGTTAATAATTCATCATGATTTCTATCAATTATGTCTTTGCTAGTAGCTATAATAATTTCGTTTTTGTTTGAAGGCATAACTCCATAATCTAAATTTGATTCTTCAATTAAATTAATTGGCAAAAGCAAACCAGCCATAGATTTAGATAAATTATCAGTTGAAATCAATTCAATTCTAATATCTAAAATATAATCATTAGAAACTATATCGCCAACAAGATTATAATCAGCTAAATCCAATAAATCATCCGTCGTAAAAACTGAATTATCAGTCTTTTTCAAAATAATTCTATTGGGATTTGTATTTGTAAAAGAATAGTTATTATTATAACTTACTTCTTGCATAGCTAATTGATAAGCTCCATAAGATAAAGCAACAAAAAAACTAAAAAAAGTAAAAACTAATAGCATCAACAATGATTTTTTTGGTACTGCCAATAGATTTCTCATTGATATTTTAAGATAATCTATAAATTTAATCTGATGTTCCTCATCAGGAATTGTTGGTAAATTTAATTTTTCAACTTTTTTTAAGTTTATATCTTCAACTATTTCTCCATCATAAATACGTATTTTTCTTGTGGCGTATTTTTCAACTTGGCTAAAGTCATGAGTAACTATAATAACTAGTTTTTCTTTTGATATTTCATATAATAAATCAATAATCTGTTTAGCCGACTTAGAATCTAGGTTCCCTGTAGGCTCATCAGCCGCAATAATAGGACAATCCTTCGCAAGAGCCCTAGCAATTACAACTCTTTGCTTTTGGCCTCCGGATAATTTCGTAGCCTTGTGATTTATATGATCTTCTAATCCAACTCTTTTAATTATTTCTCTAGCTTTTTTATGTATTTTTTCTTTTGGATACCCCGATAAAATCAAGGGAGCTTCAACATTTTGTAATACAGTATATGAATCAATTAAATTATAATTTTGGAATACAAATGCAATATATTTCTTGCGATAATTTTCCATATCAGATACAGAAAAATAAGATGTTTCTTCTCCATTTATATACATCTCGCCATCTTCATAAGAATCTATTCCTGAAATAACATTTAATAATGTTGTTTTTCCAGATCCTGATTCTCCAACAATAGCTATAAATTCATTCCTATATAATTCTAAATTTATTTTTCTAAGACCTAAAGCGACTACATTGTTTGTATTGTAATACTTAGAAACATTAACTAATTTTATCATTGTTATGTCCTTTCAAAAGAAATTGATTAATTTTATTTTATTTTATTATAGCATAGAAATAATGCTTTACAAAGATTATAAAAAGAAAAGCCAGACTATAAGTCTGACCTAAATCACTTCTACTTCTGTAAAGTCTAATTCCATCGCCGTTTGACGTCCAAACATTTCGATCAAAACGTGAACCTTACCTCTTTCTTCATCGATACTTTCAACAGTTACAATTTGTCCTTCTAAAGTTCCAGAAGCAACTTTTACTTTTTGTCCAGGTTTAACATTTAATCTCTGAACAGCTAACATACCACATTTCTTTAGAATGGGATTTATTTCATCTGGTTTAAGAGGGATAGGCTTAGTACCTCCACCACTAGAACCTAGGAATCCAGTAACTCCCGGTGTGTTTCTTACAACAAACCAAGAATCATCTGTAACAATCATTTCAATGAAAACATATCCAGGAAATATTTTTACCTTTTTTTCTTTAATAGTTCCATCTGCTTTTTTTTCTATCTTTAATTCTTCTGGAATCATAACTTGGAAAATAATATTTTCCATGTTCATTGATTCAATTCTACGCTCTAAATTTAATTTAACTGAATTTTCAAACCCTGAATAGGTTTGAACAATATACCATAATCTTTTTGAATTATCCATTTAATTTTCTTCTTCTACAAGCTGTATAACCAGTTAAATAATGGGTCATACGCAAAGGATAATAATACAAAAAAGATTGCTAGAATAATTAAAAATAGAAATACTCTAGTAGAACTACTAGCTAATGTTTTAGCATCTGGCCAAGTAACTTTTTTCATTTCAATAAAACTTGGTTGCAAATAAGGAATTAATAAGTATATCAACACTAAAGTTCCAATTAAAATAAGAAAGACACCAGTTAAAATTCTTCTTAACTTAGTTAAAAAGAAGAAATCAATAATACCAATTCCTGAATTTCCTAATGCACTTGCCAAATCTACAGTTCCAAATTTACCTAATACAATATATACACCATACAAAATTATTACTGGTGCTAAAATAGCTAATAGCCAATTTTCAAAAGCATATTCTTTTTTTAAGATTGCCATAACTCTTGATTCTTCATGAACAGGTCTTTTCGCTTTTGAAGGCGATGAGCTTTTTTTATTTGGATTTTTTGCCATAATTGCCTCCTATTTACCTTCCTTATGGATGGTATGTTTTTTACATTTTTTACAATATTTTTTTATTTCAAATCGAAATGAATTGTCAGTTTTTTTAACTTCGTAATTTCTCGACAAGCATTCTTGACAAATCAAAACAGCTTTTTTCTTCATTTTTACCAACTCACTTGCTTTATTAAATGTATCAAAAAAACAACTAAAAGTCAAGAAAATGATTACATTAAATGTATTTTTATCTTTTTTTTAATTCTATCTATAGCATTATAAATTTTCTTCTCCGGAAAATTTAAATATTTAGCTGTTTCTTGAATTGTTCTCTTTTCAATTATTTTTATTTGAAATACTTGTTTTTCTAAATCTGATAATGTATTTAAAGCGGTATATATTTCTTTATCTGTAATATAATAGCCTTTTGATTCATTAATTGTTTCTTTATACAATAGCGGTAATTTTTCGGATAAAAATTTACCATATTTATTATGTTTATTTTTTATAGTAATAAAACGATTAGTTAGATTTAATTCGAAATATCTCATAAATGTTTTATTAAAAGATTGATCAAAGCGTTTTATTGACTTATGCATAACCATTAACGCTTCTTGAAACATATCATCATATTCATTTTGTAAGTTGAATTTTTTAATCATTTTCGCAACAAAGAATTTGTATTTATCAACCATTAACTTAAATGCTTCTTCATTTCCTTGTTTAATAAGGTCGATAATTTCAAAATCATTATAGTTGCGAAATATCATAATCTATATCTGCTTCTTTCTCAAAATATCGAAGATAAGAATGCCTGCGCTAACAGATGCATTTAGACTATTTATTGTTCCTACCATATTAATTTTAACATTATAATCTACAGTTTTCTTTAATAGTTTTGACATTCCTTTTCCTTCGCTACCTATTACTAATAGAAGAGGAGTAGAAACGTCAATTTCACGATAAGTTTTTTTCGCTTCTAAATCAGTGCCTACAGTCCAAAATCCATTTTTTTTCATTTCTTCAATAGTATTTCTCAAATTCGTAACTTTTACAATTTTCATATGTTCTATTGCACCAGATGAAACTTTAACAACTGTACTAGTAATAGTCGCAGATCTATTTTTAGGAATAATTATACCTGCAACACCACCTGCTTCTGCACTTCGTATAATAGCTCCAAGATTATGAGGATCTGTAATTCCATCGAGCATTAAAACCAATGGATTTTTAGATATATCTAAATTTTTTAAAAATTCATGCAATTCCCATGTTTTATAATCTTCTACTTCTAAAACAATCCCTTGATGATTACCTAAAAATCTTTTTTTAAATTCATGTTTTGGTAAATAACTAATAGAGATATTCTTTTGTTTAAGCTTTTCTATTATAGATAAATTTGTTCCCTCTTCGATAAAAGCATTATATATTTTTTTATTAGTACTTAATATTTCATATACAGGATTTTTACCATAAATTAATATACTCATAATTATATTTACACTCTAAACATCGATATTTCATTTTAGAGTATACTTATCCTTTCTCCTAATATTATTGTAACATAATTAAAACCTATTATTTTTGAAAAATATAATAAAAAACAAAAAGAAAAACTTATATATTATATTAAAGTTTTTCAATAATGCTAAATGATTTTTTTAATAATTTATCTAGTCTATCAAATTGTGAATCTAAATATAAATATCCTATAACCGCTTCAAACCCAGTTGATGTATTATATGTAATTACATCTGAATTTTTAGGTTTATGAGTTGAATTAGAATTTCTACCTCTTTTATAAATATTAATTTCATTATCTGAATAAAAATCTTTTATCAATTTTCTAGCTATTTTAGCTTGAGAATTTGCATTTGTATATAATATTGCATTAGTATGTAAATCATTAACTTTAGTGATACCTTTATCCAAAAGATAATTTCTAACTGCTAATTCAAAATAGGCATCTCCAATATATGCAAGTGTCAATCCATTGTATTGAATCATATAATTCCTTTTTCCATCAATATTTCACGATATTGATCAGCTGATTTAAAATCCTTATTTTTTCTAGCTTCTTTCCATTTTTGATAGGTATTTCTATCTTCATTTGATATTTTATTAACTTCTAATTTAAACCCAAGAATATCAATCATATAATTTAAAGCTTTTAAAAGTTGATTTAGAATATCAAAGTTATCTTTCTGTCTAAGTGTAATATTAGTTATTTTTAACAAAGCTTGAAGTGATGTAATTGCATTAGCTGTATTAAAATCATTATCCATAGCTTCTTTAAATGAATTAACTTCTCTAATAATCTGTTCATTGGTTATATCAATATTAGGATTCATCTCATTTATAATATCCAACTTAAAAAATAGTGCTTTATAAGTTTTTTCAAGTTTTTCCCATTCCTTAATATACATTGAAAAAACATCTTCACTATAACTTAATGGTGTTCTATAATGAGTGCTTAACAAAAAATATCTAAGTGGCATTTTTTCATAAACATTTTTAACTAAGATAACATTTCCTAGGCTTTTACTCATCTTAGTATTTTTCATATTTAATCTTCCATTATGCATCCAATAACGTGCAACCCGGTGATTATGAGTAGCTCTACCTTGGGCTATTTCATTTTCATGATGAGGAAATTTTAAATCACTCCCTCCACCATGTATATCGATTTCTTCACCAAAAATACTATCAATCATTACAACGCATTCTGTATGCCATCCAGGTCTTCCTTTAGAAAAAGGAGAATCAAAATTTAACCCTTCATTAGTTTGTTTCCACAAAGTAAAATCTAATGGGTTTTCTTTATCATCATTAATATCCACTCTACTTCCAGAAATCAAATCATCTATTTTTCTATTGCTTAAAGCTCCATATTCTTTAACTTTTGTAACTCTAAAATACACATCTCCATTAATTTTATAAGCATATCCTTTATTAACTAAATTAGATATATATTTAATAATAGGCTTCATATATTCAGTAACTTTTGGTTTTGTATAATCAGTTTTACAATTTAATGACTCTAAATCATTTAAATAGGCATCAATATAAAAGCTGCTTATTTCTAGTTCAGGTTTATTTTCTTCTAATGCTTTTTTTATAATTTTATCATCAACATCTGTAAAATTAGATGCGAAATTTACCTTATAATTTTTACTTTCAAAATATCGTCTTACTGTATCAAAAAATACTGCAGGACGAGCATTGCCTATATGAATAAAATTATAAACGGTAGGTCCACAAACATACATGTTTACTTGATTTGGATGTTTTGTCTTAAATTCTTCAATTGAATCTGTATATGAATTATAAATTTTCATTTGATTTAGTCCTTTCTATGAAACATACATTATTATATTGTAATATGTTAGTATTTTCAAGCAGTTTTATTAGAATGTAAGGCAAATAAAAGGGATGCAATGCATCCCAATTTTGTTTAACTTACAGTTTTTCCTACAATTTTACTATATTAGCAGCTTGAGGACCTCTATCGCCTTCTACAACTGTAAAGCTGACAGCTTGTCCATCTTCTAAAGCACGATATCCATCGCCTTCAATAGCTGAGTAATGTGCAAAAATATCGTTTCCTTCTTCGTCGGTAATAAATCCATAGCCTTTTTCTGCGTTAAACCATTTTACTGTACCGTTCATTAAAAATCTCCTTTACCTATTGTTAGATTATATTATACAATATCTAAAATTAAAATGCAACTTTATAAAGAGATTTTGCGGCTATTTGTTATTTAATATTTTAATATTATCTTTTGTTTCATCAACAAAACTTGCTTTATCAATTTTTTGAAATTTACTAGAGATTTTTTTAACTCTACTATCCATTTTTTCACCATCTTTTCTTAATGTATCAATTGTACGATTAAGTTTAGCCCATTCTTCACCAAAAATACGAAAATCTTTTTTTATTTTCCTTAATTGATTAATAATTTCTTTGGTATGCTTATTGTATTCATAGTTAATAATTATAGTTTGGAATGAGGATAAAAGTGGAATTAATGTAGTAGGTGATACAATTGAAACATTTTTACTTCTTGCATATTCTATTACATTTATTAAATCATTATGCAAAAAAGCTAATATTCCATCGCTTGGCACAAACATAATTGCATATTCTGTTGTTACACCTGGAATAATATATTTTTTTGCAATTTCTGTAATATGCAATTTCACTTCCTTACCAAAATCACTTTTTAATTTTGCTTCTTCTTGTTTGGTTATATCTTTATTATTAATAAGTTTTGAATATGAGGAGAAAGGAAATTTAGAGTCAATCGCTATCATATTCATAGGTTCAGGCAAAAAGATAACCGCGTCGGCTCTTACTGGCCCAGATTTATAATTTTTGAATGTATATTGGATATTATAAAGTTTTTTATTTTCCCCAAAGATACTTCTTAATAATTGATTTAGTTGAAATTCTCCAAAATGTCCTCTTTCTTGATTATTAGATAAAATATCTTTTAAACTAATCATTTCCTCAGATAAACTTTGAATTTTCTTTTGAGCATCATCGATAACCTGTACTCTCTCCGCGATTTTAATAAAAGTTTCGTTAGTATCATGAAATCCTCTACTTAATCTCTGTTCTACTTTACTGTTAATTTCGGACATTCTTTTCTCAACGTTTTGATTAAGTGAAGTAAAATCTTTTTCTAAATTTTCGGTAATTTTATTTTGAAATTCAGATAATTCTTTATTAACATTTATCCGAAACGAAGATATGTTTTCACTCGACATTTCTCCTTGTTTTCTTAGTTGCTCATTTACTCCATTATTAAAATCTAACATCGATTTATAAATGCTTTTATTAATTGATGTTTCTACAGATTTAACTTTATCAATTATTGAATCTTCGAATTTATAACTATTTAAATTATTACTATTTTTCATTAAAATTAGTATTAAAAGAACCACTATAATTAGTGATAATCCTAATACAATTAAAGATAGTATTTCAGACAATTCCATAAAAGCCTCCCTTAAAATATTGGACTAAAAAGATTAAATAATCCTTGAATAATCCGTGTGATTATACTTCTTTTTTTCCATTCTTCTA
>Ga0164318_10006218_pt1 | contig 11576 bp, 9 predicted proteins | sample GuaBasSedimGuay9_FD_113734 | JGI IMG/M metagenome (GOLD analysis project Ga0164318, IMG submission 113734) | Subseafloor sediment microbial communities from Guaymas Basin, Gulf of California, Mexico - Guay9, Core 4571-4, 0-3 cm | ecosystem: Environmental > Aquatic > Marine > Hydrothermal vents >... | reverse complement strand
CAGAAGAAAAAAAATCATTACCTGCTTTAATAAAGGTAACTATAACAAAAATGAAACCTGGTAAAAAGGCTTTAGAGAATTTCTCTATAATCATTGAACCTCCCGTAAGAGAGAAAGGATGAATATAAATAATAAAAGCGGCGTTGCATTGATTTTAGTTTTGTGGGTTATTGCTATTATGATGATCATTGCATTTTCATTTTCTTATAGTATGAAAACTGAAGCAAAGATTGCCTCAAACTATAAAAAGCTATCTCAAGCATACTATTATGCAAGAGCAGGGGTTAACCATGCAATTTTAGATCTATTGCTAAGATGCCAAGGAGAAAAGGAAAATCGATTCAATATATCAGGTATACCTGAAACCTTATCATGGGATGAAGGAGGATATAATATTATAATTAAAGATGAAGGAGCTAAATTCAACCTTAATAAAATGAATGCAAAACAACTTAGAGATATTTTCTCTAAATGTGATCTAAAAAAAGAGGAAGTAGATATAATTGTTGATTCCATTCTGGATTGGAGAGATAAAGATGAGCTACATAGGCTAAATGGAGCTGAGTCAGATTATTATCAAACACTTGATCCACCTTATTCATGTAAAAATGGTAACTTTGATACTATAGGAGAGTTATTACTCGTTAAGGGGATAACACCTGAAATCTATCATAACTTAGAACTTGAAGATATATTTACTGTGTTTGGCCATTCAAGTAAAATAAATATTAATTCTGCAAGCAAAAAAGTGCTAAGTTTAGTCCCTGGAATGACAGATGAGATGATCGATAAGATAATAAGCGCGCGCAATGAAAAGGAATTTACACATATAAATGAACTTATCCCAATAATAGGAATGAATGCATATAGAACTGTTTATAGATACCTAACTACATCCCTAACTTATTATTTCTCTATCATCTCTGTTGGATGGATACATGGGTTAAGAATGGGTAGAGCAATAAAAACAACAATAAAAATTACTCCAAAACAGAAAGAAAAATATAAGATTCTTTATTGGCATGATGAAAAGATTTATGAGAGGGCATTAAATGATATCTTCAGCAAAAGGGCTTGGCATTGATATAGGGGATAAATACCTTGCTGTCTGCATTCTTGAACGGGGCTTTAAAAAAATCAGGGTTGTTGATCAAACATTTATCCCTTTTATATCCCTTTCAAAAGATGAAAAAAATAAAAGAATAAAAGAAGAGCTGCTTAGAATTAAGCAGGAACATCCTGATCTTAAATCAGCTTCTATTACTATACCGAGAAAGGATATTATATATCTTTCTTTTAATATGCCTTCTGCAGTAAAAGAGAATCTATCTTTTACAATGCGATATGAAATAGGCAAAAAAGTCCCTTTTAGCCAAAATGAATATATATATGACTTTCAACTCTTAAATGAACAGGTTAATAACTCGTTAAATATAATGGGTATTGTTGTTCTTAAAAAGATAATAGATGAAATCATCTCTCTTTTCTCCTCAATAGATATTAAGATAATAAATATAGAACCAACTACAGTAGCCACATTTAACCTCTTACTTTGGGGAAATATGATTCCAAAAAATGGAACTTTTCTTAACATAGATATAAGAGATTCAAACTATACCGTAGATATAATCAACAATGGGGTGCTAATGGAATCTCGCCTTTTTCCAATTCGATCAACAGAGCTTTTAGCTGAAGATATAGCAAAAAAAAGCGAAATTCTTTTTTATGGAATAAAAAGAAACCTCCCTGATATGGATGAGATAGATAAGGCATTCTTTATCCTACCAAAAGAAAACAAAGATATAATAAGCCAATTTGAGAAAAAAACAGGGATAAACTCAAATTTAATTGAACCAATACCCGATATAGAGCCACAGCTTGTACCTGCAGCTGGTGCTGCACTTTTAGGAATTGCAACAACTTCTCTCCATATAAACCTTCTACCAGAAGAACAAAGACCTATTGTTAAAAAAAGAAAACATACTATAACAATAATATTAGCATCTTTAGCTTTTATACTTTTTATCTTATGGGGGGCAAACGGATTCATTAAAGATTCTATAGTAGAGCGAAACTTAAAAAAAAGAGTGGAAATGCTTCGCCCTAAAGCCCTTGCCCTTTTGGAAGAGAAAAAAAATATTATAAAGGAAAAAAAGAAGATCGAGATGATTGATAAAATAATAAGATGGGATCTCTCTTTTTTAAATATTTTAAAGGAACTTACAGTGTTAATTCCTGAAACCGCTTATATAGAAAGCTTGGATTTTAATAAAAATCAAATTACAATATCCGGCAGAGCCGATTCAGCAGCAGATCTTATTTCCATATTGGAAAAATCTCCATTGTTTAAGAATGTAAAATTTACTTCATCTATAATACGTGGACGTGGGGATTCAAAAGAGAGATTTTCTATAAAAGGTGAATTAGAATGAGTAATATGCAAATAGACAGATTTAAGAACTATTTAACTAATCCTGATAAAAAGAAAAGATTAATCTGGATAAGTATAACTATTTTAGTAATATTATTATTATATTTTGCCATTGTCTCCCCTATCATTGGATATAAAAAGAGATTAAACCAAAATATAGCAGATTATAAAAGATTAATAGAAAAATATAATGATCTTTTAACTCGGTACGAAAAGATTGAAAAAGAAAAAATGGAAATTAAAAGAAAGATTGATCAAAGGGAAAAAGCCTTTTTCCCCTCCTCTGCTCCTTCTATTGTAGCTGCAAACATTCAAGATATAATGAAAAAGATAGCAAAAGATAATCAGATAACTATAAATTCGACAAAAGTGTTACCTGAAAAAGAAAAATCAGGCATCATAATCATTCCTGTAGAAATGAATTTTAGATGCAATATAAATTCTCTTAAAAATTTTTTATTCAATATTGAAAATTTTAGATATAAACTATTGATAGAAAAAATCACTATAAAGGCAAGAAGAATAAGAAGAAGACAGGAAAATTTAAATATATGGACTAGAGTCGTTGTTGTTGGATTCATGGCAAAAGGGAAAAAATGAAAAAAGAATTTGTTATTAATATTATATTAGTGATAATTATAACTTTTTTAGGCATAAAACTCTATCACGAGTGGCTTTCACTACCTTCTGAAAGTAAACTTAATTCTCCTCATTTACCTGTTTTAAAACAAAAGGTTAAAAAACGACTTCTTCCAGCACCTAAAAAATTTGGAACTAATTATGATGTTATCATAGAAAAAAATCTTTTCTCCCCTGAAAGAAAAGGTGAAATCGAAACAAAGGATAGAAGAGTAACCAGTAGCTCTGAATTAAAAAAGAAACTTGAATTAGTTGGCACTTTTCTTAGAGGTAATTACCGTGTCGCTATAATCAAATTAAAAGATAATAAAAAAGGTCTTGTAGATATTAAGACTTATAAAGAGGGAGATTTAATAGAAAAATATAAGATTAAAAAGATCATAGATGGCGAAATATTACTTATTAGTAGGAGTGGCAGCGTTAAGTTAAAAATAGTTAGAAAAAGTATTCCTCCGTCTAAACCTCCAGTAAAATATGTAAGAAAGCCGAAACCATCCCCGATAGCCCGTAAAGAAAGAATAGAAATAAAAGGAACGAGAAAAACAAAAAGAGCTCCTTATCCACAAAGAAGAGTTAAAAGAAAGAGGATAGATATAGAAAAGCAAAGAAGGATATTAGAAGAACGGTTAAGACATTTGCCGCCAGAAAAGGCAGAAGCAATTAGAAAGAGGTTTGAAAGAAGATTCTTGATGCTTGAAAAACCAAAAAATCGTTGAAGGAGAATATCATATGAAAAGAGTAGTTCTTTTATTTTTTACCTTTTTACTTTTAATAGCATGGAGTGGATGTGCTTCATTAAATAAAAAATCAGCTGTCCCTAAAAATATAACTCAAACAAAGCAAGTGGTAAAAAAAGAAAAGATAGAAAAAGAAAAAAAGAGTGAATTCACTTCCACACCTATTACCTCAAAAAAGCAAAAGAAAAAGCCCTTTATCCTTTTAAAACATTCTCCTTTAGAGAAAAAAAAGGTAAAAAAACAAATAAAACCTGAAGTCTATCCTGGAATAACAGGGAAAAAAGAAGGTAAAAAAAGGGTAGAGCTTAACTTTGATAACGCAGATATAAAGGAAGTTATAGAGACTTTTGCTAATCTTTTAAATTTTAGTTATATATTAGATCCTAATGTTGCCGGAAAAGTAAGTTTACATACAAAAGGTGAAGTAGAGGATAAGGACCTCTTCCCTATTTTTACCACTTTGATGAGAATAAATGGTTTTTCTGTTGAAAAAGAAGGATCTATTTATCATATAATGCCTTTAAAAGTTGCATTAAAGGGGCCTTCCCCTGTAACCTTTGGTAAGAAACCACCAATACGACCAACAGATCCTTATATGGTTCAAATAATCCCCTTAAAATATATCGCCCCTGATCAAGTAAAACGTGTTATTATTCCATATCTTTCTAAAGGTGGGAAAATTGCTGACGTGCCAGGTGCAAATTCCTTAATAATTTCTGATTATGCGTCAAACCTAAAAAAACTAATATCAATTATAGACCTTTTAGATGTAAATATCTTCTCAAAAGTTCATATGAGACTTTATTCTATTCAACATATAGATGTAGTGGAAGTTGCTAAAAAGCTTGAAGAGATCTTTGGACCTTTTAATCCTCCACAAAGAGGAAGAGGTTTTTCTGGTATATATTTTATTCCTATCGAGTATTCAAATTCTCTTTTGATGCTTACAACTTTCCCTGAGATGATTCCCTCAATAGAAAAATGGATAAAGGCAATTGATACCGCTGTTGGAGAAGGAACAGTCGAGGTCCACGTTTATTATGTGCAGAATGGAAAAGCAGAGGATATTGTAAAGGTGTTAAAAGAGATATTTGTTGATCTAAAAGGAGCTAAAGCAAAGGAAAAACTGCCCACAGTAAAACGATATCTTCATCCCTCAAAACCTTTAACACCAACTTCACCAACAAAAAGTAAAAGCACTCCGCCAACAAAAAAGAGTACCATCTCTAAAACTACTTCTACAAAAAAAGCAAAAAGTTTGACTGGCAAACTTGAGTCCCCTGTAACTATTGTAGCTGACCCTGTAACAAATGCAATATTGGTTCGTTCTACAAGAAGGGATTTTAAAACCATTCTAAAAACAATAAAGAAATTAGATATCTATCCAAAACAAGTACTTATCGAGGTTATGTTAGCAGAAATAACATTAGATGATGAAACAAAGATGGGCCTTGAATGGTCTACTTTTACTGATCGTTTTAAAAATATGACATACACTATAGGGATGGGCGGGACAGCATCCAGTATGGATGAAACAACAGGGATGTTAACATCACCTATAACCTCTGGGCTTAGATACGCTATTGCAGAGGCAGGAAAACTTGCAGCTGCCATACACGCATCAGCTGCTAAGGGAAATGTAAATGTAATATCCTCTCCTCATATACTTGCTTCTGACAACAAAGAAGCAAAGATAACCGTGAGTATAGAACAACCTACACTTACGAATACATATACATCAACACAAGAAGGGGCTTCAACTGGAGTTATAGAAGGTACAATTGAATACAGAGATACAGGAATTATCCTTACTGTCACTCCCCATATTAATGAAAAAGGGCTTGTAACTCTGGATTTAAGTATAGAAGACAGCAAGGTTAGTTATACCACTTTAGGTAACTTGCAAAATGTTCCTGCTTTCAAGAAAAAGAAAGCATCCACCACATTATCTGTACTTAATGGGCAAACCCTTGTTATAGGTGGACTTATAGAAGACTCAAAAGAAAAATCCCGATCAGGCGTTCCTTTTTTAAATTCGATCCCTTTGTTAGGTTTTCTATTTGGATACTGGTCTGATACTATAACAAAAAAAGAGCTTGTTTTGATGCTCACCCCTCATGTTATAAGCAATATGGAAACATCAAGGAATATAACTAATGAATTTCTTAGGAAACTTAGGAAGATTCAAGATGAGTTTAAAAGACATGAAAAAGAGATAAAAAAACCAGGGTTAAATAGGCTCAAAGAGCTTTTTAAATAATAAAATCATTTAATCAAAATAGATAAGAAATAGGTCATCCATGTTTAAAGGCAAGAAAATAGGTGTTGTTGTCCCCGCTTATAATGAAGAGAAACTTATATCAAAGGTAATAGATAATATGCCTTCTTATGTTGATTATATAATAGCAGTAGATGATGCAAGTAATGATAATACCTTTAAGATCCTTGAAGAGCTAAAAGAAAAAGAAAATAATAGATTAATAGTTATTAAACATACTACAAACAAAGGAGTAGGAGCATCTATTATTACTGGTTATAATAAAGCATTAGCTCTTGATCTTGATATTGTTGCTGTTATGGCAGGCGATGGTCAGATGAACCCAGAAGAGTTAAAAGATATTATAAATCCTATAGCGATTGAGGAGTGTGATTATACGAAAGGGAACCGCCTTTTTAGTGGTGAAGCATGGAAGATGATTCCTAAACTTAGATATATTGGTAATGCCTTTTTATCGCTTTTAACAAAAATAGCATCTGGGTATTGGCATATAGCCGACTCTCAGGCAGGTTTCACTGCAATATCAAAAAAAGCCTTAAAAACTCTAAGATTAGAACGTCTTTATCCACGATATGGTTATCCAAACCATCTGCTTGTAAAATTAAATGTTTATAACTTCAAGGTAAAGGATATACCAGTAACTCCTATATACAATGTTGGTGAAAAATCCTCGATGAAGATCTATAAAATTATCCCAACTATCTCTTGGCTCCTTTTAAAAGGTTTTTTTTGGAGAATTACGCAAAAATATATTATAAGAGATTTTCATCCATTGGTTTTCTTTTACTTCTTTGGTTTGTTCCTTTTTCCTTTTGGGGTGTTGTGGGGGGCTTTTATTATTTTTAGCCGTATTTTTGTCTATCATATTACATCTCATCCTGATATAATAAATTTTTGTAAAACATTCTCTACCCAAGCAGCTCTATTTTTCGATGGCTTCATCACCGTTGCTGGACTCCAGATGCTTCTTTTTGCTATGTGGTTTGATATGGAGTACAACAAGGAATTGAAGTGAAAATAGGAGTTCTTTCTACATCATATCCCAGATATAAAACAGATTCATCTGGCATCTTTGTTTATAGACTTTGTAAGGAGATAGCAAAATATCATCATGTAGAAGTGTTAGCTCCTGCAGATGATAAAAAGAGAAAAAATAAAAAAAATGAAATTTTTGTCCATTATTTTGACTATTTCTTTATAAGAAAGTGGCAAAAACTTGCCTATGGTAATGGAATAGTTGAAAATATAAAATCTAACCCTTTTCTTATACTTCTTTTACCTTTTTTTATGACATCATTCTTTATAGCAGCCACTCACTTTGCTAAAAGATCTGATCTATTACATGCAAATTGGATAATCTCTGGTATTATTGCAATCTTAAGCCGTATTTTTCATAAAAAACCAGTTTTAGTTACACTACGAGGCACTGATATGGCTTTTTCCAAAATCTCTTTATTTCGCTACATCTTTAAATTTTTCCTTAAAAAAGCGGATATGATAACAACTGTAAGTGATGAGTTGAAAAAAGAGGTTCTATCTTTAGGAATCCCAAAAGAAAAAGTTCTATTGGTTCCCAATGGTGTTGATATTGAACCATTGGTTTCAGAAAAAGAAAAAGAAACCTTAAGAAAAAAATTTTCTCTTCCCTTAAAAATTCCTATTATACTTTTTGTTGGAAGACTTATAAAATCAAAAGGTGTAGAGATTCTTCTTTCAATTATAGAAGATAAAGAGATTAAAAATCAAAAAAGTTCTTTTATCTTTTTAGGAAAAGGAGAACTTGAAGAATTAATAGAGCAAAAAGCTCAAAAGATAGGAATAGAAAATAAGATAATTTTAGTCGGTCATAAAGAGCATAAAGAAGTTATCTCGTGGATAGATCTCTCTGATATAATCGTTCTTCCAAGCTTTTCAGAAGGGAGACCAAACATTATTCTTGAGGCAATGAGCAGAGCTAAGCCAGTTGTTGCAACAAGAGTTGGTGGCATTCCTGAACTTATTGATGATAATATTACAGGCATCTTGGTTTCACCAAAGAATAGTAAAGCCTTTTTAGAAGCAATAAAAAGATTACTCAAAGATGAGAGATTAAGGAAATCAATGGGAAAAGCTGCCAGAGTTAAAATAGAGAAATTAGGTCTTTCTTGGGATGAAACAGCAAAAAAGATGATAGAAATTTATCAGAGGTTAGGAAATAAATGTGCGGAATTTGTGGAATAATATGTTGGGATAATAAAAAAGAGATATCCCTTCCCTTATTAAAAAAAATGGCCAACACCTTATCACATAGAGGCCCTGATGATGATGGTTTCTATATAGAAAATATAGATGGGTTTAAAGTTGGTATAGGGCATAGAAGGCTTTCTATTATTGATCTTGTTACAGGGAAACAACCAATATTTAATGAGGATAAATCTATCCTAACTATATTAAACGGTGAGATATACAATTTTCCTTCTCTAAGAGAGGAATTAATCAAAAATGGACATATTTTTCAGACAAAAAGTGATACAGAAGTAATTGTTCATCTCTATGAAGAGATGGGAATAGATTTTTTAAAAAAACTTTCAGGGATGTTTTCTATAGCCATATTTGACAAAAAAAATAAAAGGCTTTTGCTTGCAAGGGATAGAGTAGGTAAAAAACCTCTTTATTATTGTCAGCAAGATGGATGGTTTGCTTTTGGTTCAGAAATAAAAGCAATAAAGATTTTGCCTTTTTCTCCTGATAAGATAGATCCATTTAGCATTGATGACTACCTCTCTTATGGATTTATCCCTTCACCTAAAACTATATATAAAGATGTTTATCAAATCCCTCCTGGTCATATAGGTATATGGGAAAACCAAAATTTCATATTAAAGAGATATTGGGAAATAGATTATTCTAACCTGTATATTGAGGATGAAGAAGAAGCAATCAAAGGGTTAGAACATAAACTAAAAGAAGCGGTTCAAAAACGGCTTATCAGCGATGTCCCTTTAGGCGCTTTTTTAAGTGGAGGTATTGATTCAAGCCTTATTGTTGCTCTTATGAGTAAACTTTCTAAAGAAAAGGTAAAAACATTTTCCATAGGGTTTGAGGAAAAAAGGTTTGATGAAACTATATATGCAAGAAAGGTTGCAAATCTACTTAATTTAGATCATAAAGAATTTATAGTTACTTATAATATAAAAGATCTTTTACCAACTTTAATAGAACATTTTGATGAGCCATTTGCTGACTCATCTGCTATTCCTACATATTATCTTTCTAAAATGACAAAAGATGAGGTAACAGTTGCATTAAGTGGTGATGCTGGAGATGAAATATTTGGTGGATATAGAAGATATTTGGGGAGAAGATTGTCAAATATCTTCAATAAAATAATGCCCTTAAAGGGATTTATTGAAAAAATTATCCTTTCTTTGCCAGAATCTGATACATATACAGGAAAAAGTTTTATAAAAAAGCTAAAAAGAGGGACAGAATCAGCAAAGATGTATGATGATTACCCCTTTTTAAGCTGGTTATTACTTTTTAACCCAAAAGAAAAAAAAAGAATCTTTGTGCCAGATTTTTTAAATCTTATAAATGGTTATGACTCCCTTGATTTGATGCGTTCTCTTTATAATAATTTCCCTAAAAATAAAGACACTATCTCTTATATGATGTGGGCTGATCTTCATACATACCTTCCAGATGACATACTTGTTAAAGTTGATAGAATGAGTATGGCACATGGATTAGAGGTGCGTTGCCCTTTTTTAGATCATGAAATCATAGAGTTTATGGCTCATATACCACTAAAGATGAAAATTAAAGGTTTAACAACAAAATATCTACTAAAAAAGGTCGCTATTAAATATCTTCCTCCTGATATCGTGAAAAGAGCTAAACATGGCTTTGTAGTTCCTCTTGCAAAATGGTTCAAAAGAGAATTACAAGATATTATAAAAGAGTTATTAATTGATTCCCCTCCTCCTTTTCTATCCAAGAAGTATATAAAAGAATTAATCATATTACATCAAAAAGGGAAAAAGGATTTGTCATTTCAGATTTGGGCACTACTTATTCTTTCTTTATGGTTTTACAAAAAGGGAGGCACGCTTTGACTCAAAAAAGAATTTATTTTATTTCACTAAGCTTTCCTCCTTTGGGTCGCGGGGCATCTCTTACTAATAGCTGTTTGGCAAAAGGACTTTCTCAAAAGTTTAAGGTTAATGTAATAACCGCAGGAGAGTTAAAAACCTATTTTCTTTCATATAATAAAGATTACAGCCTATTAAAAGATATACCAACTCATATTGAGATAATTAGAATCAAACCTTTTGAATGGTTTTTTATTGGGGAAGGTCTTTACCGATTCGGTTTAATTCCTTGTTATCACCTTAACTGGGCAATCTCAACAATCAAAAAAATAAAAACCATTTTTACAAAATCTGGCATAATCCTTTCCTCATATCCTGTTGTTTCAAATCTTCTTGTTGGCTTATGGGCAAAGAAAAAAACAGATTTTCCTTTAATAATAGATTTCAGAGATGATTATTTAGGTGTTATGTCACATTATATGAATCCCTCAGGCAAAATGCTCGCATCATATATAGAAAAAAATGTAGTAAAAAAAGCTGATAGAATAACTGTTGCAACAGAAGGGATAAAAGATGCCCTTATTAAAAGATATCCAGATTTAACTAAAAAGATAGATATAATCTATAATCTTGTCCCTTTTGATTCAAATTCTCTATCTTCCATAAAGGATGAGAATAAAAAAAATAAGCTATTTACTATGATATATGCTGGTAATTTTTCTCCTGCCCAAGAGGTAAAACTTCTTATAAAAGGAATAAACCGATTATTAGATATCCATCCAGAACTAAAAGGTAAAATAGTTTTCAAACTATTTGGCCCTGAAAATAGATATCTCAAAAAAGAGATTATCCCTTTATTAAATAATGAAATAAGATATGAAGGCTATGCTGAAAGGAATAAGTTAATAAAGGAGATAAAAAGGGCAGATGTAGGGCTTTTCTCACTTTCAAATAAAACCTTTAGCTATGCAACACCTACAAAACTTTTTGAATTTATTGAGCTTGAAGTTCCAATATTAGCAATGCTTCCTAAAGGTTCTGCAAGGGAGATTATAGAAAAAGATAATATAGGATTAGTTTGTGATCCTAATGATATAGATGGTTTTGCAAGAAATATATATTCACTTTTTAGAAATGAATCGTTAAGAAAGAAAATTGTTAAAAATATAAAAAAAATTAAGGATCATTACTCTTTTTCTACTCAGATAAATAGATGGATAAATGTTATTGAGGAGCTTTAAAGAGATATGGAGATAGCTATTCTTATTGGAACTAGGCCAGAAATCATCAAGCTTTCCCCTGTAGTTAAAGCATGTGAACAAATGGGAAAAGATTTTTTTATAATACATACCAATCAACATTACACAAAAGAGATGGACAAAATATTTCTTGAAGAACTTGAGATCCCGCCAGCTAAATAT
>Ga0164318_10006217_pt1 | contig 11577 bp, 12 predicted proteins | sample GuaBasSedimGuay9_FD_113734 | JGI IMG/M metagenome (GOLD analysis project Ga0164318, IMG submission 113734) | Subseafloor sediment microbial communities from Guaymas Basin, Gulf of California, Mexico - Guay9, Core 4571-4, 0-3 cm | ecosystem: Environmental > Aquatic > Marine > Hydrothermal vents... | reverse complement strand
TTCCGGATACCACGGACAAGGTCGTTGTCGCGTACGTAAACCTGATGGAGTTTATGGAAATCGGCTGATGGGATTTTGCCTTTGATCCGGTGTGGGATACCTATCCCGAGATGGAAGTCGCTGATCTCAGGCAGAAGAGCGCTGATGTGCTCAGGGCAGTATCTGACTACGCTAAGGATACCTATGGTGATTCGGTGGGACGGTTCAGGGAACGTTGACGGATTCACTTAGGCACCGGGGAAATGTTTCAATGGTCATCAGAGAGTTCATAGAAAAATATCTATGCTGGGATCTTTACTTCCATGACGCCTGAGGGACAACAGAGCCGATGATCCGGTGCTGATTTATTCGTCTGAATCTGATACAGTATTCCTGATAAAGGGTTTTTCTAAAAAATTTTGAGCAATAAAGAGGAGCTATAACATGACACTATCAGAATATTACAGCTGGTTTAGAAGAGACTGGGCAAAAGCGGGATTTCTTGTATCGATATTCCTCACTATTTTCCTCTTTGTATTCGTGAAGGCGAGTGATTTTATTATATTTCTTATTCTGCTGCAGACACCTCTCTATATGCTTCATGAAACCGAGGAATATATTTTCCCCGGCGGCTTCGGACAGTTTTTTAATAAAGACATTTTTAGAATAGATAAGGAAAATGAACCGATTGATGAAAGATTCATTTTCTTTGTCAACGTCATCCTTATCTGGATATCTTTGCCGCTCTTTGGGCTATTATCTGTACGAAATTATAATTTTGGTCTGTGGATTCCTTACTTCTCTTTTTTTGCAGGTGTTGCACATATTGCTTTGGCAATAAAATCACGGAAAAAATATAATCCGGGGTTGGTAGTAAGTCTGCTGCTTAACATACCTGTTGGAGCATGGGTTGTATACTATTTCTACCGGCACAGCATAATAGATTCGCTTCTTTTTAATGTACATTGTGCAATAGGGCTTGGAGTAAATCTTGTTCTTCCGGTTGCAGGTACAATCCTTTTCAAGACTTATATGAGAAAACAGATTTCATAACTGTAACGATATGCAGCAACATAGCATAGCTTGAACACCCGATGGAGTCTCTTACTCAGGATAATCAGCTATCCATTCTTCTGCCTCGGTTATGTTGTTGAAAATGGAAACCAGGATACCGTTTTCCCTGGACAGGTGACTTGATATTTTAAAAAGGTTGTAGACAACATCGCCTTTTACCACGAGAGCGACTTTTCCATTGAATGATTGTTTCATGATATAATGAGCTTCTTTCAAAACACAAAGAGAACTTGATTTAATAACAGAGATTCTTGGCGGTTCCCGGATACTTCTAGGTATTTCTTACGAAATTCAAGATTGTTAAGGATTTCCTAACGGATAAGCACAGACTCTTTCTTAGTCTACTACGGGTAATAGAGGAAGTTTTCCCCCGGGTGAAAGAGCCGCAGGCAGTGACAGGGAGAAAGGCTTATGCATTAAGATAACTGTCAGAGAAAACTCTGTAACCAGGAAAAAATTGATTGGAATCAATGAAACCAAAAAAGAGGGATCGTCCTGGGAAAGGAGAAGTCGTTCATTGTATAAACGTAGAACTGACGACAAATGACTACGAGAAAGTTTTGGTATACTGTTTTGAAGAAATAAGCAAATTAAAAGTGTAAACAAACAAATATTTCTCAAAAGACCAGTGGTAAAATGCAGTATCACCTGTAAATAACGTGTGTTACACGTTTTGGTAGATATTTCATATTTTCTTGGAGGAAAAAATGAAGAAGATTCTTATTATTGTTACGCTTATTGTTATTTTAAGTGTAATGTCCATGCCGCTTTTTGCCAATGGCCAAAAAGATGGCGGAGCTGAAAAAAGCAAGGTTACCTTCTGGCTTGCTGACTACGAAGGTATCGATCATGACTTTGTAGGCAAAATAGCAGATGCCTTTGAAGCAGCGTATCCTCAGTATGATATGGACCTGGTTATTGTAGACTGGAATGCAATGCATGACAAGCTGACTACTGCACTGGCTGCCGGTACCCCTCCCGATGCTTCGATCATCGGAACAAGATGGCTTTTAGAGTTTATGGACCTTGATGCAGTTGTAGCACCTGCAAAGTATGTCTCCCAGTCAACCTTTGACAACATTGCTCCCGGTGCTATGGAAGCAAAAGTAAACGGTACTCTGATGGGTATTCCTTTCGCAGCCGGTTCCAGGTTCATGGCAATTAATACTTCACTGACTGATAAAGTTCCCCAGACCATGGAAGAACTTGAAAAGTATGCAATTGAGGCAACGAAGAACGGAAAATATGGACTTATCATGCCTGGTGGAAAGCATACCGAGCTAACAGATTTTGTATACTATTTCTATGCAGCCGGTGGTGAATTCTTTGATAAAGACGGAAAGTGTATTGTAAACTCAGCTGCCGGAGTTAAAGCTCTTGAGTTCATGCTGAAACTTGCAAATGAAGATAAGGTGGTTCAGGATGGATATCTTTCCCAGGACAGAAAACAGGCTCAGCCGATATTCTTTGGAGGCAAAGCTGCTTACGTTATGATTGGTGCATGGGCTGATACTGAATACAACAAGATGAATGCAGACTGGAAGATCAAATATGCCCAGATCCCGCCTTTTGCAGGGAATAAGCCTGCTCCTCTTATTGTAACAGACTCCATTGCTCTGTACAAAGATGGAAAGAACCTTGAAGGAATCGGCAAGTTTATCGACTTCATGTACAAGGATGAGTGGAAAGCACCCCTCGACAAGCAGATGGGATTTCCCCCCGTTACAATCAGTGCTTCAAAACGGCCTGAATTCCAGACTCCAATGTATGCAGCTATGGCCGAAGCCAATCTGAATGCAAAAGGATGGCCTCTGGTAACCGGCTGGGCAGAAGCTTCCAGTATTATTATCGATGCAAATCAGAAGGCATTCCTTGGTCAGATGAGCCCAAAAGAAGCTCTTGACTGGGCAGCTGCAGAGGTTGATAAAGCCAGAGCTGAATAAGCACCTTTGTATTGTATTGATTTTAAGGGGGAGAGGGTCAGCTTCTCCCCCTCTTTTTAGAAAAATTATGGAGTGTTATTATGGGAGATACTGTTCTTGCTGCACGAAAGAGAAGACTGGGAGGGGAGGCCAGACTTGCTTACGCTCTTCTCTTTCCTGCAGTTTTTTTAATGGTCATATTCATGGTTTATCCGATCATCTACGTATTTATTATTTCACTTTTTAAAACAGATAAGCTTGCCCGTATAAAGAACTTTGCGGGTCTTGGTATTTATGCATCTTTGCTGTCTTCAAAGGATACGTGGGTGGTTATAGGACGTTCTTTGCTTTGGACTTTTACATCGGTCGCTACCAAGACCCTTTTTGGAGTTATTATTGCTCTTGTTTTAAATGTTAAGTACCGGGGCCGCAAGATCGCAAGACTCCTGTTTATTATTCCCTGGGCCAGTTCGATTCCTATCAGTGTAATGCTCTGGCGCTGGGTACTGCATAATGAGTTTGGATTGTTAAACCATACCCTGAGGATAACCGGAATTATGCAGAATCCGCCTGTGTGGCTCGGGCAGTCCACGACGGCCTTTCTTTCGTGCCTTTGGGTTGATATCTGGATAGGTATTCCGTTTATGGCTCTTGTATTCCTTGCAGCCATGCAGGCAGTGCCCCAGACATTGTATGAAGCTGCAGAGATAGACGGAGCTTCCAAGGCTGCTCAATTCCGCTATGTTACCTTGCCGGGCATTGCAGCTATTCTGCTTATTGCTACGTTGCTTTCAAGTCTCTGGACTTTCAACGACTTTAATACAATCTATATATTGACAAACGGCGGTCCGGCAGGATCTACCAATATTCTTATAACCTATGTGTATCAAAACAGTTTTGAATGGCTTAAGTGGCAGAAAGCATCTGCTCTTTCAGTATTTACCTTTATTATACTTTCAACGGTGAGTGTACTATACTCGAGGATTTACTTTAAAAAGGAGGAGATGTAGATATGGATACATCAAAAAAGACACGGGCAATTACTGCAAAGACATTTGCACTGCTTCTTACAGTGGTACTGCTCGGGATAATGCTTTTCCCGTTTATGGTAATGCTTGTTTCCATGTTCAAGTCACCGGAAGAAATTTATCACATCCCCCCATACTGGTTTCCTAAAAATCCGACAATCAAGAATTTCTTTCTTGTATGGAATACAATCCCCCTGGCTATGTATTTCAAAAATTCTCTCATAATTGCACTCGGAACGGTACTGTTGAATACCGGAATCAGTATCCCGGCAGGATATGCTATTGCGCGTCTTCATTTTCCCGGGAAAAAAATTATTATGTATGCTTTTCTTGTAACCCAGATGTTTTCTCCTGTTGTTGTGGTGATTAGTCTGTTCAAGATAGTAATCAAGATCCATTTTATAGATACCTATTTGAGTGTAATTATTGCTAATGCAGTTTTTACCACACCTTTTGTTATCTGGATGCTGAACGGTTACTTTTCAGGAATTCCGAAAGGAATAGAAGATGCCGCGCGGATAGACGGCTGCACCAGGGTTGGGGCTCTCTGGAGGGTTATTCTTCCTATAGCAGCGCCGGGCCTGGTAACAACAATTATTTATACCTTTATTTATGGATGGAATGATTTTATCTTTTCTCTTACTTTTCTTCAATCAGGAGAAAAATGGCCTTTGACAATCGGTTTGTATCAGTTTGTTGGAAGATTTGCTGTTCAGTGGGAACAGCTCCTGTCCGCAGCGTTTATGGCAATTCTTCCTGTTTTGATACTTTTCTTTATTGTTGAGAAACAGCTCGTTTCCGGTCTTGCCGGAGGAGCGGTGAAGGAATAAGTGAAGTTTCAAGGAGGAAAGTGATGGAAAATAAGGTCAAGGTAGGAATTATCGGGCTTGGTTTTATGGGGACAACCCATTTTCAGATTCACCGGCAGCTGGGGAAATCTGAAATCCTGGCTGTTGCGGATGTGGATGAGAGAAAAACCAGGGGCGATTGGAGCAGTGTGGTCGGTAACATCGGCGATATGGATTACTCAAAACCGGTGGATATGAGCGGTATTAAAACATATCGGGACGGCTTTGATCTGATTGCCGATCCTGATATCGAGATGGTGGATATCTGTGTTCCGACCTATCTCCATGAAAAGTATGCGGTTGCTGCCTTGGAGGCGGGAAAGCATGTCCTGTGCGAAAAACCTGTCGGCAGATCTTTTGATGAGGCAAAGAGGATAACGGAAGCTGCTGAAAAGAGCGGGAAGTTTTTTTCAAACGGGCTGTGTGTCCGCTACTGGCCTGAGTACAGACATGCCTTTGAACTGTATAAATCCGGGAAACTGGGAAAGGTTGTAAGTGCAGCGTTTAAACGGGTATCTCCATCCATCCATGGAAATGCATGGGAAGACTGGTTTATGAAGAACAAACTGAGCGGCAGTGCCCTGCTGGATTTGCACCTTCATGATACCGATCTTGTCAGATATTTTTTCGGACGCCCCCGCTCTGTTACCTCTTTCGGTGCACAGGGATTCAGATCCGATGAAGGTATAGATCATATCTTTACCAACTATAACTTTGGAGACGGGTCCTTGATCATGGCTGAAGGAGGATGGGATCCTGCCAAGGCGACTCCCTTTGAGATGAGTTTTCAGATTGTATGCGAAAAGGGAACTATACGGCTCTCGGAACTCGGGTACAGAATTATCTGGGAAGACGGACGGGTAGAGGAACCAAAGCCGGCTATTAATGAGCTTCCGACAGGATGGCATGTGGAGATAGATTATTTTCTCTCTTCGGTGCAGAAAGGAGAAAAGCCGGAGAAGTATTTGACTCCTGGAGAAATAAAAGACTCCATGGCCATTATAGAAGCGGAGGAGAGATCCGTTAAAGAAAACCGTACAGTTGAGGTGGAGTACAATGGGATATTATAGAGCCATAAACTACTGGGTACTGGGAGGGTTTGATGGGGAGAAGTCTCCCTTTCAGGCAATAGACGATGTTGCCGCAATGGGACTTGACGGTATTGAGCTGACCTTTGGCGACTGTTTGAAAGAGGATATTACAGAGGAAGAATGCCGGAAGATAGCCGGGTATGCCGGCGAAAAGGGAGTGGGACTTAAATCTCTTGCCTCCGGGTTCTACTGGGGCTGCTCTTTGGGTTCAGATGATCCTCTGGAACGGGAAAAGGCTTTGGAATTTACCGGAAAGTATATACGTGCTGCTTCCTGGATAGGGGCGGACAGGGTCCTGGTCGTTCCAGGGGCTGTAGATGTAGCCTGGGATGATACCCGTCCCGTTACTCCCTATGGAAACGTCTGGAAGAATTCCTCTGAATCGATACAAAGAGTTATTGCAACTGCAGAGGAGTACGGGGTTACTGTATGTCTGGAGAATGTATGGAACAAGTTTTTACTTTCACCTATGGAGTTCAGGTATTATCTGGATCAGTTTGATTCCGATTACATAGGTATCTACCTGGATGTCGGAAACACCCTGCTAAACGGATACCCTGAGCATTGGATTGAAATCCTGAAAGAAAAGGTGAAGGCTGTCCATTTCAAGAACTTCAAGAGAGATGACTGCGGAGGAACACTTCATGGATTCGGCGATGATCTAATGGAAGGCGATCTGGATTACGATAAGGTTCTGGCTGCTCTACAGAGTATCGGATACAAAGGTCCGGTAACAGCAGAGATGATTCCGTTCTCGAGACTTCCTGACCTGGTACTTCCTGATATGGAGCTGGCGGCTAACACTGCGGAAAGTCTTAAAAGAATTTTGAAGTAACCAGTAACTTTATGAACAGCAAAACAAACCTGGCTATTATAGGATGCGGCTACATGGGTGAGATATACCGGAAAGCAGCCGTTGAGTTATACGACCGTAAGAATATTGAGAGTTACTACAAGTATGATCTCCCCGGGATGTTAACAAATTTCAGGCTGAAGGCTGTGGTGGATATCAAGTTTGCAGACTCCAGTTATCGTGAAGGGGAAGATCTCTGGCACCTTGATTCAATAGAAACTCTTATCGGGATGAAGGAACTGGGTGTAAACGCAGCGGTAGTATCCACTCCCATTAAAACACACTTCCAAATAGCACAGAAGTTGATTAGAAGCGGCATTTCTCTTCTGATAGAAAAGCCGGTGTGTGAAACAGCGAAAGAGATAAAGGAGTTAATGAGGCTTGCAAAAAAACATAAGGTACGGATCATGCCGGGGCTTGTAGAACGGTACAATCCGGTAACTCTCGATGCCGAGGAAGCCGTTGCCTATAAAATGTACGGCAGTGCCGTAAACTACAGTTTCTTAAGGGCGGGCAAGAAACCTGAAAGGGTCAGTGACAGTCTGATTATTGACAAGCTTATCCATGATCTTGACCTTGTCCAGTGTATATTCGGAAAGTACAGGATTACCGACATGCGTTTCAGGAAAGTAAAGGGAGAGGTTATGGAGTGTACGCTCCTGACCAGTCACCGGAAAGGGCTTAACGGCAGAATAGTTTCCTCATGGCTCTCAGAAGAAAAGACACGGGAGGTTGTTATAAAGTTCGAAAGGGGTATGATCCGGGGAGATCTGCTCAGCAAAAAGATATTTGTAGACAGGTACAAAGAGCTTTCCAAGGTGATTTCCGGGTATAAAAATAATCAGATAAAGGACCAGCTGGTAGACTTTATTGCATATAAAAACAAGTTGATAAAAACCCTTGTAAGTATGGAGGATGCCCTTCATGCTGCCTATCTTCTGGATGAAATAACAAGGAAGGTAAATGATGATGTTTAAAACAGGGATACTTCTGGACAGTCTGAGAACTGATCTTGATGATGCTTTGGCTTTTGCTGCAGAAACGGGTGTTTCCGGGGTACAGATCTATGCCTCCCCGCACGAAATGTCCTCCATGAAGATTGATTTACAAGAGGCTGAGATCTTAAAGAAAAAAGTGCAGCGGTATGGTCTTGAGCTTTCAGCTCTTTGCGGGGATCTGGGAGGGCATGGTTTTGAGAGGGAAGATGAGAACCCTGAAAAAATAGTAAAAACAAAAAAAATAATCGATTTTGCGGTAGAACTCGGGATTCGGATAATTACTACCCATATCGGGGTAGTGTCTGAAACCGATGCGGAGCACAATACGGTTATGCAGGATGCACTCCGGAAGATCTGCAGTTATGCACAAAGAGCGGGAGTTTTCATAGCTGTTGAAACGGGTCCTGAAAGATCCGAAGTATTGAAGAAATTTATTGTAGAGACAGGAGAGAGGAATTTAAAGGTAAACTTTGATCCTGCTAATCTGGTAATGGTTCAGGGGGAGGACCCTGCAGAAGCTGTTAGGATACTTAGGGACTACATTGTGTACACTCACGCCAAGGATGGCAGAATGGTAAAGAAGTGCAATCCTGAAGAAATATACGGCGCCTTTGCCGATGGGAATCCCGCTGGAATAAACTTTGATGATTATTTTGTTGAACTTCCTTTAGGCAGGGGGGATGTAAACTTCCCGGAATATCTGAAAACCCTGGATGATATCGGATACACCGGTTATTTGACCATCGAGAGGGAAGCAGGGGATAGAAGAAAGAAAGATGTAGTGGAAGGAATCTCCTTTCTGGAAAAAATTACAGGAATATAGTTGGAGATTGAAAATGGGAAAGATTGTTTTTGCAGTACACTGCCATCCCGATGATATAGAGTTCATGATGGCTGGTACATTGTTTCGGTTAAAAGAAGAAGGATATGAACTTCATTATATGAACCTTGCCAACGGATGTTACGGCAGTGCACAGTACAGTAAGGAGAAAGCTATAATCGTACGGAGAAATGAAGCACTTGCAGCCTCCGATTTTCTGGGAGCGGTATACCATGAAAGTATTGTAGATGACCTTACCGTATTCTACACACCGGAACTCATAAAAAAGACCATGGCTGTCATCCGGGAAGTAAAACCGGATATCCTTCTTCTCCCTTCTCCGGAGGAGTATATGGAAGATCACACGAACACCTGCCGTATCGGAGTAACTGCGGCCTTCTGCAGGGGGATGCCCAATTATCCTTCCATTCCTGAAAAACCGGCAATTGAGGGAGAAATGGCAGTTTATCATTCCATGCCCTATGGGTTGACCGATGGTCTGCGTCATAAAATAGAGCCGGATCTTTATGTTGATATAGATAAAGTTATGGGGGAAAAAACACAGATGCTCTCATTTCACAAGAGCCAGAAAGAGTGGCTGGATAAGAGCCAGGGAATAGACTCTTATCTTGCAACTATGCAGGAAATGAGTGCACAGATGGGAAAAGATTCCGGTAAGTTCCGTTACGCTGAGGGGTGGAGACGCCATTCCCATCTGGGCTTTTCTGCAAAGGAGATAACTCCCCTGGAGGATATTTTCCTAAAAAGGGGTAGTTTACACCGTACATAACGGAGGTTAGCAAATGACCAAGAGGGACAATCTGATAAGAGCCATACGGTTTGAAACACCGGAGTACATACCAATGGAATTTGTGGTAAATGATGCCTGCTGGCATCACTTTGACAACGAACAGCTCTACGACCTTCTGGAAGCACACCCCCATTTGTTCCCTGATTTCAAACGTCCAAAGGGGAGGTATAAACCCGATTATCTCGTAAATGCTCTGGCGGACAAACCGTACACCGACCCTTGGGGTTGTGTCTGGAAGACCGCTGATAACGGTATTACCGGTTCGGTTCACATCCACCCTTTGGATACCTGGGATAACTTTAAAGACTACAGGACTCCCGACCCGGCTGTAACCGATGGTACCTATAGCATAGACTGGGATCAGATTGTGCAGAATGTCCGGGAGAAAAGAGCAAAAGGTGATCCCGTTACAGGGGGGCTCCCCCATGGACATACCTTTTTAAGAATACAGGATATCCGTGGATACGAGAACTTTATCTTCGATATGGTGGATGAGAGGAAAGAGCTTCTTGAACTGCTGGATATGGTGGAGAATTTTAACCGAGGTATTATTGAAAGATGGATCAAGCTGGAGCCGGATGTCATCACTTTTCCTGAGGATCTCGGGATGCAGATAGGCCCCATGCTCTCTCCTGATCAGTTTGTAAAGTACATTAAACCATGTTATCAGCGATTGATGGAACCTGTAAGGAACAACGGCATACTGGTTCACATGCATTCTGACGGAGACATCAGAACCCTTGCGGAGGATCTGATTGACGGAGGAGTAGATGCACTGAATCTTCAGGATCTTGTAAACGGAATAGACTGGATTGCAGACAATCTGGCCGGAAGGGTATGCGTGGATCTTGATATTGACCGGCAGGATATAACCTTTAGCGGTACTCCTGCTCAAATTGATTCCCTTGTCCGTGAAGAGGTAGAGAAAATCGGGAGTAAAAAGGGCGGTCTTATGATGATATACGGGCTGTACCCCGGAGTCCCCATAGAGAACGCCTCAGCCCTGATGGATGCAATGGAGAAGTACAGTTACTTTTACAGTTAGATATAATAATAGCTATTCCCTTTTTCTACCGTCCGTAAATTTTATCCAGGATTCTGTTAATCTCCAGTCCGGTTTCTCCGGGGATTGCAGGGATCCTGTTTCCAAGTACCGAAGAGACAAAGTCATCCAGCAGAGGCTGATGAAAGTTGCTGTGATTCGGATGTTTCTCCATCCTTGTCTCACTTTCAGTTACGACATGTATAGTCCCTTCGTTAAGATTCGGAACATGTATCGAACCTTTGTTTCCGTAGATATCCAGTGTATCTTTCGGTTCTTTAACCGCATGGGCAGATATGAGTACACCGGTAGCTCCGTTTTTAAAAGTAAAGTGAGCTGTTGCCATGTCTTCCACTTCCCGCTGAAACAGTATGTTATTTAGGAAGGATTTTGTTTCCTTTATTGGGCCTAATAGATTAGTAAATATCTCTATCCGGTGACACCCCATATCCATCATTGGGCCGCCTCATGACAGTTCCTTTTGGAGAAACCAGTACCGTGGAGCTCCCGGGGAAAGGTTGAAGTATTCAAAGTTGTTGGCCTGCAGGTGGGTTACCTGCCCGATCTCTCCGGATGTGAGGATCTCTTTTATACGGATAATCGGTGAAAAAAGATGCCGGTAGTACGCTATGCCGAGCTTTACTCCGTTTGTTTTGCAGGCATCTATCATCTTTGTGCATTCTGCTGTATTTAACGCCATCGGCTTTTCGCAAAGTACGTGTTTCCCGTTTTCGGCAGCTGCTATTGTCTGTTCTGCATGAAGATAAACGGGGGTTGCAACGTATATGCTGTTTATATCTTTATCCCTAACCAGTTCTTTCCAGGATGCTGTCCATTTCCCTATTCCGAATTCTTTTGCAAAACTCTCTGCCTTTGACGAATCAGCCCTGGTTACAGAAACAAGCTTCGAATCCTCTGCTTCCTGTATTGCAGGCACAACGCTCTTTTTGGCAATATCTCCGCATCCGATTAAGCCCCATTGAAGTGTTTCCATAAAGATCTCCTCGCTAATAGTATTATACTATTGTATAACTAATGCAACACTTTGTTTGATTAGTCACATTATATCAACCGGAAATACCCTGAATTGCGTTTTGTAAAAGCTGTGTTA
>Ga0164318_10006216_pt1 | contig 11579 bp, 11 predicted proteins | sample GuaBasSedimGuay9_FD_113734 | JGI IMG/M metagenome (GOLD analysis project Ga0164318, IMG submission 113734) | Subseafloor sediment microbial communities from Guaymas Basin, Gulf of California, Mexico - Guay9, Core 4571-4, 0-3 cm | ecosystem: Environmental > Aquatic > Marine > Hydrothermal vents... | reverse complement strand
CGAATTGATCCTGAGCGGCCGAAGGGAGTCGAAGGATCTAGGGTTTAATTCCCCGCAGCTTGCTGCGTTTCCTTTTTTGGAAAAGTTTTTGATACCTCGTAGCTTGCTGCGAGGTAGTTCATTATATAAATTATTTAGTGTTTTCAATAACCGGCGGATAGAGTATAATGCTGCTGTCGCATAAGGAAGCAGCGCTGATTTAGGGATGTATTATGAGCAAGTTATCTGTAATAAAAGAGTTCTGGGGCTTTCTTAAAGTCCGTAAGAAATGGTGGCTTACGCCGATTATCATCTTTCTCCTTTTATTAGGGGCTTTAATTGTCTTTACCGAGAGTTCAGCAATAGCTCCCTTTATCTACACTTTGTTTTAGAGAGAAATACTATTTATGCCCTGTTATTCTTTAAACCTTTCTTTAGAGGATATCCCTCAACTGGTAAAAAATATCATTAAAGAATTAAACCATGAACATCTGTCTTTTAATACGGCCTTTGATATAAAACTGTCTTTGGAGGAGGCCTTAGTAAATGCCGTCAAGCACGGCAATAAGCAGGATGACACAAAGAAAGTGTTTATAAAAGCAGAGGTTACAAATAACAACCGTTTGGAGATAGAGGTTAAAGACCAGGGTAAAGGGTTTGATCACCTTAATTTATCTCCGCCTGTCTCTGAGGAGAAGCTTAAAGCCTTCTCCGGCAGGGGGGTTTTTCTTATCAGGAAACATATGGATAATGTGGTTTTTTTTGATGGCGGCAGGGTTATAAAAATGATAAAATACCTGAAATGATATTCTGTGGTTTGTTGAAAATAGGGATTATTAAACCTTTTAGGAGAGAGCGGAAGTAATTGAAAAAATCAGCGCAAACTGTACAGGGCAAAATAGGAGGGAATAAATGCGGATAAATGAAGAATTAAAAGACGGAATTATGGCCTGTAGGTTAAAAGGGGAGATCAACATTAATACTTCTCCGGAATTACGCAAAGTTTTTGACAAGTTTATCCGCAGTAATATTAAAAAGATAATTGTAGATTTCTCTGAAGTCCCTTATACCGACAGTTCAGGGTTAGCTACTCTTATTGAGCTCTTGCAGAGGCTTAAAAAAACCAATGGGGATTTGAGGCTTTGTAGTATGTCCGACAAGATAAAGGGGATTTTTGAAGTCACCCGTTTAGACAAATTATTCAGCATTTATAGCAGCTGCGAATCAGCGTTGGAAGGGTTTTAGTATGGTTTCCTCTTTAGGCCGGTTTATTATCGCGGTGTTTAAAGATCTTGTAGGGGTGGTTTCTCTGTTTTTGGATATCCTTTACTGGATATTTATAGGGCCTTTTAAGGGAAAAACCGTTCATCGTGAGAGCGTGGTTCATCAGATGAGTTTTATAGGGATACGTTCTTTTCTGATTGTTTTCTTCGTAACCATATTTACCGGAATAGTGTTAGCTATGCAGACTTCTTACCAGTTAGGAAAGATGGGGGCGACAATCTATGTGGCGTCTCTGGTGGCTGTTTCTCTCTGCAGGGAACTCAGCCCTGTGCTTACCGCCTTAGTCGTTGCCGGCAGGGCGGGATCGGCGATAGCGGCTGAATTAGGCACAATGAAAGTAAGCGAGCAGATAGAAGCTTTAGACACAATGGCAATTAACCCGGTCCGTTTTTTAGCCGCCCCCAGGTTTATCGCTTTATTCTTTATGCTTCCCTGCCTTACAATAGTAGGCAATATTTCCGGAATGATCGGAGGATTTATTGTAGGGGCCGGGAGCTTGCATATAAACCCGGATTTGTATATTCAGACAACTTTCAAATATTTGGCTTTAAAGGACATTTATACCGGTTTAACCAAATCGTTTGTCTTTGCGGTTATTATAGCTCTTATAGGGTGTTATGAAGGGCTTAATACCTCCGGCGGAGCGGAAGGGGTAGGCAAAGCCACTACTCAAAGTGTTGTGATAAGTTTTATTTTAATCATTCTATCTGACTGCGCGCTTACAGCTGTTTTTTATTTCTCAAACGTATGAAAAATTGTGATTCTCCTGACCGCGAGGCAGTTATATCTTTAAGGCATGTCAGTAAATCTTTCCAGGGGAGGAAAGTAATTGACGATGTTAGTTTTGATATTTACTGCGGTGATATCTTTGTCATTATGGGCTGTTCGGGTTCCGGCAAGAGCACCTTGCTCAGGTTGATGACCGGGGCTATTAAGCTTGATGAGGGGCAGGTAATAATAAAAGGGAAAGATATCTCCAGGGCTTCTTCCGGAGAGATAGACGAAGTGAAGAAATCTTTCGGGATGCTTTTTCAGTACTCGGCTTTACTGGATTCTTTAAGCGTTGAAGAAAATGTAGCCTTGCCTTTGAAAGAGCATACCAAATTGGCCGAAGATATTATCAGGATAATTGTTAATATGAAGCTTTCTTTAGTGGGCCTGCGGGGGTTTGAAGAATATTACCCTTCCCAGATTTCAGGAGGCATGCGTAAAAGAGTAGGGTTAGCCAGGGCAATAGCCCTTGATCCGGACATAGTTTTTTATGATGAGCCTACTTCGGGGTTGGACCCGGTTGTAGGGGGGGTGATTGATAAGTTAATAAAAGATTTAAGCGAAAAACTAATTATTACCTCTGTGGTCGTAACCCATGATATGCAAAGCGTATTTAAGATAGCTGACAGGGTTGTTATGATTCATAAGGGCAGGGTGATTGAAACCGGAACGATTGAGGATATAAAGAATTCTAGGGACCCTTATGTCCGGCAGTTTATCAGCGGTTCTCACACCGGGCCTATAAACTTCTTCAAAGAGGATTTAGGCGTTCTATAGTTTTTGCCGGCGGGTTAACCTGAACCCAGACTAATACAAATTTCGGGTTGAGCTTGATAATTACGAAAGGGGAGATAATGAGAAAATACGGTAACGAATTCAAAGTAGGAATTTTCTTTATCATCTGTCTTTTAGGCGGGTTTTACCTTATTTTCAGTACAGGAAAACTTGACATTAGAAACGACGGGTACAATGTCAATGTTGTTTTTAATGAAATTGCCGGATTGGATAAAAAAGCCCCGGTTATGCTTAACGGATTAGAAGTGGGGGAAGTTGTGGATATCAACGCCCGTTATACCGGCGACAAAACTGAGATAGTTTTAAAACTATGGCTGAAAAGACAAGCTAAGATAAGAAAGAACCCGGTAGTTTCAATCAAGACTTTAGGCCTTATGGGAGAGAAGTATGTCCAGATATCTTCTTCAGGAGGTAAAGGATTTGTCCAGCCGGGGGAAACTCTATCCGGCCAGCCTTATATTGATATGGACGAATTAATTGCCAAGGCGGATGGTTTATCTGATGACATACAAGGATTAATCGGGAATGTAAACGGGTTAACTGATGAAGTCAAGAAATTAGCTGTTAATTTAAACTATACTGTTGAGAGTAATCAGGACAGGATTACCGAAATCATAAAAAGTTTAGATACAGCTTCCAACAATATGGTGATCTTCAGCGAAGACATTAAACTCCATCCCTGGAAGCTTATGTTCAGGACAAATAATAAGAAGATCCGATAGAAAGGAGTATTATGGAAAAGCTAAAGTTAATAATTCTGTTCTTTTCGTTTCTGTCTATATGCAGTTATTCTCTCTTCGCCCAGGTAGCCGAAATAATCGAAGTTAAAGGCAGCGTCTTTATAAAACAGGAGAAAGCTTCTTCCTGGGAAAAAGCCGAGGCGGAGATTCTTTTGAATAAGGGCAGTTTTGTTAAGACAGACAAGTCTTCCGAATGTATCCTTTCTTTTGATGATGCCTTAGAAAATGTTATGACTATTAAAGAGAACTCTCGGGTATCCATTGAATCTTTGCTTCCTGTAAACGTATCTCTTCCTCAGGGCAAGGTTTTTGCTTTGATTGATAACCTTTATAAAGTCAAGGATTTTCAGGTCAGGACTCCTACCGCTGTTTCCGGAGTAAGAGGGACGGGCGAATCCGTAGAGTCAGGCAAAAGCGGTTCAAAATTCAAGTGTTTTAAAGGCAGGATCTATGTCAAAGGAACCGGAGAACAGGGAGGTAAAAAAGGCTTGCGCCAGGGATGGGGGATTAATACCGGCAAAGGCGGTGAATTCGGTCCTTTGTTTAAGTTAGGCGGTTCGGATTATTCGGAATGGCGTCAATTTCTTGAGGATGTAAATAACCGGAGAGAACACAGAGGAAAGGGATCCGGATTAAAACATAAGGGGATAAGCGGCTTTCTAAAGGATTTGAAACAGGAAAATAAAGACTCTTACCGTGATGATAAATTCAGAGATTTACGCCAGGATAAAGAGAGTGTGCAGGAAGAGGTGGCCCGTCCCTGATAACTGAACACCTACGAGGCGGCCGTGAGGACTCCTCGTAGGTGATGCAGTTGGACGTTGTTATAATATTATTTTGGGTTTTTAGAAGAGGTAGCCGAAATGTCAATGTGTAGGCCCGGCTCCCGGGGGAGAAGAGAAAGATTATGTATAACAAGTTTTTGAAAATATTTAGTTTCTTGTTCCTCTTGTTGTTTATCTCTATAAGTTCATCTAACGCTCAGGTAAAGGAGGATAAGGAGGAAAACAGTTTAAACAAACAGGGAAGCTCGTATCCTCCCCGCCTATTCGGGGCTGATTTTTATTCCCAGGCCGGCCTGTCTTTCGGGTATGACAGCAATGTCAACCTTTCTCCTGACAGAAAAGGCGACCTCTTTGAAGAAGCCCTGTATTCTTTACAGATGGAAAAGCCCCTTTTTGAGTCTCAAACTTTTATCTTAAACTACGATTTAGACGCTCTAACCTATAACGAGATTACCGATGCTTCCAGTATCTTAAACCACTTTAGGTTCACCTTAGACACAAAATCTCCTGTTTGTTCTTTCGGGTTCGGGTATGACTTGGGGATTCTATACTATCCCTATGGCCGGAACGGAAACTTTCTTTTTCATCGGGGGTTTCTTTATCTCCGCAAGGAGATATCCCCCAACACTTACCATATGCTTACAGCCGAATACGGAATTAAAGAATACACTTATAGAAAAGCTTTATCTGATTCCATAAGCACTTTCCAGAATAAAGAGCGGTTGGACAGGAGAGAAAGCTTATCTTACGGTATCAATTCTTCTTTAACCGACAGGCTTTTTGCTCAGGCGGGGGTAAAATTCTCGGTTAATGATTCTAACGCCAAGTATTTAAGTTTTTATGATTACAAAACCTATGAACTATTTCTATCCGCGTTTTATCAATTATCAGAAAATCTTATTCTATCTCCCGAGTTGGGGTACAGGAAGAAAATCTACGATTCAAGGACTGTTACTAACGGAAACTATAAACAGAAAGACGCCCTTTATTCCGCGGGAATAGGATTGATTTATAAATTGAATGATAAAGACAGATTTTCTTTAGACTACATTTACCGCAACAATTCTTCCAACGATTCGTTTTCCAGATATTTGGAAAGTGTTATGTCCTGCAGTTGGAAACGCAGCTTTTAATAATGCCTTTCTTAAAAAAGATACCTTTAAAATATTATTCTATAACTTTTTCATTTCTACTGGTATCTTTTCTGTCTTATTCCCACGCTTTCCATAATTCTGAACTCAGAGGCTACGACCTATTATTTAAACTCCGGCCTCCTTTACCGGCAAATAAGAATATCGCCATTATAGAAATCTCCGATGACACCCTTTCAGCTTTTGCTAAAGCCGGCAGGCATTGGCCTTTTCCCAGGTATTTTCACGCCGATTTAATAGATGTTTTGAAAGAATACGGAGCTAAAGCCGCGGTTTTTGATATCTTGTTCAGCGAACCGACTTTGTCAGATTCCCGTTTTGCCGAATCGGTAAGGTCCTTCGGCAGGGTATATTTTCCCATAGCTTTTGATTTGGACGCGGATATGAAGGGGAAAGGCCTGGTGTTTAAAGCTAAAGGCTTATCTGCTGGAATTCAGGGCAGTTTGGAATCTTCATCTTTGGGGACAGGACATATAAACACTTTCATAGATTCTGACGGGAAAGTAAGAAGAGTTCCTTTATTTATAAGTTATAAAGGCAAAGTTGTTCCTCAGTTATCTTTAAAAACAGCGGCCGGGATCCTCGGCCTGAATCCGGATAAAGTATCCTTATCTCTGCCTCTTGATTCTTCAGGGTATTTCTTAGTCAACTATCCCGGGAAATGGGTTAAAACTTTCTCCCATTACTCTTATTACCGGATACTCAAAACCTATTCTGATATAAAGAAAGGGTTGAAATCTAAAGACAGCCTGGATTTTCTGAAGGATAAAATCTGCGTAATCGGGATGACTGCTTCAGGCGCTACCGACTTAAAACCTGTGCCTCTGGAATCAAGTTATCCTATGGTTGGGCTTGTAGCCGGAGCGCTCAACAGTTTTCTTACTAAGAGATTTATATTTCCTGTCAGTCCCGCGGGGAATGTTTTTATAACTTTGATTATCCTTTCCCTGTCTTTGATTATCTGCCTTAACCTTCCGGCTATGAGATCTTTACTTTTATCTTTAGGTTTAGGGGCGGGGTATTTTCTGTTAGACTGCCTGCTTTTTGACCGGGGTATTTACGCGGATTTATTCCTGCCCCTGCTTGTGATAATCCTGACTTATCTTCCTGTCCTTGTTTACCGGTTCTTTCAGGAGTCAAGAAGGCGCCAGCTTTTAGAGAAAGAATTGGACATTGCCTGCCGGATTCAGGAGAGCTTTCTGCCTAAAATACCCGAAATCTTACCGGGGATAGAATTAACGGCTTTTATGAAGCCGGCGAAATTTGTCGCCGGGGATTTATACGATATTGTTGATTTGGGAAAAGGGAGAACAGGAATTCTTATAGGCGATGTTTCCGGTAAAGGAGTCCCGGCCTCTTTGATTATGGCTCAGACAATCTCTTTATTCCGGGTTTTTGCCAGAGAGAGCTTGTCTCCCGAAAAGGTTTTTGATAAGCTCAATAAAGAGCTGTGTTTAGTCTTGCGGGGGAGGTTTGTAACAGCCCTATACCTTATAATTGATTCTGAGAAAGGTTTGTTTTCTGCCTGTTCTGCAGGGCACAATCCTTTGATTATCGTGAATTCTCAGGGAAAAGCCGAGGGATTTATGCCTTCATCCGGGCCGCCTTTAGGGATTATGGAGTTTTCAGAATACGAAAAATTCCAGAGGCCTTTACTTGAAACAGAGAAAATAGTGGGTTATACTGATGGTGTTACTGAAGATAGGAATAAGTCCGGTAAAGAGTTCGGCATTGATTTATTGAAAAAGATCTTATCTGAGAGCAGTAATTTATCAGGCAGGGAAATGTCCGGTAAGGTTATAGCCCGTCTTTTAAGTTTTGCTGAGGGGTTGCCCCAGTATGACGATATTACCTTGATAATAGCGGAGATAAAGAAAAATAGTTAGTTAGGTGGCATTTAACAAGCAGGCATATATCGCGAATTCGATAAAAATTATAGACAATGGATAATTCAACTCTAAATAAATCCAAAGTCATAAACACAAGGCTAAAACATTCAGCCTCTTTTTACTCTTACACTGTTTTGGATTTTGCGTTTTCTTTCTTTTGAGTTTATTTAGGATTTAGGCTTTGCGGCATCTGTATATTCGATAAGTATAGCCGTATAGCCAATGTTTCATAGGAGAGAATTATGTCCGGCCAGCTTGTTCACCACAGGCCTCAATGGAAAACCCATATCGGGTTTATCTTAGCGGCAATCGGTTCAGCTATCGGCTTAGGAAATATCTGGAGGTTTCCTTATCTCTGTTATAAAAACGGAGGAGGAGCTTTCCTTATCCCTTATTTCACAGCTTTGGTTTTGGTAGGCCTTCCTTTGATGGTTTTGGAAATAGGGTTAGGCCATAAAATGAAGGGGTCAGCGCCTGCTTCTTATGCCGCTGTAAACAAACATTGGGAATGGCTGGGCTGGTGGCAGATAATCTTTGTGATGTTTGGGATAGTCCTTTACTATTCGGCGGTAATCTCCTGGTGTTTAAACTTCTTCTTTTATTCTTTTAACCTTTCTTGGGGAAACGACCCCAACACTTTCTTTTTCAAGAAGTTTTTGATGGTAAGCCCGTCTCCTTTTCATATAGGCGATGTCCGGAGTCCGATACTCCTTTCTTTAGCGGTAGTATGGTTTCTAAACTGGATTATATCCTTTTCCGGCGTGGAGAAGGGGCTGGAAAGAGCGAATAAGATCTTTATGCCGGTTTTGTTCTTTCTAATCGCGGTTATTGTGTTTTGGGGGATGCGCCTGCCCGGAGCTAAAGAAGGGTTAGTGGAATATTTGAGGCCGCATTTTTGCAAACTTAAAGAGCCCGGTGTATGGATAGACGCCTTTTCCCAGATATTTTTCACTTTAAGTTTAGGTTTCGGGATAATGATAGCTTATGCTTCTTACCTTCCTAAAAAGACCGAGATAGTTAAAGATTCAATCATAATAAGTTTAGCTAACTGTTTCTTTTCTGTATTTGTGGGGTTAGGCGTGTTTGCCGTTTTAGGATATATGGCTAAGATGACTTCTAAGCCGGTGAGTGAAGTTGTTTCCCATTCTATCGGCTTAGCTTTTGTAGCTTTTCCAAAAGCTATAAGTTTGTTACCGGCTTTTAAGCGCCTTTTCGGAATCTTTTTTTTCAGCAGTTTAGTTATTGCCGGCCTATCTTCTTCAATTTCTATAATTGAGGCGTTTACCGCCGGTATAGTGGATAAATTCCATTACCGGAGGAAACAGGTTGTTTCTATACTTTGTATCAGCGGCTTTTTAGGCAGTATCATCTTTGTTACCCAGGGCGGGCTTAACTGGCTGGACATTGTTGATCATTTTATTACTCAGTACGGCTTAGTAATGGCGGCGGTTTTAGAATGCGTCATTGCCGGGTGGATATATAAGGCTAATAGGTTAAGAGCCCATATAAACAGTTCAGCTTCTTTTAAACTTCCTTCTTTCTGGAATTACCAAGTCAGGTTTGTCCTTCCCGCGGTCTTAGCGGTGATACTCATAAACTCTTTAATTAAAGAATTCTCCTCGCCTTACGGAAATTATCCCGTTCTTTCTTTGATCCTTATAGGAAGAGACTGGCTTATCTTTACTTTATTTTTTGCCCTGATTGTCTCCGCCCGAAGCTGGAAGGTGGATCCTCCAAATTAGGGACAGCTCCCAATTATATTATTTATCTTTCATAAATATCTTCATAAACTCTATGGGAAAAGGGAGTATGATTGTGGATGACCGTTCAGATGACATTTCTACCATAGTTTGAAGGTATCTCATCTGTAGAGCTGTCGGATGTCCTTCTATTGTCTGGGCGGCCTGTTTCAATTTATCCGCGGCCTGGAATTCTCCTTCAGCGGCGATGACTTTTGCCCTTCTTTCCCGTTCAGCCTCAGCCTGACGGGCCATAGCTCTCTGCATTTCAGCTAAGAGGTCAACATGCTTTATTTCTACAACTGATACTTTTATTCCCCAGGGGTCGGTCTGTTTGTCAATGATTTCCTGTAAAGAGGAATTTATCTTTTCGCGGTTGGACAAGAGTTCGTCTAAGCTCACCTGCCCGACAACGCTTCTTAAAGTAGTCTGGGATATCTGGGATGTAGCAAAATCATAGTCTTCAATTTCAATTATTGCTTTTATCGGATCCATAATCCTGAAGTATATGACAGCGTTAACTTTTACTGAGACGTTGTCTTTGGTTATGATATCTTGAGGAGGAACGTCTAATGTGATTGTTCTTAAAGAAACCCGGACGAGCTTATCAATAGGCGGGAGGATAAAGAATACGCCCGGGCCTTTTGGCTGAGGCAGGACTCTTCCCAATCGAAATATTACCGCCCGTTCATATTCCTTTATAATTTTAATACAGTTTAACAGGTAAATAGAAGCTATTACTAAAATAACGATTAACATAAGTTTTCCTCCTCAATGAGCACATCACTTATGGAACAAAGTGAACATAAGTGATACGTGCGAATTGATCCCGCCGAAGGCTAGGGTAATTATCAAAGATAATTACCCTGCATCTTTTCTGAGGCGGGATTTCCTTAATAATTGTCAATTTTTCCTATTGGTATTGTCAAAAAACTTTCTCTTTAGAATCAATGCTTTTTCGGATAACTTTTATGGTCAATCCTTTTATTCCGGTTACTTCTACCTCCTCTCCTTTTTTTATATCTTCCGCGCTTTCAGCATTCCATATCTCTCCGTGTATGGAAATCTTGCCTCTTTTATGAAAATTAGTCAAAGCAGTCCCGGTTTCGTTTAACATGCTTTCTTTTCCTGTGCGCGGATGCTTTAATCGGATTTGTATTACTTTGCTCAGGATAAACAAGCTCCATAGAGCGATGGCTGCTGCCATCGGCATAATCAGTTTAAATTCTACCTTGAATATACGCGGGCCGCGGAAAAGCAGAGTTGATCCTAAAATAAAAGCGGCTAACCCCGCTAAAGTAAACAGGCCGAAAGTGGGAGTGAAAGCTTCAACTATAAAGAAGGTTATTCCTATTACTATTAAGGCTATTCCGGCATAATTTACCGGCAGGGAAGAGAAGGCGTAAAGGCTGATTATCAGGCAGATTATTCCGGCTGTTCCCGGTACGCCGAACCCGGGATGGGTTACTTCAAATATTAATCCTAAAAAACCTAAAATGAATAACAGGTAAGCTATTTGAGGGTCAAGAAGGGCGTTCAAAAAACCCTGGCGTCTGGTAAGTCCGGTAAACTCTATTTTGCTTCCTTTAACCTCAAGGGGTATTTCTTTTCCGTTTATTTCTATTTTCTTTCCGTCTATTTTGTTAATCAGGTCAGGTAAATCCTCGGCGGTCAAATCAATTATTTTTTGTTTTAAGGCTTCTTTCTCGGTAATAGAAATGCTGTTTTTAACCGCGTTTTCTAAGAATTTATAGGGCCGGTCCCTTTCTTCAGAAATATTTTTAGCCCAGGCTAAAGTATCGTTCATAATTTTTTTGCTCATTTCTTCGGAAACTTTTCCCCATGCCCCGCCGCCTAAAACCGGATGAGCCGCTCCTATATGGGTTGACGGAGCCATAGCTAATATTGATGAAGCGCATCCGATGAAGGTTCCTGCCGATGCCGCCCTTGCCCCTTTGGGGGAAACATAAGTTATAACCGGTATCTTGGAATTTAAAATATAACGCACAATTTCCTGTGTGGATCTAAGAAGGCCGCCGGGGGTGTTTATCCGTATAATTAAAGCCGAATAATTTTCTTTCTCAGCTTTATCTAAGTTGTCTTTTATGTATTCGGCTGTAACCGGGTTTATTATCTTGTCTTTTATGGTCAGGACTTTTATGATTTTTTTGGATGAGGGATAAACTGAGGCAATGGATATAAAGAAGGAGAGCATTAAGAAACAGACAGTTTTCTTCATTACTAAATTATAAGCCTGTTGCTTTTTTAGTCAATACTTTTTAATCAATGAGACTTAGACTTTTTCGAAGAAAAAGTCTATAGCCGAATTGATCCTGAGCGACTGAAGGGAGTCGAAGGATCTATGGTTTAATTCCCCGCAGCTTGCTGCGTTTCCTTTTTTGGAAAAGTTTTTGATACCTCGTAGCTTGCTGCGAGGTAGTTCATT
>Ga0164318_10006215_pt1 | contig 11582 bp, 6 predicted proteins | sample GuaBasSedimGuay9_FD_113734 | JGI IMG/M metagenome (GOLD analysis project Ga0164318, IMG submission 113734) | Subseafloor sediment microbial communities from Guaymas Basin, Gulf of California, Mexico - Guay9, Core 4571-4, 0-3 cm | ecosystem: Environmental > Aquatic > Marine > Hydrothermal vents >... | reverse complement strand
CAATGTAATATAATTCGTTTTCCCGCCATACAATGGTATGTCATTTGTTGAAAGACTCAAACCGCTCTCTTCAGCAATCGCTTTACAATTAAAACCGCCTTCGGAATCGCAATTCATAAAAAACCATTCATCATCCAGAATGTCAACTTGGGCGTTAAAAGATGTTGACCTCGTGTATTTGTCGTCAGTTGTTATTGAATGAGTAAAAGAAAATTTTGTTACCGGATTTCCTTCGTTATCCACTGCATTAAGCGCTAAAACAGCATTTTCTCTTACAATCAAATTGTATTCTGTTGTTTGATTCGGCTCTACTTCAACAGTATAACCCTGCTCAGAATAATAAACAGGAAGATAATATGAGCCGGAATTGTCAATAAGTTCAAAACCGTATTTTGCGGGAGCAATTACATCTATAAATTCATAATTACCGGTTTCGTCTATTAGAGTTTTATAATTAACTTGCTCAAACGGTTTATTTTTGTCTCTCTTTTCACTCGCTATTTTATAAATTAATAATGTTCCGCCGGTTAATGGTATTCCATCTTGAGTTAGAACCTTTCCTTTAATTGTCCCTGCCTGCCGCAAGACAATTTTTATAAATCCGGTGCCGGAATTAATTCCTTTAGAAATTCTCCCATATCCCGGCTCTTCAACAAACAAAGTCCCATAGTAATCTCTAAATGTCTTTCTCACTTCAATTGTAAATTTGCCGCCTTTATCCGTTATACAAGAAGCATAAGGTAAGTCGCGATTTCCGCTGCGGGCGTAAACAGTCACTCCTTCGAGCGGACTATCATCAAGTTCAGTCACAACGATTCCTGCTATACTCATTGTAGGAATTTTTCCGAACGAGAAATTCAAATAATTATCAGATGATTTAAAAATTATGTTTGTTTTAAAATCTTCATAGTTATCCAGTCTCATCCAAATTCTAAAACTACCTTTGGAAATTTTCGGAAATATATAACTCCCATTATTTCCAGGTTGAATTTCACCAAATGACTTCCCTGTATGATAAATTCCTTTTGTTTCTTTTTGAGGAAAAACTGATATAGTAAATTTGTTTGTTACAGGTGAACCGTCAGGCAATAAAGCTGTTCCCTTTAAAACTGAACTTTCCGGAATTTTAATATTAATTTCCTGATTAATTTTAGGATTGAATTTCTCCGAATAACATTCCGGTATATTATCCCCGGTTAAGCATATACGCATTTGACTGCAGCATACGACAGGTGGAAAAACAATTCTATTATCTGTAATATTTGTAGTTACAGCAAAGGTTATTTCTAAACCGTAAGCTTTTGCGCTTACAATTTTCGCTTGCAGATTTGCAATTTTATCGGGCTTATTTTCAATAACAGCTGTTATAACCGTTCCTTTTTCTTCCAGATTCACGTTAATATTTACCGGCAATGAATTATTTGCTGAAAGCCCTTTTTTCAATACATTTACCACTGCATAATCGTCATTATAAGCCGAAACCCAAAAGCCCGAAATATTTTTTTCAATATGAAATTCCGCTGTTCCGTTATCATTACTTTTTTTCTCAAAAAATAATTCCTTTCCATAACTTAATTTTGACAATGTCACTGTCGCTTCAACAGCCGGCTTTCCTTCGGCGGTAACTTTAACAATTACCATCCGTTTATTTTTATTTCTTTCTTCCGGTTGGATTTCGGGAATTTGATGTTGTTCAATTTTAACCGGTTTTTCGATTGGTTTTGTTTCTTTAACAACATTATTTGAAAAATTGGTTAGTATATCTTCAAAAGCAATCGGCTCTTCCTGCGGTTTGCAACCGACAAAAAATGCTGATAGAAAAAGAGCGGTTGATAATAATAAGAGCGTTGATATTTTTTTCATGTTTTTATTTTTTTGTTGACAGGATTCACAAGATTTACAGGTTAATTAATAATTTTTCTAAGATTACAAAATGGAATTATTTCCTTTCCGATCTCACTACTTTCCGGTTAAAATTTGTAAAAGTAATTTATCTGGTTCTTAAGCAAGTATTTTTGGCGTGCTTAACGAGCTTAGCGTGATATATTTTTTACTTTCGCGAAGGGCCAAGAGCGCAAATTTATCAGGATATTTTTACGGGTGGTAATTCGCCTGATTTTCTGCGTTTCTTAAGCAGTTTAACCGTATGTTTGGCGATTTTATCGTTCTTGGCAAGCAATTTATAAATAAAATATTTTGATTTTCTGTCAAGTGTTTTTATATTTAAATAAGTGAAAAGAAATCTCATCTTGTCTGTGGAAGAAATACATTTTATCGCGTTGCTTGAAAATAATAATGCGGAAAGATCTTTTACCGACCACCGATTATATATTTTAGCACCCGGTTTCACACGCTGAAGATCAAGTAGATGAAGTTTGTATTCTTTGCTCAAATCACCGACAACATAAATATGCCCTAAATAAAAATCTCTGTGAGTTAAGCCGGAATTGTGAAGCTTTCTCGCCAGTTTACCGACCCTCTCAGTCAGTCTGATTATATTATTAACTGACAAAGAGATTCCTTCATTTAAAATTTGTTCGAGTGAGCGTCCGTTTTTAAGTTCATCAGTAATAATGAAAGAAGATTTTTCGAAAATTTTATTTTTAAAGTCTTCGCCCATCGCGATTGCAGGCACGTTGGGAATTCCAATTGCCGTGAGAATTTGGATTGCCTGCCATTCGAGCCGCGCGTTTGACATCGGTTTCCGATATCGTAAGAATTCTAAGAGTGAATCTTTAGCGAACGTTTTGAAATGTCGTTTGAGGTACCAAATGTGGTCATCTTTTTTCAATGTTACAACTGTTCTTACTTTTTTGCGGGTGATTAAATCCACACCTTTTAGTTTCATAATATCGTCAAAAGCAAGATTTTGAAGTTTTGCTGTTTGAGCTGATAATTCAGGATTAACGAAAATTTTATTTTTCCTGATTTTGAACTGAAAATATCCGGTTTCAATACTTGCCCGTATAATCTCACCAATTATTTTATTTTGCTTTTTAATTGGAAAAATATTACGCGAATATTTTTTAAAAGCAGAAACCCTGTCACGAAAAGTAAAAAGACCGAGATATAATTGCGTGTTAACCGCCGTTAAATCATTTATTTTTTGACGAGTATTGCGAAAAGGAATTAAATAATTTGTAAGAGATGGTAAGGCGGCTCTTTTCACATCAATTAATTTTATTTTTATTGTTCCGGACGGCAATTCTTTCAACAAAATATGTTTTACCGCCCAACCGAATTTATAGATATGAGCATTATGGGAGGAGGAGATTATTTTTGCCATTTCCGATAAGAATTTTGTTTTCCGTTGTTGAGTTGAGTAATCGGAATTATCATTAGCCAATTGAATTTGCCATTCATCAAGGGAAATATAGCCGTCAAGATTTGATGTGCATAAAAAAGTTGTTTTTAAACCGTCACGTAAAATTTCACCATAAGAAATCAGTTCCGCGGTGGGGATTCCGGCTTCTTTCATTTTCTGATAAACTTTATACTCGTTCTTAAGCAATTTTGAATATTGTCCTGAAGCTCTTTTCAGGTAGAAGATTTTTTCATTTGTATTTTTGTCAAGCGATTTAACTGTTAAAATATCTGTACGTCTGAATTGTTTACCACGCAAAGTTCTATGCACGCGTTTTTCTGTTAGTTTAACCGCCAAATTTTTATTATTATTGTTAGATATGATTTTTTCAATATCAATAAAAGCTGTACATTTTTTAATTCCAAACGATGCAAAGAAATTTTTGTAATCAGATTGAATATCAAAATAGAGAACATAAGAATCTGCCGCGTTCCCAAGTATTACACGCGCGATTGACCGCCGTATAGACACGACAAGTAGTGCTCCAACAATACCGAGGCACCAAATTATAATAATTGCAATTATTAAGTAATGAAGTAAAGAATGATATTTTATTTCTAGAAGTTTCGGGCTTACAACAGCAGCATCGATATAACTATTTTTCAAAGAATTAACGATAATATTTCTCACGGAGTTTTGAGAAATATTTTCAGGTGTTAAAACCCGTTGAACACAAACATAACCTTTTTTACTTCTAAAGAAGAAATATCTTTCAATTGACTTCAAACCATTATGATGAAGATTATTTAATTGAAGAGAGATAGATAATGGCTTTGCTTTCCCGTCACGCATTTTGTTCATTTTATTCATAAAAAGCCGGAAAAGTTCGATGTCCAATTCTTCTTTTATTACCGCTTGCTTGAAATTTGTGAGCCATTTAAACGCGTTAAGCGTATGATTAATTTCAGAGAGCCGAACTTTCTGCTGTTCTTCGGAACAAAGAAACGAACACACTCCCTGGGATGGTCCTATTATTCCCTTATTGCGTAAAAGACTAAGCTGGCGCTGTGAAGCTTCAGCGGCTTGCATAGCCGACTCTTTAGTATCGCCGAAAGTACAGACATAAAGCGCCGGGCAATTGCTTGTGAGTGCCGGATTGAGAGTTGTTCTCATAAAATCACGAACTTGCAGCGGGTCAACGAGCGCGCGTTTTTTCATTTTTATTGAACAAGGCGACAGCAAAACTGTTTTTACGCGTTCAACCCGCGACTCAATAATGGCGGGGGAGTATAATTCGAGGAAAGATTTCAAACCGAATTCACTGAGATAAGCAAACGGTTTTTGCGCGATGGAATCCTGAAAAGAGATTGCGTCCTCAATTGATGGCGTTGAATGACTCCATCGACTCATTACCGGCTCTACACGCGCATAATCATCGACAAGTCGCAAGAAACGGAGATTTTTAACAATCCAATTTACGGGCACCGGCTGAACAAGTATCCACACAATTACAGCGACTGCAATCAGGCATGTAAAAGTCCACTTGATATATGAGCGTTTATTAATCATTATTTACCTATACAAAAGTCTGAGAAAATTTTATCCAGCAAATCTTCAGTTGAAAAGTCACCTGTTATTTCTCCGACGGCATTTAATGAATCGCGGATATCCATAACAATTAATTCAGACATTGTGTTTGATTTCAAAGATTTTAAGGAACAATTTATTAAATTTAATACTTTTCTCAACAAATTAATATGTCGCACGCGCATTAAAACAACATCATCATCAGCGAGAATTTTTTTCTTATGCAGTTTTTCAGCTATGAGATTATGAAGTTCATTAATTCCACTTCCGGTTATCGCGCTGATTTTGACTGAAGGGAAAATTTCATTTATTTTTTGAAAAAAGTTTTTAGTTTGTTTCGCGGGTAGATCGCATTTATTCCATACCCAGATAACTTTTTTATTATCGTTAATTTCATCCGGTAAAACCGGTTTTGCCGTTGGCGTTTTTTTTGAAATGTCACTAATCCAAATTACCATGTCGCTCGCGGATATCATATGCTTTGCCCGGGCGATTCCATGTTTTTCTACTTTTCCTCTTGCTGTGCGAAGTCCTGCGGTATCAATAAATCTAACGGGAAAACCTTCTATATTCACATCTACTTCCAAAGTATCGCGAGTTGTTCCCGGAATATCAGTCACCAAAGCTCTTTCCTCGCTGGCGAGTATGTTAAGCAGGCTTGATTTTCCTGCGTTAGGTTTTCCTGCGATTACTATTTGGAAGCCGTCGTGCAGAATTCTTCCTGTATCGGCGTTTTTCAACAGAAGATTTGTTTTATTTTTGATTTTATTTAATTGGCTTATCAGTAATTGATTTTTATTACTGCTATCAGATATATCATCAGGGAAATCTATCTCTGCTTCAAGATCAGCGAGAATATTAATCAGAATTTCCCGTATCTCATTGAGCGGCTTACGAAGATTACCTTCCAATTGTGAAACGGCGGCGCGGCGCGCAAGTTCAGTTGGCGCGTTAATTAAATCCGCTACGGCTTCTGCCTGTGTCAAATCTATTTTTCCGTTTACAAAAGCTCGTCTTGTAAATTCTCCCGGCTGGGCAAGTCGTGCGCCTTTATTAACAATGAGGTTTAAAATTTGTTGAAGAAGAACACTTCCTCCATGGCAATAAATTTCTACAGTATCTTCACCTGAAAAGCTTGATTTGCCCAGCATAATGCCGATAAGGACTTCATCAATTATCATTTCAGCGTTTTTAATTTTACCGAAAGTCAATGTATGAGTTTTCCTTTCGGAAAGTTTTTTTGCCCTGAGAGGCGTAAAAATTGAATCAGTTATTGCAAGAGCTTTACTACCGGAAACACGGATTATTCCTATTGCTCCGCGACCTGGTGGAGTAGCTATTGCAGTAATTGTGTCATCATAATTTATCACGATTTTTTCAAATAATGCAGATAGAACATTTGTCCCATAGTAATTATCTGGTTTAATAACCAGTAAAGAACTAATCCGGAAGGAGCTTTGTAAAAGAAAACCATCATAACAACCGGCATTAAATACATCATCCGTTTCTGACTCTTATCTCCGGTACTGGGCATTAACGCCTGCTGTCCAATCATCGCGGCGCCCATAACAATTGCGAGAGGATTAACACCATCGCCGAGGAACGGGATTGAGAATGGCAGAGTAGCAACATTATCCGGCAAAGATAAATCTTTAATCCATAAAAACGGAGCGCCCCATAATTCAATTGACCGCGACAAAGCGGCAAAAAGGGCGAAGAAAATCGGCATTTGAAGCAGCATAGGCAGACAACCGCCCATTGGATTCACACCATGTTTTCTGTACAGCAGCATCATTTCCTGCTGAAGTTTTGTTTTATCATCTTTATATTTTTCCTGTAGCGCTTTAAGTTCAGGTTGAACTTTCTGCATTTTCTGCATAGATGTAAAACTTTTTGTTTGAAGCGGCCAGGTAATTAATTTTATAATTACAGTAATAATTATAATTGCCCAACCGTAATTATGAACATATTTGTAAAGTCCCTTCAAACCATAAACCAGTATTGGTTTTGCAAGAAATGAAAACATTCCAAGATTTAATATTTCCTCATACTTTCCGCCCCGACCAACTGTTGTGCTTAAAACTTTAAGATTATCATAATCAGTAGGCCCGGCATAAAGTGTGGATGACCAGGAAGTTATGCCGCCTGATTGAATTGTCGGCAAGTTAAAATTAGCGTATCCGCTGATCTGTTTTTCTTTTTTATAATTAATTGTGTTTGCGCCAACTGCCAGAGCGTCTTTTTTTGGAATAAGTATATGAGTAAAATATTTATCTTTTACAGCAAGCCATTCTATAGGGCCGTCAGCTATTTGCAACGTTTTCTTTTTGCTTGGCTTTAATCTTTTAAGTTTTAGTTTTCCATCGTTAAGAGTGCATACATCAATGCTGCGCGGTTTCGTGTAGCGATCAGCTTTACTACTCACTTTGTTTATTCTGCCAAGCCAAACGCTGAATGAATTGCTTATACTAACTGCTGAGGAGGTTAAATTACTAAAAGTCATTCCTGCCTGCAGCAAATAACTATTTGCTTCCAGTTTGTAACTTTTTCTTACAAAAATTGTTTTGTCAATTGTTCCGGTAAAAATAATATCCGACTTCCCAATGAATTCAGGATTAAGAATCAAATTGTTTATATTTAACTTACCGAATTCGCGGATCCTTAATGGTACTTCCCAAGCATTACTCGCCGCGTTGATTGTTACGATCGGTCCTTTTTTTACTTTGGAATTGCGATGAACATTTATTTTTTCGATATCGCCGCCAAAAGATGAGAATGTAAATGTTACAAGATTATTTGATAGAATTGTCTCGGTTAGATTTTCGGTGATTTTACTTAAATTCGCGATAGAATTTACCGCTTTTTTAGACGATTTTGTTGCCGAGCCTAACGCGTTAGTAGCAGGGCTTAGAGCCGATTCGGTTTGAACCACAGAATTGGTTGAAGAAATCTGCTGTGCCGGCTGAGGTTTCGGACCATAAAAATGCATGTATAAAAAAACTAACAAAAATGTTAGTACGATAGCTGTAATTGAGTTTTTGTCCATTGAATATATTTAGGTTTAAAATTTTAATTTGTCGTTATTTGTTTCATCTGTTCCGTCTGTTTCGTCCGTTTATTGATCGTGGTCTTCATGGCACCGGATCATTCCCGCCGGGATGCCACGGATGGCATTTTGAAATTCGTTTTATTCCAAGCCATAAACCTTTTAAGAAACCATATTTTTTTAACGCTTCAAGCGTATATTGCGAGCAAGTCGGTGTATATCTGCATGATGGCGGCAGCCACGGACTGATTAATTTTTTATATCCGATAATCAATAAGCAAGCCATTTTTGTAAATATACCGGATTTCATTTATTATTTTATGATTTAATGATTGATATGATTTGGTGATTTAACATCGTTTCAATCGTTAATAATCCCCGCTTTTCGGCACAATTCGTTAAATTCATCTGTTAGCGTTTGCCAGGAAGTGTTTAATATTCCGCGTTCGGCGTGAACAACAATCCATAAGTTTTTCGGTAGTTTATGCCGGTTAAGGCGGACAATTTCGCGTAATCGGCGTTTAATTTTATTTCTATCTACTGCTCTTTTGTAAAATTTTTTACGAACAGTAAACCCGGCTTTGAATTCTTGCTTTTCCGGCGGATAATAAATGATTAAAGTCATTGTTTTACCGCGCGTTCGTTTTCCTTGAGTGTAAATCTCCTGAAAATCGTTTCTTAATCTTAAACGCAAATGTTTTGTAAATGAAAACGACGGCTTGGTAACCGTCGTATCATCTACAGTTTTGTCTTCACTCGAAGTAATTATACCGCAAGTTTGTGCCTGCCTTTCGCACGGCGCCTGTTTATTACTGCTCTTCCGCCTCTCGTTTCCATTCGTGATCGGAAGCCGTGAGTGCGTGCGCGTTTTAATTTCGACGGTTGATAGGTCCTTTTCATCCTTAGTCTCCTTCATAATTGGCACCACAATTGTTATAAGCGGTTACCATTAATAATTAATTTACTTCTTTATTATTCTTAATATGGTTACATATTATAACCAAACCGATTTTTAAAGTCAATAGATCGAATTGTTCGGGGACATATATATTTTCGTGATTGATCGATAAGGGCATTAATTGACGTTAGATAAGCTGTACTCCACCCCGTCTGCTGTAGCCGCCCTCATTGAGGGTAGAATTCTCCGCAGCCAGCGGCAGCGGCTACAAAAATCAGTAGTGGAGATTATTATCGTATTCTATAGCCGCTCTCGTTGAGAGCGGAGATAATATCTGAAAATAAACAAGATAGAGAAATTTCGGGCTGACCATGCGGAATACGTGTGCGTGCCCCGCGTATGCCGGGGTTATTTAATTGCAATAAAAAGTTTTCCGTTGCGAAAATTTAAGCAATAAATTTGTATTGACATTTAGTTAATTCTATGATACAATACCACTCGTATTTTTTTATTATAGAAATTTTATTTTCTATATATAATAACTAAAATTTATAACTCTTAAATAATATAAAAATGAAAAAAATTATAGCTATCGCTATGACTTGCCTGATAGCCGCATCTATCCAAGCCGCTGTTACAAATGTTTATGAAGGGGAAATAGTTTCTGCTTATTTGTCATTTCAACCTGTGCCTGATGATTTATGGCAGAGCTATCACACAACTAATTATATTGTGAAAGGCGCATTGCATGCCGTCGTTCCTGATGGGACGCTTTCGCTTTATGATTCAACATCTGTTGGTGATTTCGGCGACCCGAATCATGGTTTTGCCGGCAAGGGCTGTTGCTTGTTCCAAGACGGAATTAGCCCGGCTAACGATGTTACAATTCATATTGATTTTGATTTGCCGACTGTCGTTACATCTATCCAGGTTTTTTCTTTCTGGGGTGATGCCCGTCAATTCTCCTGCTTTGATGTTTATGGCTCTTCTTCCGGAACAAATGACAATACCGACTACACCTACATTGGCAGGTTGGTAAATGGCACGTTCGGTGAAACGAACTCGCCTAATCAGGAAATTTATCGCGTGGCAAGGCTTTATGACACATCGGGAATACCTCTAATGAGTAATGTAGTTTCAATTAAACTTGTTCAAAAAAATGTTGGTTATGGTACTGCTACACTTGGCGAAGGTGTTTTAGAGTTGCCCGGAACACCACAAGGTTCTTATACTGCAATTGCCGGAAGTTCTGAAAAAGAAATTGACATTATGGGCTTTTTCATTGTTGCTCCCAGTATGCCTTCTGTTGATATTACAAACCAAAATGCGAGCGTTTATTCTACTATTACGGATATCGGCGGAACAAATGTTAATGTTGTCGGTACAATGATTTGGACAAATAATAATACAGGAGCCGGCGGAAATTTCCCCGCTGCTTCAAGCTGGATAATTTCAGATATTGCGCTTGGCATAGGTCCTAATACAATAGATGTAAAAGGTACTAATGTTGATGGCGTTGTTGCAATGGATACCGTAGCAATAACTCGAGTTATTACTAATATGCCTTCTGTTGATATCACAACTAAACCGGCTATTGTTAATTATGATGTTGGTGATTACTCAATTAGTGGCTCAAATAATGTTAATGTTGTCGGCTCTATGACGTGGTCGAATTTACTTACGGGAGATGCCGGCAGTTTCCCCGCAGTTTCAAATTGGGTGGCATCAAACATTCCTCTTGGTGTAGGTATTAACGCAATAACAATAAGCGGGACAAATAACGCAGGCATGATAGCGAGTGATAATGTTACCTTTTCACGCTTGCCTGTCGGTGTTACAAATGTTTATGAAACGCAATCTGACCCTTCCGGCTTAACTTTCCAACCTGTACCGGACGATTTATGGCAAGACCCCGGCACAACTAACTTTATTTTAAAAGGAACATTGAACGCTGTTATGCCTGACGGAACACTTGCACTTTATGATTCACCAGCCGTTGGTGATTTCGGAACTCATGGCTTTGGCGAAAGTTGTTGCCTATTTAGCGATGGCATTAGCCCGGATGCGGATGTAGTAATCCATGTTGACTTTGGTTCAATAACAAGGGTTGATGAAATTCATGTCTTTTCTTTCTGGGGTGATGCTCGTCAATTCTCTTATTTCGATGTCTACGGTTCCACTTCCGGCACAAATGATAATGATTACTCTTTCCTCGGAACTTTGGTAAATGCTGCTTTTAGCGAAACAAATGATCCGCCTAATGCAGCTCATTATCGCGCTTCAAGGCTTTATAATGTGAATGGCGACCCGCTAATGAATGATGTAGTCTCAATTAAACTTATCCAAAAAAATGTTGGTTATGACTCTGGTTTTGGTGAATATGTTATGGAAGCACCGGGAACACCGTTTGGCGAATACGAAAGTATTAGAGGAAGTTCTGAAAAAGAAATTGACATAATTGGTGAGGTTGTTCCTGAGCCGGCGTTGTTGATTAACATGCTAATACTTGCTTTCGCGTTCTTACGCAGAAAATAAGCTGATTTTAATTAAGATTTGAGCAAAGATTTATTCGGAATTTCAGCTTATTCCATTTTCTTCAACTTCTCTTCCGCTTTTTTCGCGTAAGAGGTGTTTTTATATTTTTTCTGTATTCTTTCCAATTCATTTCGCGCTTCTTCCTTGTCTCCGGAATTCTTATATGCTTCCGCGAGAACAAAGCGCGCGTTTATCGCCCGGCTGCCGAATTT
>Ga0164318_10006214_pt1 | contig 11584 bp, 9 predicted proteins | sample GuaBasSedimGuay9_FD_113734 | JGI IMG/M metagenome (GOLD analysis project Ga0164318, IMG submission 113734) | Subseafloor sediment microbial communities from Guaymas Basin, Gulf of California, Mexico - Guay9, Core 4571-4, 0-3 cm | ecosystem: Environmental > Aquatic > Marine > Hydrothermal vents >... | reverse complement strand
TCGCGGTATTACGCCGGAAATAGCATGGCTTTCCACGGATTTGTTTTCGGACAATAACAAGGATCCCGCTGACAGAATCATCGCTGCAACTTCAATCATCGAAAACGCCAAATTGGTTACCGCGGACAAGGAAATAAGACAATCCGAAAAAGTTGCTACTATCTGGTAAAAAAATAAGCCCTTACTCCATACTCCCTGGGTTCTGCCCTCTGTCTACTGCTTACTAAATTCGCTCAGCGCTTAGCAGGCAGGAAAGTTATTTAAAATTTTAAGAGCGTTCCTCTTTAACGAAGAAGTGAAAAGAAGGAAGTGTAATCTTATGTTAGCCATCTTTTACGGCGCTTATAGTGTTTGACATCCCTGTAGCTCTTCTTTTTACCTACCTCGGTAAGGCCAAGATAAAATTCCTTCACATCGGCATTTTCCTGGAGTTTTTCTACAGTATCATCCAGAACTATCCTGCCATTTTCCATCACATATCCATGACTGGCAATTGAAAGGGCAAGTCTTGCATTCTGCTCTACAAGAAGCATGGAAACACCTTCTTTGCTGTTAATCCGCTGGATGATTCCAAAAATCTCGGATACCAGGATAGGGGCTAGGCCCATAGAGGGCTCATCTAGGAGCATCAGTTTAGGGTTAGCCATCAGTCCCCTGCCTATAACCAACATCTGTTGTTCACCACCACTGACATAGCCCGCAAGAACATTCCTTCGATCTGTAAGACGTGGGAAATAATCATAAACCATCTTCATGTCCTCTTTCATCTTTTTACTGCTCTTTTCTGTGTGGGCACCAGCAATAAGATTCTCTTCAACTGTTAAGTCCTCAAATACTCGCCTTCCTTCCATGACCTGAAATATACCCATCCGAACTATATCCTCTGCATATTTCCTGTCGATTCTCTGTCCCATAAAGCTAATAGATCCATCAGTAACCTCACCATCTTCAGACTTTAAGAGACCTGATATAGCCTTCAAAGTAGTTGTTTTTCCCGCCCCATTATTACCAAGGACGGTAATTATCTGCCCATCATTCACTTGAAGCGACATACCCTTCAAAACAAGTATTACATTGTGATAGATGACCTCAATGTTGTTGACAACTAATAGCGGTTCCATTTTTACTCCACTCTTTTGTATATTAAACGCGGGCTGTTGACTAATGAATAGGTTCTTCCGGGATAAAGGTAGGATACGAAGTCATCATTCCAATCAGGCACCCAACCTTGAGTAGGTAAGCTCTTCTTCACCCAAATATGCCTTGATAACCTGTTCGTTATGCTTGATCTCTTCTGGTGCTCCTTCGGCAATCTTAATCCCGAAATCCAGCACACAGACCCGATCAGATATATCCATCACCACACCCATATCGTGCTCGATCAGGATAATCGTAACCCCCCATTCTTCGCTTATGTCCAGAATAAATCTGGCTATGTCTTCTGTCTCTTCTAGATTCATACCGGTGGCCGGTTCATCTAAAAGAAGTATTTTAGGTTTCATGGCAAGAGCCCTGGCCAATTCAACCCTCTTTTGGAGACCGTAAGGCAGGGAATGTACTATACTTTTTCTTATGTGTTCGATTTCCAGAAGATCTATAATATCCTCTTCAATGTGCTTACGAAAGGCCATTTCTTCATTTCGGGTCTTGCCATAGTAAATACCTCCCGAAATAAACCCGGACTTCATGTTGATATGCCCACCGAGTTTGATATTCTCAAGGACTGTCATGTGGGCAAAAAGTTCCACATTCTGAAAGGTTCGGGCAATGCCCAAACTGGCTATTCTGTGAGGTTTTAGATAAGTGATATCTTGACCTTCAAAGATAATTTCCCCTTTTTCCGGGTGATAGAAATGATTTATACAGTTCAAAAGGCATGTCTTTCCTGCCCCATTCGGGCCAATGATTGAAAATATTTCCCCTTTTTTAACGCCAGTGCTTACTCCATCCAGGGCCTTGAGGCCACCGAAGGCGAGGTGTATATCCTCTACTCTAAGTTGGTATCCTTCTTTATTTCCCATTTTCTAATCCTATTTCTTCGGTCTGTTTGATCTTAACCCTGGTCTTCATCCGGTACTCCTTACCATCCCGGTATTTGATATCTGCCTCTACTTCGAGTTCTTCTTTATCTCCATAAAGGGCATCGATGAATTCTTTATATTTACCTGCCACAAATTTTCTTCTAACCTTTCTTGACCTGGTTAACTCATCATCATCAGGATCAAGTTCCTTATACAAAAGCACAAACCTCTTCACCTTGGCTACTTTAGGAAGAGACTCATTTGTCCTAGCTACTTCTTTTGCAATAAGATCATATACCTCATCTTTTTGAGAGAGATCCGTAAATGTTGTATAAGGGATCTGATTATTTTCTGCCCATTTACCGACATTTCCCATGTCAATAGAGATCATGGATGTAATAAAAGGCCTTTCCTGCCCAATAATCACCGCATCAATAATGTAGGGGCTGAATTTTAATTTGTTCTCGATAAGCTGGGGAGAAAATCTACTTCCATCGGCCAATTTCATAACATCCGCCATCCTGTCAATGATAATAATTTGACCATCATCCTCTATAATGGCTGCATCGCCAGAATGAAGCCAACCATCTTTAAGGGTCTCTGCTGTGGCCTCAGGATTTTTGTAATAACCCTTAAAGATAGTATCGCCCCTTGAAAGCAGCTCTCCGGTATCTGTGATTTTAAATTCAATGCCTGGCAAGGGCTTTCCAACGGTATCCAGGCGGATGTCATCAGTCCTGTGGATTATAGATGAAGCAGTCTGCTCAGTCATGCCATAGGCCTGCTTTATATTAACTCCAAGGGCCTGAAACATCTGAAATATCTCAGGTCCAAGGGGGGCGCCACCTGTATAAACATGTCTGAGATTGGAAAGGCCTAAATAATTTTTCAAAGATCTAAAGAGGAAAAGATAACCTATCCAGTTTAAGACCTTCCACCAAATCGGTAGTTCTTTTTTTTGCAGCTTATAATCTGATATCCTATAACCTACCTTCAAAAAAATATTATAAGCCATCCTCTTTATCCAGGCAGCATCTTGTATCTTAACCTGTATATCGGAGCACATCCGCTCCCATATCCGCGGTGGGGCAAGCATGATATGTGGACCAATCTCTCGGATATTCTCCTGCACGGTCTCCACCTTCTCGGGAAAGTTTACTGTAAATGCGTTATATAAAGGCCTGTAAACACCAAATTCCTGCTCACCTATCCAGGGAAGGGGCAGGAATGATACATATTCATCCGTATCTTTGGCTGGATCAACCTGATCATGGAACTTGACAACACTGACCATATTTTTTTGCGTGATCATACTTCCCTTTGGTAGACCCGTTGTTCCAGATGTATAGTTGATCATCCCCACATCTTCAGGTGTGATCTTTTCAATCATTTCATCAAATAGGTTTGGTTCCTTCTCGGCAAGTCCCCTTCCTGTTTTCTGCACCTCTTTAAAGAAAAGCAATATCGGGTCATCATAGTGCCTCATCCCTTTTGGATCATCAACGATAACATTAATTACCTTCGGACATTTCTCTTTTATTCCTAATATCTTATCGGCCTGCTCCTGATCCCCGCAAACCACAAATGTAGAATCGGAGTGATTCACGATGTATTCAACCTGATCTAAGTGGCTGTCTGGATATATTCCCACAATGGCCCCACCCAGACACTGAACTCCAAGTTCAGAATAAAGGGCCTCTGGCCTATTGTCACCAATATAAGAGAGCTTGTCTCCACGCTTAAAACCGAGTTTATGGAGTCCAAGGGCAAAATCCCTTACATTCTCATAATATCCCTTCCAGGTGACAGGCTGCCAGATACCAAATTCCTTTTCCCTAATAGCGACCTTTTTATCGCCATACTTTATGGCGTTTCTCCTTAATAGTGCAGGAAGGGTTGAGATTTCCATGATAAAAGATTTTCCTCTATACCTTTATCTGCCCCCATATGATCTGAGGGCAGATAACGGTCTTTTAAAAAAGGTTAATCTAAATAGATCCAGTCCGAGACAGCGTCAAATTTCACGGTCTTTGAATTACCGCGTACAATTCTTCCCACGGGGATACTGTTGTTTTTCATGGTAACCGGAGGCATGAGGCCACCCACATCAAAATTTTTGATAGATGCAAGGGCCTTGGCCAGGCTGTCTCCTGTAATGGTACCTTTCTTATCGGCACGCCTTAGTGATTCAATAAAAAGCGTAGTGCCCATGAAAACCTGCATATAGGCCTGGGACCGATAGTCGGCGAATTTGGGATGGTGCTTTTTGGTCCATGCCCTGATCTTTCTGATCATAGGGAACTCGTCCTGATAATAGTAGGAATAGGCCGTCACGCCCATATACTCACTGGCCTGTGGGCCCAATTGATCCAACAGGTGCTTCTCCGTTGACCAGAATGTGCCCATAAACTGACATTTAAGTCCATAGTCCTTTGACTGTTTGATTACTGTCTGGATAGGGGTTGTTACAAATCCCTGAAAGATGCAGTAATCTACCTTTTTTCGTTTCATATCCAGTATCTGGGTAGATATATCCACACCCCCTACCTTAGATATCTCTTCTGCTACCAGGTTGAGGCCCAACTTTTTGCACATCTCCCGTCCAGCGGGAATAGGTTCCCTTCCAAATTCGGTGTCGCTGTAGAAAAAGGCTATATTGGCGCCCGGTTTTTCTTTGGCAATGTACTTGAGAACAACCCCAAACTGCTCGACATATGTCGGCCCGGGGAGAAAAAGATAGGGGTTTTCTTTAGGATTAGCTGCTTTTTCGGCAAAGGTGTAAGCAGAGTAAAGAACCTTATATCGGTCTTTGATCTCAGGGGCCAGGGCCTTAGTCATGCCTGTGCTTTGTCCCCACATACACTGGGGTTTATACTGGGCATAAAGGCGCTTGAAAGCTGCTATCCCCACATCATTTTTGTATTCACCGTCTGCCCAGTAATAATGGATCTTTTTGCCGTTGATACCTCCCTCTTCATTGGCGATATTTATTGCATCCTCCATGGCATCCGCACCATGGATCCCGGCAAAGGCAAATCGGCCAGTAAAGGGGTGTACCGCGCATATGGTAATCTTTTGTTCGGCCTTGGCTATAGTTGGTATATTCAATACACCCAAGCATAAGATTAAACTGAGAATAGAGATACCTATTTTTCTCATAATCTGTCCTCCTTTATGTTCTTAAAGGGTTAAAGATTTATTTACTAAGCCTGTAGGTAATCTCACCTCCTTTCCACCATTACTTTTTTAATAGGAAAAGGGCCAGAGTTTGAAGAAACTCTTTATCCTGTTCCAGATCTCAGCCAGACCAAGGGGTTCGAAGATAAGGAAAAGAATAATCAAAAGCCCAAAGATAACCTCTTTCATAGGTACAAAAATCTCTTCATAGCCTGGTGCATATATTTTTACAATTTCGGATAGATAATTCAGAAGCTCTGGTATCAGGGTCATAAAAATGGCTCCAAAGATAGAACCCAATATGCTCCCCAGACCTCCCACGATAATCATGGCAAGATACTGGATACTAAGGAAAAGGGGGAAATGGTCCGGGGTAACAACCTTTAAAAAGCTGACCCATAATGCCCCTGCTATCCCAGCATAAAAAGAGCTTATAGCAAAGGCGCTTAGTTTATATCGAAATAGATTAATCCCTATAATTTCGGCAGCAAGATCCCGGTCGCGAATAGCTACGAACGCCCTTCCCATCCTGGAACGAATCAGGTTCCGTGCATAGCCCACACCAAGTACAACAAAAAATAGGGTAATCCAGTAAAATTCCTTTTCGGTGGAAAATTCAAGGCTAGCAATACTGGGAGACGGGATATGAATTCCAGTGATGCCCTTGGTCATGGATTCCCAGTGGACAAAGATAAATTCAAAGATAAATTGTGCAGCTAAGGTGGCTATACAAAGATAAAGACCCTTTACCCTCAGAGATGGTATGCCAATAATCATGCCCGCCAATGCCGCAACAAGTCCTGCAAAAGGCAGGGATAACCAAAAAGAGAATCCTAAACGGGTGATAAGTATTGCTGAGGTATAGGCCCCTACACCAACAAAAGCTGCATGACCAAGAGAAATCTGCCCGGTGAATCCGGTCAAAAGATTCAAGCCCACAGCACCTATTATTGCAAAGCCTATCATGTTGGCCACATAAAGCATATAATGATTGGCAATAAAGGGGAAGATAATGAGAAAGACAAAAAAGAGTATCAGCCAGAATTTAACAAAATAAGACTGAAAGATCTCTTCGTCCTTTATGTAATTTTCCTTGAAATCACCGCACCTCATATCTTAAACCCTTTCAATTATTTCTTTACCAAACAGCCCATATGGCCTGATCATGAGAATAATCACCAATATAAAAAAAGGCGCAACCAACTTGGCACCCCCCCCAATAAGTGGGTCTATGTATAGACCGGTTAAATTTTCCAGAATTCCAATAATAAAACCGGCCAGTATAGCTCCCCCGATGCTGTCCAGGCCACCTAAGATAATAACAGCAAATACCTTCAGCCCAACATCTCCCATATATACGCTTATACCACTTATATTGCCGATAATGATTCCTCCAATAACAGAAGCCATGGCACCAAAACTCCATGACAGGGCAAAGACTACTTTAACGCTGATACCCATGGAAAGGGCAGCCTGCTGATCGTTGGCCGTAGCCCGCATAGCTACACCAGTTCTAGAAAATTTAAAGATTAAAAGGAATATAATAGTGCCAATAATAGCAAAAATAAAACCCCAATAAAGCCCTGATGGAACCACCGCAAAGCCAAGGTTCAGGGGTTCTGGTGGAAATATCTTCGGGAAGGTGCGGTAACTGGGGGTCCATATCATATACATGAGCCCTTTAAGGATAACACCTAAACCAATGGTAACCATTATTACTGAAATAATTGGCTCACCAATAAGGGGCCTTAGCATAAGACGTTCGATAACAAAGCCGAGGACAAATGCCAGAAAAATGGTAAGGATGAATGCAATATAAAAAGGGGCACGCAATTGCATAAGTGCAGTAAAACAAAGGAATGCACCCAGGGTCATAAATTCACCCATGGCGAAATTGAGGACACTGGTAGCCTTATAAATAAGCACAAAGCCGAGGGCAATCAGTCCGTAAACACCTCCAGTGGCTATACCGGTTACTATGACTTGCAGTAAAATATCCATTCAGAAAGACTCCTTACTTGGCGGTTGCAAATAAAGCAATTTCTCTAAAGCATAACCAAAGTTCATATACAGGTTCTATAAAACTTAAACCTGAGTATTTCCAGAAGCTTTCGGCTACCTCAACCTTGGATGGAGAGAGGAGCCTGATAAAAGAATAACCAGAAAATGTAGAATCGCAGAGGCGTAAATTTCCACTCTGCCACTGATAAAGATGTTTGACAAAGATCAGGTTGACTTTTAAAAATTGGCAATGTCTATTACATTTATATCTTTTTGTCAACTAAAAAATGAGAAAAAATGGGGGAATAAGTTTTACTTAGCTGCATTGACAATCTCAGCAATATCCTGAACCTTAATCCTTTCTTCCAACCCCTCTGCCTTGACTGCATCATCTAGCATCTTAGAGCACATGGGACAAGCAACGGCTATTATATCCGCCCCTGTATCTAATGCCTCTCTTACCCTGATCCGATTCGGGCTCTCCTCCCCTAGGCCAAGTATATCCGTAAAAAAGTTACCGCCTCCGCCCCCACAGCAAAAAGCATTCTCTCTGTTTCGGTTCATTTCTATCAACTCAAGCCCGGGGATACCTTTCAATACATCTCTTGGGGCTTCATATACACCATTATGCCTGCCTAAATAACAGGGGTCATGATAGGTGACTGGAACCTTGTATTCAGAAAGAGTGATCTTTTTGTCTTTGATGAGCATGGTCAGAATCTGGGTATAGTGCCAGACCTCAAAATTTCCTCCCAGATCGGGATATTCCTGTGTGAAGGCATTATAGGCATGAGGATCCAGGGTTATTATCTTTTTAACCCCTTTTTTCTTGAACTTGCTGATATTATCTTCAGCCAACTGCTTAAAAAGCCATGTCTCACCAAGGGCCTTAACATCATTCCCATCACTACTCTCCTCATTGCCTAATATACCAATGGATAAACCTGCCTCAACCAGCAAATTCCCTACAAACCTGGTCATCTTTTTCCCACGTTCATCATATGAGCCCACATCCCCAACATAAAAGAGATACTCCTGATCTGAAAAGGTCTGAATGCCGGTTTCCTCAGCCCATTTTCCCCTTTCATCTTGTGGCTCCTTATAGGGATTGCCATTTATATTGATAGCCTTGAAATAATCCCTGACCGGAGGGGGAATAAGTCCTTCACTTACCAACTCTGCCTTTGCAGCCTCAAAGATATTGAGTAAATCATCTTTAAATGTGAACACACAATGCTTTTCGCAATTGCCACAGGTAACGCATGAATAAAGGATTTCCGCATAATGCTCACTTGTCTTTATTTCATTGTTAAGCCAGGCATTTATGAGCCACATCCTTCCGCCAGCAGCATAGGTATCAAGACCGAATTTCGCATAAGAGGGGCAATTAAAGTCTTGATAATCATCCGTGAATTTACAATACCCGCATCGAAAGCATCGATGTACAATCTCTTCAAATTCCATATCAATTCACCTCCCAATTTCCAGGATTCATGATCCCATTAGGATCCAGATTTTCCTTTACCATCTTCATAAGCCTTAGGGTATTGGGGTCCATCCTCTCCATAGCTATTTTCTGTTCTTCTGCAGTGGGCTTCCATGGAATTCCCCCATTATCAAAGGCAAAAACTATCCCTTCATGGAGTGCCTTTCTGACCCTTTCCATCATATCTGGATCTGCCCTGTTGAATGTAAAGGCAATACCAAACATCATTGCATGGCTTCTACCGATAACCCTTGCCATACCTGAATAAGCGATTTTGTGCTTATTAGCCAGCTCCCCTAATTTTGTGGCAAGCTCCGGGTATTTCTCAATTAATATAATTGGCCCAGAATATTCAAATCCCCCTCCCTTTTTCACATCTGCAAATGTTGTTATGCTCACCTGAGGCATATCCAAAAAGGTGGGTTTCATTGCGGGTAAGACCCACATAAATCCGCCATCTTTACTATCTCTGAACTCTTTAAGAGAATCCCATACCATTTTCCTTTTGAACTCGAGTTCTTCATCCGTGTCTCCAGTGATATATAAGGTTACATGATGGTTTCCCTGGAACATGATGGGCTTTTCCTGGAACCAGATGTTTATATCCTCTACCATCTCGGTATGGGTGAGTTTATACAGAATATCCGGAACGAGTTCCGCTTTATCTGTCACAAATATCTCCACATCCCTCATTTTCTTTTTGGGATAGAGCTTGAGCCCTAACTTGGTAATGATGCCGGTGGTTCCAAACCATCCCAGAAAAAGTCCTGACAAATCGGGCAAGGTAGGACCTTTTGAAAACCAGTCCGGTGACATAGAACATGAGCCGATTTTGCAAATCTCCCCGGTCGGCAGGACAACTTCTAATCCGCTCACCATGTCTGAATTGAAACCATATTGTTGGGTTAGACGGCCCTGACCGTGGATTACCACGTTTGCTGCTATGGTTGCAGTTGGTGGCGCATCTGGAATACTATGTCTAAGATTGGGATAATTACTTTCTAAATATGCCTTTAGTGCTCCCTGGGAGGTGCCTCCTTCCACTATGACATGTCTTGCCTTCTCATTCACCCCCACTATTTTTCTCATTCTTTTCATATCTATCACAATCCCGCCTTTTAAGGGAATGATCAGGCCGGTTAATGCCATACCTGCCCCCATGGGAACTATAGGTATCTTCTCCTTGTTGGCAAGCTTGACAATCTTTTGTACCTCCTCAGTGGTCTTTGGAGCAACTACATAATCCGGCTCATGGGTTGGCATCAAACCAGGATCTCGTGCATAGAAATAAAGCTCTTCTGTCTGAGTTGAGGCATGCTCTTCCCCTACTATCTCAACAAGAGACTTATAGATATCGCTCATTTTATTATACCTCCCTTATCTATTTTTCACCGATGGCCATTCTACACAGGTCAATGATATGGATTGGCTTTATCCCCCTTTTGGAAACCTTCTCAGATAAGGCCATTTGGCAATAAGGGCAGTTAAATACACAGTATTCTGCGTGATTATCAACCATATCATCTATATTTCTCTTCTGTATATCATTGGCCACCTCAAAGTGATCGGTTATCCTTATCATCTCTCCGCAACAAAGGGCATTTTCCCCCTGATATTCCCTTTCAACCAGCTCGGCACCGATGAGAGCAAGTATGTCTCCCACAAAATGGTATTTATCCGGGGAGAGCCGAGATGAGCAGGGTCGCTGATAGGCTACTTTTATGTTCAGGGGTTTTATTTCACTCTTTAATTCCTGTAGCCTATCATATAAATACTCAAGATAATGAATAGGTTTAAATGGTACCTCCATCCCAAATGCAGGGGCTAAGGATGTGAATGAGCCATAACACTCATCATGCATGCAGATGAGTTGCTCGATGCCGAGTTGACTAATATTCTCGATCACCTTGGGGAGTCTCTCTTTTATGATGGATGCCTTGGCAAAATGCAGATAGACAACCTGAGCAAAGAACTCTGCACCAAAAATATATGAGGAGCGAATACCCTCAAAGAGTTTCCCTCTTGCCGCCTGCCTGAGTTCGCCTATGAAACAGAAGGATAGCGCTTTTTCCTTAACCTCCCCTACCCTATATTTTCCTTGAGGTTCAACCATGTTTATCCACTGGTTTGTAATGGCTCTGGATGCGGTAAGTATGCCCTTTTCTTCTCTCCGTTCAGTAATCAGATAGAAGGGATGATTACCTCTTTTGCAATATTCTTCACAGGCATAACATGTTACACAATCGTGTAAAACAAAAGAATCTTCTCCTTTAATGATTTTCATCATTTCATTATGGGCTGTATCTCTATCCACATCTATATACTGGCATTTAACCAGACAATCAGAGGTTGGACAGGTTGCACAAAGCTTTTCATCGAATTTTAAGGTATACATACATTACCCTCCTTTCTATTTGATGGCTATCTACAGAGCATTAGACAGAACGCGAGGTTGTCTCTAATTTTGAATCTACGTATTTTTATAGACGCCCCCCAATAGGTAGTTGTAGCATCACAATAGAGCCAAGATATATCTGTACTATCTTTGCGTTCCTCATATACTCTTATAAAGGATATTATTCATAAGATCCCATACCCTCAAAATAATTTGATGTAGCCTCCATTGACAGATTTGAAGCATCCGCATAAAAAGGGGGACACGTCAATCTGCATTTCAGTTTATAATATCATAGAATTTAAAATCATATAACCTCATAGCAATGCTCCCGCTACCCTAACCAACTTTTACGTCTCTTATAATGTTTCACTTAAAAAGTGCAATTGTAAAAAACTATATTTACCTATATATGTGATATTTCTACACATTTTTTAAGCTGTAAAGAGTATTCATGTTTAGAAAAACTGCTCAAGTTTTATTGGGCTATGATACAAAAAGTGC
>Ga0164318_10006213_pt1 | contig 11585 bp, 9 predicted proteins | sample GuaBasSedimGuay9_FD_113734 | JGI IMG/M metagenome (GOLD analysis project Ga0164318, IMG submission 113734) | Subseafloor sediment microbial communities from Guaymas Basin, Gulf of California, Mexico - Guay9, Core 4571-4, 0-3 cm | ecosystem: Environmental > Aquatic > Marine > Hydrothermal vents >... | reverse complement strand
TTCCAAAAGCATTGGTTGAAACAATAACTCGTGTTTTTCCCGATTTCCATGCTTGTTGTTTTCTTTCACGGCTTTCATTATTTAATCCTGCATGGTAGTAATCTGCCGAAATTTTATTCTTTATTAATAAGGTTGATATATCACGAGTTTTTTTTCGACTTCTAACATAAACAATTCCTGTTCCATTAATACTGTTAAGAATTTTTAAAAGATATTTCTGCTTATCCTCAACTTTTCTCACTATATATATTAAGTTTTTTCTCTCAAAACTTTTTTTTAAGACGTTCTTTTCTTTAAAGCATAGTTTCTCTTGAATATCTTCAACAACATCAGGAGTGGCAGTGGCAGTAACTGCTAAAACAGGAGTGTTGGGAATCAAAGCTCTTATTTCAGCAACTTTTAAGTATGAAGGACGAAAATCATATCCCCATTGAGAAATGCAGTGAGCCTCGTCAATAGCGAGTAAATTAACGTTCATATTTTGAAGCCTGGTTTTAAATAATTCACTGCCTAATCGTTCAGGTGATAAATATAAAAATTTAGTGTCACCGTAAATACAATTCTCTAAAGCAATATCAATTTCTTTTTTTGTCATTCCCGAAAAAATGGCAACAGCTTTAATATCCCTTTGTTTTAAATTTTCAACCTGATCTTTCATTAAAGCAATTAAAGGAGTAACAACAATGCATAATCCATCCTCGGCAAGAGCAGGAACCTGAAATGTTATTGATTTTCCTCCGCCGGTTGGCATTAATGCTAATGTATCTTTACCTTGCCCAATTGATTTTATTATATCATCTTGCAAAGGTCGAAAATTAGGATATCCCCAGTATTTTGTTAATATCTTTTGATATTTATCCAATTCAAATTTTTATAATAAATTAAAATATAAATTTATAACAAATAAAAGAAATGAACAATTACTATTGAACAATTTTTTATCTTTCTATTTCTTGTTATTTATAAAATTAAGCGTATAAAAAAAAAGAAAAAAACTCCTTAATCGTATACTATTTTTTTGTAATTTGCCACAAATTTTAATCAGAAAAAAAACAGCATATGTCTTTTGTAACAGATAAAATTCAGTACGAAGGTTTAACCTTTGACGATGTGTCGCTAATACCTGCGTATTCTGAGGTTTTGCCAAGAAATGTTGATATTTCAACAGCATTTACCAGAAATATTAAACTAAAAACACCAATAGTATCTGCAGCAATGGATACAGTAACAGAATCTAATCTGGCAATTTCTATTGCACGAGAAGGAGGGATAGGTGTTATTCATAAAAATATGAGCATCCAAAAACAAGCACAACAAGTTAAAATTGTTAAACGTGCTGAAAATGGTATGATAATAAATCCAATAACCATGAGACAGAATGGAAATGTTGGAGATGCTTTAAAAATTATGAAGGAATTTAAAATTGGAGGTATTCCTGTAGTTGATGAGGCAAATATTCTTATTGGAATTGTTACTAACAGGGATTTGCGTTTTGAACATAATTTAAGCCGCCCTGTTAAAGAAATTATGACTTCTGAAAATCTTGTTACTACGTCTCAAGAAACTGATTTGGAAAAAGCAGAGCATATTCTGCATAAATATAAAATTGAAAAATTACCTGTAGTTGATGATAATAACAAATTAGTTGGTCTTTTAACATATAAAGATATTACTAAAGCTAAAGATAGACCAAATGCTTGTAAAGACAAGAAAGGCAGGTTAAGAGTTGCTGCTGCTGTTGGTGTAACTCCCGACACAATTGTTCGTATTGAAGCTTTAGTTAAAGCCGATGTTGACGCAATAGTTATAGATACAGCTCATGGTCACTCAAAAGGAGTTATAGAAATTTTGAAAACAGCAAAAGCAAAATATCCTGATGTTGATTATGTTGTTGGTAATGTAGGTACTCCCGAAGCTGCTCTTGTATTAGTCGAAGCCGGTGCCGATGCAGTTAAAGTCGGAATTGGTCCGGGGTCAATTTGCACTACTCGTGTAATTGCCGGAGTTGGTGTGCCTCAGTTAACAGCAGTTTATAATGTTGCAAAAGCATTAGAAGGTACAGGAGTGCCTGTTATTGCTGATGGAGGATTACGCTACTCAGGTGACATTGTTAAAGCAATTGCTGCCGGTGCTGATACTGTTATGGCTGGTTCATTATTCGCCGGCGTTGAAGAATCTCCGGGTGGAACAATTATCTATCAAGGACGAAAATTTAAAACTTATCGTGGTATGGGGTCTATTGAAGCCATGCAACAGGGTTCTAAAGACAGATATTTTCAGGATTATGAAGATGATATTAAAAAACTTGTCCCTGAAGGTATTGCAGCCAGAGTGCCCTATAAAGGTAATTTGTCAGAAATTGTTTATCAACTAATTGGTGGTTTAAGAGCAGGTATGGGATATTGTGGAGCTGCTAATGTAGGGGAATTAAAAAAAGCAAGATTTGTGAAGATTTCTCAATCAGGTATTGTCGAAAGTCACCCTCATGATGTTACAATAACCAGAGAAGCCCCGAATTACAGTAGCTTTTAATATTAATTTTACATAATAAAAAGTATTAACTGTCGTTACTTTCTTATATCGTATTCAATATTGAATATGAATATTATAAATGAGAATAAAATCTTAATTTAAATTGAAAAATATTTTATAAAGAAAATCTTATAAATTAAAAAAATATATATAATGAAACGAAATCTAATTATTGTTATTTTAATTTTATTTACCAGCCAAATTGTTTCTGCACAAGAAAACAATGATATTTTATTAACTATTGATAATCATAAAATCACTAAAGCTGAGTTTGAAAGAATTTACAGAAAAAATAATAATATAAAAAACACAGGAACTGTTGACAAGAAATCGTTAGACGAGTATCTTGAATTATTCATTAATTTTAAGTTGAAAGTTTATGAAGCAGAAAAAGCAGGATATGACACAGCTCAAAGTTTTATAACAGAATTAAAAGGTTACCGCAATCAATTGGCAAAACCATATTTTTCAGATAAGAAAATAGAAGAGCAATTATTACAAGAAGCATACAATAGAACAAAGTTTGATATAAGAGCTGCTCATATTTTAATTAAATGCAATCAAAATGCATTGCCTAAAGACACTCTAATTGCGTATAATAAGGCTCTTAATATCAGAAAAAAAATATTAAAAGGTGATGATTTTAATAAAGTAGCATTAGCTAACTCAGAAGACCCTTCTGTGAAATTTAATGGTGGAGATTTAGGTTATTTTACTGCTTTTCAAATGGTATATCCGTTTGAATCTGCTGCATATAATACTCCTGTCGGGGAAGTGTCAATGCCTACACGTACTCGTTTTGGTTATCATTTGGTTAAAGTTATTGATAAAAAACCAAATTTGGGACAGGTTAAGGTTGCGCATATTATGATTGCTGTTCCTAAGGGGGCAAAGCAAGAGGTTAAAGTAAATGCTAAAAAGAAAATTTTTGCTATTAGCGATAGTTTAGCAAAAGGAGTAGATTTTGTTAAGTTAGTTAAAGAATTCTCTGATGATAAAGCTTCTGCAAAAAAGAATGGTGAACTTCCTTTTTTTGGTACAGGTAAAATGGTTCCTGATTTTGAAAAAGCTGCATTTAGTTTGAAAAATATTGGAGATATTTCAAAACCTGTTAAAACATCATTTGGCTGGCATATTATTAAACTTATCGATAGAAAGCAAAATGGTTCTTTTGAAGAGTTAAAGCCAATGCTAAAAAATAAAATTTCGAGAGATGCACGTGGATATAAAGGGAAAAAAGTTGTTATTAGCAGAATTAAGAAAGAATATAATTACAAATTAAATAATAAAAGATTGAATGATTTCTATAAGGTTGTAGATAAATCAATTTTTGATGCACATTGGTCTATTGATAAGGCAGCAAATCTTAATAAAACGATTTTTTCTATTGGGGACACTTCTTTTAATCAACAAGATTTTGCAAAATTTATTTCTAAGTTTCAGATAAAACGAAAACCATCTTCAATACAGGGTTATGTTAATGATATGTATGAAAGATTTGCAAACAGAGAAGTCCTTCAATATGCAAAGAAAAATCTTGAAAATAAATATCCTGATTTTAAATATTTGATGAAGGAATATCACGATGGCATTTTGCTTTTCAAACTTACAGACGAACTTGTTTGGTCTAAAGCAGTAAAAGATACCGTAGGTTTGAAAAAATTCTATCAAGAACATAAAGAGAATTACAAGTGGGGCGAGAGATATAAAGGATCAATTTATTATTGTGCAAATGAAAAAATAAAAAATAAATTACAAAAGCAACTTAATTCCAAAAAACAGAAAGATAATAAAAAGCTCTTAGAAAAATTTAATAAAAAAAGTGAAGATAATCTTAAAATTGTTAATGGAATATTCTCAAAAGGGAAAAACGAAATTATAGATTTTTATGTTTGGAATACAGGGGATTATAAAGAAAATGATAAAGAATTTATCGTTTTGAAAGGTGAAAAAATTGAACCGGTTTGCAAAACATTAAACGAAGCAAAAGGTTTAATAACAGCAGATTATCAAACCTATTTAGAAAAAGAATGGATTGAAAGCTTGAGAAAAAAATATAAAGTTACAGTTAACAAAGAAGTCTTATATTCAATAAAATAAACTTTTATGAAGAAATATCTGTTCATAGCAATTGCATTAAGTTCGTTGTTTTTTTCTTGTACAAGATATAACAATACAGAGAGCGAAGAACCTATAGCAAGTGTGTACAATAAAAATTTGTATTTATCTGAACTGAATGAAGTTGTCCCAAGTAATTTGGCAGAACAAGATAGTATCAATTTTATTAAGAACTATGTTGACAACTGGATTATTAAGCAATTGTTAGTAAAGAAAGCAGAATTAAATTTGACAGACGAACAAAAAGACCTTGATAAGCTTATTGATGATTACCGAACAACTCTGTTAGTATATAAATATCAGCAACAACTAATAAATCAAAAAATGGATACTGTTGTAACCGATGAGGAAATAAATTCATATTATGAAAAACATGCAAGAGAATTTAAGTTAAGAACAAACATCGTTAAAGTTATTTATGTAAAAGTGCCGGTTTCGGCATATGATGCATATAGTGTTAGGAAATGGTATAAAAACCCAACTGAAGCAAACATTAACAGTATTGAAGATTATTGTTACCAAAATGCATCAAAATTTATTATTGATGATTCTTGGCATTTCTTTAATTCAGTTTTTAATGATGTTCCTGTAAATATCAGAAATGTTGAAAATTACTTAAAAACACATAGATTAATTGAACTAAAAGATTCTCTTTACCAATATTTTATAAATATTAGAGATTATCGATTGGTAAACGATACAACACCATTGGTTTATGTTAAAAATGATGTGAAAAATATTATTATTAATAAAAGAAAACATCACTTTATTAATGAGTTGGAGAATAATGTTTACGAAGATGCATTGACTAAAAAAGAATTTACTGTTAATTATTAGAAAAATTTAAAAGATGATAAATATAAAAGAGAAAATTATTTCGTTATTAATATTGATTACATTGTCGGCTAGTGTTTTTTCTCAAACCAAAGTTGTTGATCAAATTATTGGTGTAGTAGGGAAGAATATTATTTTAGAATCAGACATTGAAAATCAGCGTTTACAACTCCAATCACAAGGTTATTACTCTTCCGGAGATATTAAATGTGAAATTTTTGAGGATATGCTGTTTCAAAAATTATTAGTTAATCAAGCAGCTATTGATAGTATAGAAGTTTCTGAAAATGAAGTAAAAGGAGAGTTAGATAGAAGAATTCAGTATTTTATTGCTCAAATTGGTTCTCAAAAGAAACTTGAAGAATTTTATGGGAAATCCTTGCTGCAAATTAAAGATGAATTTTCTAAAGTTATTAAAGAGCAGCTTATTACTCAAAAGATGAGACAAGAAATAACAAAAGATTTAAAAATTACACCCTCAGAAGTAAGAACGTTTTTTAAAAAATTATCAAAAGATAGCTTGCCTTATATCAAATCAGAGGTTGAAATTCAACAAATATGTAAATATCCAAAAGTTGAAGACATTGAAATATTAAGAGTAAAAGAACGATTGCGAAATTTCAAAGAGAGAATAAATAACGGGAAAAGCTTTGCCACTTTAGCTGTTTTGTATTCAGAAGACCCCGGATCAGCAAAAAAAGGAGGGGAGTTAGGTTTTGTTGGACGTGGCGACCTTGTCCCTGAATTTGCTGCAGTTGCTTTTAATTTAAAAGAAGGAGAAGTATCAAAAATTGTTAAAACAGATTATGGTTACCATATTATTCAACTTATTGAGAAAAAAGGAGAGAGGATAAATGTCCGTCATATACTACTTAAACCAAAAGTTTCTACCCAGGAAAAATTGTGTGCAAAGCAATTTCTTGATAGTGTTAAAAATTTGATTAATATTGATACTATTAGCTTTAAAGATGCTGTATTGAAATACTCTGACGATAAAGAAACAAGATTTAATTCCGGAATTGTTGTTAATCCTCAAACAAATGCTTCGGCTTTTGAACTAGAACAGTTAGATCCTGATGTTTCATATGCAATTAAGAATTTAAAAGTAGGAGAAATGTCTGAACCATTCGAATCTGTTGATGCTAATGGAAAATTAGTATATAAAATTGTGAAACTAAAGTCGAAAACTGAAGGCCATATAGCAAATATGAATGATGATTATCAGAAAATTCAAGATGCTGCATTAGAAGAAAAGAAACAAGACTTTATCGATTCTTGGATTGAGAAAAAACAAAAAACAACATTTATTAAAGTCGATGATTCTTATAAAAATTGCAAATTTAATCATAAGGGGTGGGTTAAGTAGTAATTAAGAGACAATAGAAATAAGCGATATAATATTAAAATATCAGAATGGTGAAATTACTTAATTTTGTAAATCTGTATTTTTTTTGACAAATTATACTAAATATTATTATATTAACCCGCTTTATTCATGCAAAAACGAAGTGAATTGCATGAATTAGCGATGGATAGTGGAAAGTAAAGCGGGAACCGAACCGCCAGATGGCGGTGAGCTCACGCAAGTAAACCCCGCATTAGAAGTACACAAATTTGGGCTTATTTTGTTGGTAATTCTTAAGCGTAGAAAAATTATGAATTTTTCGGGTTAACAATTTAGGGATGTGTGAACGTTAAAACCCATTAAAATTTTTTCTGAATAAAAAAGAAAATATATGAATTTTAAAAATGATGTTGCTGCAGTTGATGAATTATGTACTACATATAATAATCTATTAAGCGAAATAAAAAAAGTAATTATTGGTCAGGATAAAATTGTTAGTCAAGTACTTATTTCAATTTTAAGTGGGGGGCATTGTTTATTGGTTGGAGTTCCTGGTCTAGCAAAAACCCTTTTGGTAAATACTATTTCTGATGCATTAGGATTAAAATATAAACGTATTCAGTTTACCCCCGATCTTATGCCATCAGATATTATCGGAACTGAAATATTAGATGAAAATCGAAAATTTAAGTTTGTACAAGGTCCATTATTTGCCAACATTATTTTAGCAGATGAAATAAACAGAACGCCACCAAAAACACAAGCAGCCTTATTGGAAGCAATGCAAGAAAAAGCAATAACTGTTGCCGGTATTAATTATAATTTGGAAGATCCTTTTTTTGTGCTCGCAACTCAAAATCCAATAGAACAAGAAGGAACATACCCATTGCCCGAAGCTCAGCTGGATAGATTTATGTTTAACATTAATCTTGATTATCCGGATTTTACTGACGAAATTACTATTGTAAAAAATACAACCTCAGATTTTAATCAAAAAGTTGAAGTGCAAATGTCGGCTGAGGAAATTATATATTATCAAAGTTTGATTAGTAAAGTTCCTGTAAACAATAATGTTCTTGAATATGCTGTGAAACTAGCAAGCAAAACGCGTCCAAATACAAAATTGTCACATCCTTATGCTAATAAATATATAAATTGGGGAGCCGGACCTCGTGCGTCTCAATTTATGATTATTGGTGCTAAAACACATGCAATTCTTAATGGAAAATATTCTCCTGACATTGAAGATGTTAATGCTGTTGTCTTACCTGTTTTGCGTCATAGAATAATAAAAAATTATAAAGCCGAAGCTGAAAATATCTCAGTAGAAAAAATTGTTTCAGAGTTAATTAATTCCTAATTCTTTATGTATTAAAAAAATATATAAATTTTTAAATCCCGCAGATGAAGCTGATTTTATCTAAAATATATGTATTGTTAAGTTTAATATTATGTTTGTCCAATATTGGATTTGCCCAAACAATTTCTAAAATTGAATTAAAATCCGCAAATAAGATGGTTTGGGATAAGGGTGTTAATAATGGAGCAAAAAGATTGATTGGCGATGTAATTTTCCAACAAGATGATGTTACAATGACTTGCGATAGTGCATATTTTTATTCAAAAGAGAATATGTTTGATGCTTTTAGTAATGTTCAGCTTAATAATAAGAAAAACAATAATGTGCAGATAAATAGTGATTTTTTACAATATGACGGAAATAATAAAATTGCAAAATTCCGCAATAATATTGTTCTTGTTGACAGCAATATAATTCTAAAAACAGATTCTCTTAATTATGATAATTTAAATAATTACGGATATTATTTTGATGGCGGTAAAATAATTGATAGTACATCAACACTTGAAAGTTATTTGGGATATTATCATGTAAATGATAAAATGTTCTTTTTTAAAGATTCTGTTATTGTAAACCATCAAGATTATACGATGTATACCGATACTTTAAAGTATAATACCGGAACAGAAATTGTTTATTTTTGTGGTCCTACAAAAATAGTAAACGACACAAGCTATATGTCTGCCAGTAACGGATGGTATAACACAGTAGATGATGTTTCTGTTGTGAATAAAGATGTTTTTTATAAAAATAAGTCACAAAAATTAATTGCTGATAGTTTATATATTGATAGAAAAAATAGTTATCTAAAGGCTTACTATAATATTGAAGTGTTTGACAGTACTCAAAATGTTATCCTTAAAGGAGACTATGGTGACTATTATGAAAATCAAAAGAAGGGAATTATAACTGGACGTGCATTGTTTATTCAGATCACCGAAGGAGATTCTTTGTTTTTGCATGCCGACACATTAAGGTCTGAGTATGATTCGGCAGGCAAATACCAAATATTAAGAGCATATAATAAAGTGCAAGCATATAAAAGTGATTTACAATTGAGAAGCGATTCTATTGTATTTAGTTTTGAAGATTCTATTGTACAAATACTTAAAAATCCAATTTTGTGGACTGATAATAATCAAATAACCGGGGATAAAATAAATTTCCATATAGCAGATAAAAAAGCTGATTATTTTGAATTAATTAATTCGTCATTTATTATTGCAAAAGAAGATAGCTCTCATTTTAGCCAAATTAAAGGCGTTAATATGAAAGGTTTTTTTAATGATAGGGGAAAATTAAATTTCGTAACTGTAAATAATAAAAGCGAGTCAATTTATTTTCCTAAAGAAAAAGGAGAAATTATCGGAGTTAACAAGTCGAAATGCAAAAAGATGAATATCTATCTTGAGAATGGACAAGTACAAAAAGTAGTTTTTTTTAATAAGCCTAAACAAACTCTTTATCCTTTAGATAAGATTAAAGAAAAAGAATTAAAATTTAAAAAGTTTAAGTGGTACCAAAATTTAAGGCCTTTAAGCAAAGCCGATATTTTTAATTGGTAAAAAAAAGTTGAGAATATTCTCAACTTTTGTCTTTTGTTAATTAATACTTTTATTAATATTCGTCTTCATTAAAAAAGAAATCTTCTTTACTCGGATAATCTGGCCAAATATCTTCAATACTATCGTATGATTCTCCTTCGTCTTCAATTTCTTGTAAATTTTCTATTACTTCAAGTGGTGCACCGGAACGAATACTAAAATCAATTAATTCGTCTTTTGTTGCTGGCCATGGTGCATCTTCCAATTTTGATGCTAATTCAAGTGTCCAATACATTTTATAATATTATATTAATATATCTTTCTTTAAATTTTGCAAAAATAATAATTTAAAAAAGATTTACAACTTTGTTGACCAATAAATTTCATCTCCTTTTAAATTTTTTATCAAAATACGAGATAAAACAAATAAATAATCAGATAATCTATTTAAATATTTTAATAAAATTTCATCAACAGTTGATTCTGCCGATAATAAATTTGCTTTTCGTTCGGCTCTTCGACACACGCTCCTTGCAATGTGACAAAAAGATGCAACAGTATTACCCCCCGGTAAAATGAAATTTTGTAAAGCAGGCAGTTCTGCATCCATTCTATCAATTTCTTGTTCTAAAATATTTATTTCGCTCTGTTGTAATTTTTGAATTTTAAATTTTTCATAATCTTTTTCATTATCCATTGCTAAAAATGAGCCAACGGTAAAAAGATTATTTTGAATTTTAAGCAATAATTTATTTGTGTTTGTGTCTTTAATCTGTTCTCTAATTAAACCAATATATGAATTAAGTTCATCAACAGTGCCATAAGCATCTAATCTTATGTGATATTTTGGTACCCGTTTACCTCCAATTAGACTTGTTGTACCTGCATCACCTGTTTTTGTATATATTTTCATTGATTTAATTTTTTTAAGCAAACCAAATTTATAATAATGTTTTGATATTTCTTAGTTTTAATTATATTTTTGTTAACAAATTATTGTTAATATTAATAATGCTTTTAAAACCTTATCCTAAAGTTTTGTTTACAGTAATTTTCTTTTCTAAAAAAGACTAATCCCATAAAAAATAGATCAATTGTGACAGTTATTACTTTGTGATTTTTTATTTCTTCCCAGGCTTCTTCCATTTGTTCCGACCAGTGAATATCATCAAAAACAAACACAGTGTCGTTTAAAACATAAGGCAAACATTGATTAAAGTAAGATAGTGTTGCATCTTTAGTATGATTGCCATCAAAAAAAACAAAATCTAATTTTTTAATATTAGATAAGACTTTTGGTAAAGTATTGTCGAAATTACCTGTGATTAGATCAATATTTTTAACATTAAGTTTATTAAAATTGTTTTTTGCTTCCTTAGCTATCTCTTTACTCCCTTCTAAAGAAAATACTTTTGCATGGCTGTTGCCTTTTGCCAAATAAATAGTTGTGATACCTAGCGAAGTGCCCAATTCTAAAACATTTTCCGGTTTAAAATGATTGACTAACCGAAATAACAGCTGAGCATATTTCTTTTTTGTTAAAGAGTATTTCGCAATATCTTTTATTTTTCGTTTATTTGATTTTAAGATATGTGAACCTGCTCCAAAGTCTTCAATTTCAATAGTCTTATTTGTGTGTTTTGCTGTCTTTCGTAATTTTTCAATATCTTTATAACAATCAAAAGATTTGAAATTTCTCATTGTCTTTGTTAGCAGCTCAAAAACAAATGGTGAATGAATACCATAGCCGTGTTTGTGCCATGATGTTAATTTGTATGATAAATATTTAAAAAAAAATTGAAAATCCATTTTCTTTGATTAAAAATTTTATACAAAATTAAATTTTTATTAA
>Ga0164318_10006212_pt1 | contig 11585 bp, 9 predicted proteins | sample GuaBasSedimGuay9_FD_113734 | JGI IMG/M metagenome (GOLD analysis project Ga0164318, IMG submission 113734) | Subseafloor sediment microbial communities from Guaymas Basin, Gulf of California, Mexico - Guay9, Core 4571-4, 0-3 cm | ecosystem: Environmental > Aquatic > Marine > Hydrothermal vents >... | reverse complement strand
TCAAGAGCCCGTTTTGCAGGATTAATCGTTTGTTGCAGATCCATGGCCTCTTGTGGGTCGAGAGTCACGGATTCCGACGGTGTCAAAGGGTCGACCTGTAATTTGGTCCTCCGAGTGGTATCCAGCGCCTGTTTCTTTTGGACGCCGACCTCCGATTTTTCGGGTCCATGGGTTTCTTCACTCACATTCACCGAATATTTCGATAAATGACGGATAAAAATAAAGCCGCCTGCTGCCATTACCACCAGACCTGTAAGCAAGAGGTAAATAGGCATCACAGTTAACCGAAATGCACGGGATGAATCCGGCTGACCGCTGTGACTGCGCACCTTAAGCGGCGTGATTATTTCCACGTTGTGATCTGAAGTCTGTTGATTTTGAAGAGATTGATTCGATTTTTCAGATGGCATAGTCAAACGTCTCGGAATTTTCTTTTTTGGATACAGACCCGCCTGCCATTGCAAGGCACGAGCGGGCAGGTGAACACAGATTATCAAGATTCTTAAATTATAAAATACCAATATGATCTTTGTATATCTTCGAAAATCTGCGTCCTATTCAGGGTTCTCCGTTTTTGTCTTTTCCCCGGTTTCCGTTGAAACATCCGGATCAAAGCCGGTTTCCAGGACATATATCTGTTCTAGCAATTCGCGCCAGCGTTTAAATTGTTCCTCTGCCGACCCGGTCAGCTCATACTGCTGACCTTCGAACTCCATGACAACAGGCCGCATCTCGCTTCCAAAAGATTCACTGAGTTCCTTGATTGCTTCTGAATGGATCTCCGCTTCCTTGGTAATATTAAACCCCTGGACGATTACCTGACCGCCCACCAGGATCATGCCCATCTGAATCGATCCGGTATTGTTGACATCCCCTGCGCTCAGCGCAATAGCACCTGCCACGAGCAGTCCGCCTACAATTTTGCGGATCGTGCCATCCCGCTTGATCTTTTTAATGGCCTTAATTTCTTCGTAATTGAGTTTGCGCCAATTCTCGTAAGAAGACCACATCTCAGAATAATATTCTTCATAGTATCCGTTCAAGGTGTCGATATACATGTTTTCCCGCTCCCGTATCTTAAGTATTCGGATCATGATAGGGTCTTCATCGGCGGGCAGGCGATTAACAGTAATGATGTTTTTTTTATCTTTTTCCAGATATCCACTGTAGACAGATGGTGCAAAATTCTCTGCAAATTTTAATTTGGATACGGCACGGATTTTTTTGATTTTCTCAGGAGACAACCTTTTGAAATATTCAGCCATGTCATTGGAAATCGCATTGTATAGGTCCTGATATGCGTCTTTTTCTCCCATGAGATTGCCGGAATAAAATTCGGACGTGGCTTGGGATTTATATTTTTTACTGAACCAGCGTCTTCCTGTGACATCGACCACGTCTATTTGAAGTGCCAAATTTTCTCCGTTTGACTCAAGGATTTTACCTTTAACCAGAACATCGATATTTTCCGTCTCAATGGGAAGTACACGAACAGCACCCCAGTAACTACTTTGCTGCAGGGTATTTTTCAGATGATACGGTATGAAATGGCTTTCCGCTTTTCTGACTTCCGGGCTGGTATGTTTTTCATTGGCTTGCTCTTTGGTAATTTTGTCGGACTCAAAGACTTGAATGCCGATATCAAGCAATTGGTGTTCAAGGATTTCTTCCTGAGATTTCATTATGTCAGTGGGGCCGACTTTCTGAGCATAATAGGGGGAACACCCATTAGATAAAATTAAAATAAAACATATGAATAACAATTTATAATGATAAGTAAATTTCATCTAAGCACATGAGTGACCTTTGTTCCAATGGGCACATTGGAATGGATAGGGCACAATTCCGCTTTGATACCCCGCAGCTTGCCGTAGCGGAGCGGGGGTCCCGCCCATCTGGGCTGCGAGGAGCTTTATTTGCCTTTATTTTTTTTTATAGTGTTCATATTCTTTCCAGAGCTTTTTCCTGAGTTCAGGATCAGTTTCCTCTTCCGCCGCTTCGCGAAGCTGTCTGGCAACGATATCATCATCTTTAGGGTCGTAGCGATTTTTAGGATGATTCCCGGCACCTTCAACGCCTTCCCGGGATGGGTCCCGGGCGATCAATTCACTATCATCATTGTCTTTTTCAGATTTATTTTCTTTTCCGGTTTCCGAAGTGTCTTCCTCTATTTCGACCTTTTTCTGCGCTTGGGTTGAATCCTGCTCGGACTCAGAGGATTCTTCTTCAACATCCGTATTTATTTCGATGCCCTGGTCACGCAAGCGTTTTGCCGCCTCCTCCACTTCCTCGGCCAGATCTCTCATTCGCTCCGACGATTTCGCACGGATCAAATCCAATTCCTTGAGCAGCATCTCGTCGAATTGGGCCAGAGAGCTATCCAGTTGGCAATCCAGCGCAACCACTTCATCTACCACCTGTTCCTCGGGGATTGCAGGGTTGATCATCGCTTCCGTATCATCACTATACTTTGACCCATCCGGTGCTTTTCGGATATCATACCTGGCATTGAGTGCTTCTATTTTTGTAACCATCTTGCGGTTTTCAGCAACCATGGCCTGAACCCGGATCAAGTAACCTTCGTAATCTTCAACCATATCCGACGACGCATCCCCGGATTTTTTAAGTTTTGACAGCTCTGAAGCGATTTGTTCCTCGGTGGCCATGCTGATACGTAAATCCTTACGTGCCAATTCAAGTGCGGATTCAATTTTTTGTCGAGTAGCTGCATATAGGTTTACGCACAGCCCAAGCAATATAATTCCCAAAAAAATAGCTTCTCTCCATTTGAAAGTCTTCATGATAACTGTCAACATCCTGTTTGTTGAGAAATGTAAGTTCTCAATAAATTATGGATTCGGCTCAATATCACCATTTGATACATCAGAACTTATTGAGACGTTACTGAGAAATCAAAAAGCTATCTGAAATTAAAGCAATAATCACATTTACATATATCAAATATAAGCAATTAAAAATACCTGTCAATCATTGAATCCCTGCATTGATCGAACGGGTAAAGAATCCGGGCTGGAATGTCCACGGATTAACCGTGAATTTTCTTTAACACCCAGGCCACACTTTCCCCAAGAACCTTCATGGTACCCAGACCTTTTTCTCGGCGAGTTGAGCGGGGGGGCTGTTTTAAACTTAAATGTTGCCGGTTACAAAATGCCCATAATGAAGGGTATGATCGATGATATACCGCTTAATATGCATGACCGGCATCTTTTCCCGGATAACATAGCGATACAGCCCCGCGTTGGTGATATCCCCGATAAAGACGGCCCCGATGAGCCGGGTGCCTTCTGGATTAAAAACCACCTTGCGGTAAGTTGTCTCCGTGGCATGCCTGTATATCTCAAAATCGTGGTCTTTTGCGTGGACGACACCCATGGAAACAAACGGTTCCCCGGCCACCTGAGTTGCATTCAAAATGCCTAAGGTTCCGGAATAGGCTGTTTTTACGCCCGCCATGTTCCGGCCGGCACACCGTCCCATTTCAACGGCGTTTGTCCACAAGGCCGTCATGATCCTGTCTCCCGAACCAGGATTGAAGGTTACGGCAACATCACCGGCAGCAAATGCATCCGGCGCACTGCACGCCGTATACCGGTCAGTAACAATCCCCTTTTCAATCCGCACATGGCTACCTTCGAGAAACTCAACATTGGGTCGCACCCCTTTTCCGATGCACACCATATGGCAGGACATTTCACCCCCGGGGTCAAGGACAACTCCGGTGACACCGGTACGGTCTGCAATGATATGGGTTGCAGCGCATCCTGTTTTGATTTTAAGACCGGCTTTATCCATGGCATTACGGAGCAGGAATGCATCTTCAGGTTCCATGAGCCGTGAAAGCACCTCGGGTGAATAGACAACCAGCGTAACCTTCAAACCCCTTTCAAGAAGGGCGAAGGCAACCTTTAGGTTTAAAAGACCGCCCCCTAACATTACGGCATGATCCGACGTTTCAACTCTTTTGACCATGTTTCTGGCATGGGCCAGTGTTCTTAAGGCGAAAACACCCTTTGCATCGGCGCCGTTGATTTCCGGCGGAATATACGGTCGGCTTCCCGTGGCAAAGAGTATCTTTTCATAGGCCAAACCGCCGCTTCCCTGCACAGAAACTATTTTTTCGGCGGTGTTCACCGATTCCACCCTGGCGCCGGTCCTTACGGTAATATCCCGGCCGGTATAGGGACCACAACCGGCCAGAGCCATATCTTTCGAACGCTTTTTCCCGGACACTAAAAAAGGAATCAAAGGTCGGTAATAGGGTGTGTCCGGTTCCTCCGAAAACACCGTAACAGAGCCCTGCCGATCATGCAGACGGATGGTATGGGCGGCAGCCATGCCCGCGGCGCTTGCCCCCACGATAATGTATCTGCTTTTGTCTTGCCTCACATTATCCCCTTTCCGCCCGAAGTAACTCCCGGGATACATGTTTACGAACCTTGACCGAAAAAGAATCCACAGTTTCGTAGACCAGCGCCCCGGTGGGGCATGCGCTCACACACGCGGGAATTTCCCTGTCCGGGCAGCGATCGCAGCGATAGGCCTTGTGTTCTTCCAGATAACGGCCGATAACCCCGTATGGACATACCATTACACAGGTCCAGCAGCCAATGCACTTGTCCGTGTCTGTGATAACCACTCCGTTTTCATCCCGGCTGATAGCGCCGCTGATGCAGGCGTACATACAGGGTGCGTCTTCACAATGCCGGCAGACCAGCGGAACTTTGCCGTCAGGTTCCACCCATTGAACATACACACGGCTTTTGGGAACCGGTGTTTCCCATATGGCGCCGAACAGGGTTTTGCTTTTGGAATGTTCCACCGCACAGGCAATCGTGCAAGACAGACATCCAACACATCGATGGGTTTTTACAAATATTTCTTTTGGCTTTAACATAGCCTGCTCCTTTTATAGTGCCTGAACGAAAACTGTCTTTTTCGCCAATATCTGCGTCAGACTCAAATTTTAATCCTCGAAATACTCAATGTATGTCTGTGGTTAAAATTTTCGTCTTTCTTGATCTTAACGAAAAATCCTAGCTTTCGTTCGGGCACTACTTGTATTGGTTTTTCATTAGATTCCCAATGCCTGGCGTTTCTTATCCATGTGCGCGATCATCAGGCCAGCGCCTTTGACAGGATCGGGTTCCACGGCAAATGCGGCGCCCACCACTTCATTTGCACCGAGGGTCAGCACATCGGTCACAACCTTGCTTCCCAGGACCGGGGGTACGGTCCCGAGCACCGTGAAGATCCCCGAAGATACCACATAAGCGCCGATGCTTACCGCCTTTTCGCTCATCCATTCCGGAGCAGCGCCCGCCACGGGAAGATCGCTGATATCCACCCCGAGTGCATTGGCAACAGCAGCACAGACCGTTAAGATACGGCTGATATCCACACAGGAGCCCATATGCAGAACCGGAGGAACACCAAGGTCCTGGCATACGCCCTTGAGTCCGTCACCCGCCTGGTCGGCAGCTTCGGGAAGCATCAGGCCGAACTTGGCACAGGCAATGGCATTGCACCCGGTTGTGGTCACCAGCACATTGTTTTTGATCAGTTCCCTGACCAAAGTGACGTGGCCGTGATCATGCTTGACTTTGGGATTGTTGCATCCCACCACACCGGCTATTCCCTTGATATCTCCGGACTTGATCGCGTTCAGCAGAGGATCCAGGGTACCCCCCAGGGCCTTGACGATGGCTTCGGCGCTGAAACCGACCATGCATTCGGTCTTGTCTTCCGGGATAAGAACTTTTTCAGGGGTGCGAAGGCTATAGTTTTCCACCGCCGCCTGAACGATTTCCTTTGCAATGTCAAATGCCTTTTCTTCGCTGAATTCCATATGGATTGCTCCGGGGAATTTGGCTTTGGGAGACGTGGAAATGAATTTCGTATGGAAACATTCGCTCAGAGGACCAAGAGACGGCATGATACACTGAACGTCCACAATCATTGCCTCAACCGCCCCCGTAATCACGGCGAGTTCCTGCTGCAAAAAATTTCCCACAATGGGAATCCCATGTCTCATGATGATCTCGTTACCGGTACAGCAGATCCCCGCGACATTTATACCCCTGGCGCCGACCTTTTGCGCCAGAGCCATAAGTTCCGGATCATTTGAAGCGGCCACGATCATTTCCGAAAGCACCGGTTCATGACCGTGAACAATGATGTTCACATGGTCTTGCTTTAGAACACCCAGGTTGGACTGGGAGCGAACCGGAGTGGGCGTTCCGAAGAGCACGTCCGACAGCTCCGTTGCAATAGTGGATCCGCCCCATCCGTCGGCAATGGAGGCCTTTAGTCCCTGAAGAATCAAATTGACCGGATCGTTGTCCACACCGATGTGGGTGCGATGCATAATTTCCACAATTTCGCGGTCTATACCCCTCGGGTCTATTCCCAGTCTTTTCCACAACGCCACCCGTTTTTCAGGCGCACGCCGGGTAAACTGCACAAATCCTTCCTGCTTGCCGAATTCTCCGTAAACCGCCCGGGCCAGGTCCAAAGCGATTTGCTCCTTTGAACGACCTTCTGTTTCTATACCGTATTCACCGGCAAGTGCTTTCAGCTTTTCCTCATCTTTAATCTCGTATCCCCCACCTTTTCCTTCAGCCGTCAGCAAGAGGGTGTGAGCAAGGTCACGGCCATGGTCGGAATGGGCGGCGGCCCCCCCGGCAATCATTCGTATCAGGTTTCGCGCTACGATAATATCCGCTGTGGCGCCGCAAACCCCTTTTTTGGGTCCCTGGTCATCAAAAGGACTGATCCGGCAGGGTCCCATGTTGCAGTTACGGCAGCAGACGCCCAGCTCGCCGAACCCGCACTCCGGAAGCATCGCCTCATATCTGTCCCAGACCGTCTCCAAGCTTAGCTTCTCCGCGCGTTCCAGCATTTTGTGAACACTGGGATCTATACTTTTTCCCAGAATCTTCTCTGTATAAGCCATTGTATCTTACCTCCTGTGTTTCTCCGGCCATTCCTGGTCGAATTGAAAGATAATCGGATACGTTTAATATTAATAAATCACAACAGCGTGTGTCAACGCCATATGCAAAATTTCCGTGGCTTCAGCCCAATGCCTGATCTATAACATTGAGTCACCACTCAAAAAATTTATTCTGTTATTGACCCTTTCAAAAAGTATTGATAATCAATTGCCCTTTTAGTAAATTTTAAGTTCCTAAAATTTAAATTAAAAAATATCAATAAATTAGGAATTGTCCATCCATAAATCCAAATTGAGAACATATTTAGATTCCAATGCGGAAATGAGCATTTTTTCGCAAGGTCAAGGAGATCAAGCAACACCGCGGAGGTGTATAAGTAGTACGCCGCACAAGTGATTCCGCAGATTGACCCCAGAAAAGTAGGCTCCGCCCCGATGAAATAGGCTCCGCATTTCATTGGGCAAGCATTTCACAGGGCAGGCGCAAAGATTGCGGAAAAGGGCCATTTCTGGATGGAAACTAGAAAGGCATTTGATCTTCAGCAAGTGTAAAACTATTATATGTTTCAGCTTAGCTGGAAATTTTGTATGGAAATCTATTATGACAAAACATCTTAAATTCATCTTATTAATAACGCCCCTAATTCTCTGTTATTTGGACTGTGTGGGGTGCAAAGGGAAAAATAAAACGTTTACCATTGGCGTGTTACAGTGGACGGAGAAGATTCATGCATATAACCAGACGTATAAAGGCCTACTCGGCGGCCTTGAGGACAAAGGGTATAAGCAAGGCATAACCTTAGAAATAGACTATGAAAATGTAGAGCAGGATAAAGAACTTGCGCTGAAAACCGCCCTTGATTTTGTAAAAAAAGAGGTTGACCTGATTTTGACTCTGGGTACGGGAAGTACCTTATCAGCCTCAGAAGCCACCGAAAAAAACCGATTCCCATTGTGTTCTCTATTGTAGGTGACCCAAAGGCGACCGGAATTATTCGAACTTACGAGGATTCCGGAAAAAACATTACCGGCGTCAACATGAAGGTCGACGTAAAAGAACAGTTTGATATGGTAAAAGAGGTCCTGCCTGAAATGGAAACATTGGGTATTATTTATTGCACGGAAATGCCTCAAGCAGTGGTCACCGGGAAAGAAGCCGCCGCCGCAACTCTTGAATCGGGCTGGACCCCTTTAACCGTCTCATTTCCCAAAAGGGATTTGCCACAACTTGAAAAGATCATTAATTTGCTGTCAAAAAAAGTTGATGCCATTTATATTCCCACGGATCCTATCCTGGATTCACCTGCAAATTTACAAACCATTATTCATATCTCGGATAAACACAAGATCCCCGTTATCGCTGTTGCAGAAAAATTCGTAGAAGATGGTGTTCTGATGGCCGTACATTGTGATTTTTACGAAATTGGCCGACAAGCCGCCGATCCTATCGTCCAGGTATTATCAGGAGTTAATGTGCGGAAAATTCCCTCTCAAAAACCGACTATCAAGAAGTTATCCTTGAATTTAAAAAAGGCACAGGATTTAAATATTAAAATCAAACGCCAGGTTATTCTAAAAACCGATAATATTATTGATTGAAAGACGATTATTATGCAATTTTCAAGGTTTTTACCGAAAAAATTTAGTACCCGATTGATCGCCATTACCATCAGTTCCGGTTTGATTCCTATTATAATTTTTGGCTGCTTAATAAGCATATTCGACCACCAATTTCTCACCCAAGCCAATCATGCGGTTTATCAGGAGCATGAAGAACAATGGCAACGGAGTGAAACCGTAATGAAAAAAATGGCAGAAGATTTTATTCGCCAGAAGGTACTGGACGTGGTTCTTCAGTTAGAATTATACCTTCAGGCCCACCCTGAAATGACCGTAGAAGACCTGCAACATAACTCAAAATTCAGAGATATTGCTGTTCAACCCGTGGGTAACAAAGGATACACAGCGCTTCAGGATGTGGATACCGCTATGAATCGCTTTCATAAAGATCCCAAAATAGAAAATCTGGATTTACACTCGCTATCGGACAAACTGCCGGAGTTTTGGATAATCATGAAAAACAGTCTGGGGGGAAGATATTCACATGGATACTATAAATGGAAAGATCCTGATGGAAAACTGCGTGATAAATTTATGTACATCGCCCCGATTAATGAAAAAACCGCGGACGGCGTTCGATTGGGCGTTGCGGCAACGACTTATATTGACGAGTTCACCCATCCTATTCTTGCCGCACAGGATGTTTCTCAAAGCACAACCCGCTACTTGATGATCGTATTAAACAATCTAATACAATCATTTAAAACAACGGGGTTTTTGTTTATGGGTTTGGGCATGTTGTTTATTATCGTTTTTTCTATTTGGACGGCCACCTATTTTTCTCGTGCTATCACCAACCTTCAAGAAGCGACCCAGGCAGTCAATCAAGGCAATTTTGACATACGGGTTAAGCCCGCCATGTCCGGTGATGTGAGACAATTAATAGAAAATTTTAACCAGATGCTGGCTCAATTGTCTTTAACTACGGTGAAAAAAGAACAGCTTGAAGCAAGCCAGAAAGAATTGAAGACAACCAATGCCCGGCTGCATCAGGAAATCATAGAACGTGAGCAGGCCGAGGAGGCGTTGCGAGAGAGTGAATCTAAATTCCGCAGCCTTTTTAATTTATCTCCTCAAGGCATTGCTCTTACTGAATTAGAAACAGGCAGACTGGTTGATGCCAATAATATGTTTTGTGATCTGACCAAATACTCCCAGGAAGAGATCATTGGAAAAACTACAACGGAAGTTGGGTTTTACTCTGACAATGATAGGGCCAGGTTTATAAAGAAGTTACAGACATCCGGAGAAGTCAATGGAATGAAGATGGATTTTAAGGGCAAAGATGGCGCCATTATCACTGTATTTATGTTTGCCAGAGTCATTCGGATTTCAGGTAAATCTTTTATTTTAACTATCTTTCTTGACATGACTGAACAAAAACAGCTTCAAGCCCAACTCCAGCAATCACAGAAGATACAGTCCATCGGCACCTTGGCCGGAGGAATCGCTCATGATTTCAACAATATCCTTTTTTCCATGATTGGATATACTGAAATGGCGTTAGATGATACTGAAAAAGGAACCCTGTTACATAACAATTTGCAGGAAGTGCTTATCGCTGCGCAACGTGCCAAATGCCTGGTCAAACAGATCCTCACATTCAGCAGACAGGCGGATCAGGATCTGAAACCATTGCAAATTCAGCTTGTTGTTAAAGAGGTTTTGAAACTCATTAGATCTTCTTTACCGACGACCATTGAAATCCATCAGAATATCAGCAATGCATGCGGTTTTGTTATGGCCAATGCCACACAGATTCATCAGGTCGCAATGAATCTTTTAACCAATGCCTATCATGCCATGGAGGATGAGGGAGGAAAACTGGAGGTAACCCTAAAAGAGGTCGATTTAGATATGGATGACTTAGAAGACCCGGCCATGATTCCCGGGCCCTATGTTTGTTTGACAGTGAAAGATACCGGCGCAGGTATTGATGAGTATGTAATGGATCGAATATTTGACCCTTATTTTTCTACCAAGGAGAAAGATAAAGGCACCGGACTGGGACTTGCCGTGGTTCACGGCATCGTCAAAAGCTATGGAGGCAACATAAGGGTATACAGCAAACCGGGCAAGGAAACCGCATTTCATGTTTACCTGCCGGTAATCCAAACCAGGGCTGAAACAAATGAAACCCGGGTCATATCTCCTGTGGAAGGAGGCAAAGAACAAATTCTTTTGGTTGATGATGAAGAGCAGATTGTTCGAATGTCACAACAGATGCTGAAAAAACTCGGTTATCATGTTACTGCAAGAACCAGCAGCATTGAAACACTGGAAGCTTTTCGAGCAGCTCCTGATAAATTCGATCTGGTTATTACTGATATGACCATGCCGAATATGACGGGAGTTCAACTTGCCAAAAAACTTTTTAACATAAGGCCTGATATCCCGATTTTAATTTGTACCGGATTTTCTGAAAAAATCAGTGAACATAAGGCAAAGGCCATGGGCATTCGCGGATATGTCATGAAGCCGGTGGTTAAAAGTGAACTTGCTAAAAAAATCAGAGAAGTGCTAGGATAAGGACTCAAGGGTGCATTACCAGTTTGTTAATAGCTTTCCAAGACTTTTTGGTTTCAGGTGTCAGTGTTCAGGTTTCAGGTCTGGCGATTCCTGACACCTGACACTTGAAACCTGACACCCGAGACCCGATGGCGATGTTTTCGCTCAAAAATAAATAAGTTAATGCGTGAAAACCATTTTAACAAATCGGTAATGCTCCCACTCAATAATCACTCAGGTCAGGTCTTATTTTTCGACACATCCCGGAGGCGAAATGGAGAACTCTTCTTTCAGAAATTTGTGTCTTTTTCACACCCTTGACGGACTGCGCGACGGGCTTTCGCATTTTTCCGGAATGAGCCGTGCCGCCATTATCTGTGCAGTAAGACCTGATGATCCGGTTTATGTTTATGATCCGCAACATCTTCTCCATGGCCATGAACCCAAGTTCAAAAAACTCTATCTTGAATCTAACGAGTGG
>Ga0164318_10006210_pt1 | contig 11587 bp, 11 predicted proteins | sample GuaBasSedimGuay9_FD_113734 | JGI IMG/M metagenome (GOLD analysis project Ga0164318, IMG submission 113734) | Subseafloor sediment microbial communities from Guaymas Basin, Gulf of California, Mexico - Guay9, Core 4571-4, 0-3 cm | ecosystem: Environmental > Aquatic > Marine > Hydrothermal vents... | reverse complement strand
TTCCCGTCGAATAATGAGATGGCTTCGGGTCCCGGCAGCATGTCATACCCTTTAATATGCACCTCGGCATTCGCCTGCATATGGATGGAGGGACCTGTCCCATGACCGATCTCACACGATTCTTCAGGCCGCGGAATGTGGCCGTTATAGGAGCTTCCCCGAGAAAGGAGAAGATTGGATACAAGACATTCGCCAACATGGTGAACGGAGGTTTCGAGGGGGGAATGTTCCCGATCAACCTCAAGGGCGAGGACGTTCTGGGGCTCAAGGGATATAAGAACGTGGGTGAGGTCCCGGAGGAGATAGATCTCGCTCTCATCTGCATTCCGGCCAGGTTCGTGAAGCAGGAGCTCATGGAGTGCGGGGAGAAGGGCATCCCTTTCGTCGTGGTGATAACTTCCGGGTTCAAGGAGATAGGAAACTACGAGATGGAGGAGGAGCTCGTTGAGGTGGCGAGGAAGTACAACATCAGGATACTGGGTCCGAACGTGTTCGGGATGATATACACCCCCGTAAAATTGAATGCCCAGTTCGGGCCCGAGAAGGTCCTCTCCGGGAAGGTTGCCATCATCACCCAGTCTGGTTCTCTCGGCATCGCCCTCATGGACCGTGTATTCCAGGAGGGGATCGGCGTTTCCGCCCTGACATCCGTGGGAAACAAGGCGGATCTCTCGGACGAGGAGATACTGGATTTCCTCTGCACGGATGAGAACACGGAGATCATCCTGATGTACATAGAGGGTCTGAAGGAGGGAAGGGACTTCATCAGAAAGGTGAAGACCGTCTCGAAGGTCAAGCCCGTGATCATACTGAAATCGGGAAGGTCGAAGGCAGGTGCGAAGGCGGTGGCGTCCCACACGGCCTCGATGGCAGGAGCGGATGCCCTCTTCGATGCGGCCTTCAAACAGGCAGGGGCCATCAGGGCCCCGACCCTGAGGGAGGCCATCGACTGGACAAGGGTCCTCAACGATCTCCCCCTCCCCGAAACCGACCCGGTCCTCGTGATAACGAACGGCGGCGGGTTCGGGATACTTGCCATAGATGAGCTGGGTCTTGCCGGCCTCCCTCTGTATTACAACATGGAGTGGATAACGGAGAAGCTCGGCCCCCTTCTTCCGCCTTTCGCATCCCTATCCAACCCCGTGGACATCACCGCCCAGACCTCCCCGGAGAATTACATCAGGTGCCTGGAGGAAGCGATGAAGGAGGACTCCATAGGATCCGTCATCGGAATATACGGGGCCACGGCAGGTGTGGATGTGGACAGGTTCACGAAGGATCTCATCCGTTCAATGAGCAAACCGAACAAACCCCTTGTTCTCTGCTACATAGGGGGGAGGGATGCCGACAGGCAGATACGTGAGTTCAACGAGGCCGGCCTCCCCGCCTTCTACTTCCCCGAAGAGGCCGTATCCAGCCTGAGGGTCCTCTATCGCTACAAACAGTACCGTCGCTCCCGCGAACTGGAGCTTCCTCCTCGGGAGATATGGGACCTTGCAAGGATAGGGAAGCTCATCAGGAAGACCCGAAAGAGTGGATTCAAGTTCATGGACCTAGAGACCTCTCTGGAATTCCTGAAAGCGGGCCCCATCGAGCTTTGCAGATACAAGGCTGTTCGGTCCATCGACGGTGCCGTGAAGGCGGCGAGGGAGATAGGTTTCCCGGTTGTACTCAAAGGCTCCTCTCCGGAGCTCATCCACAAGACCGAGAGGGGAGGGGTGATAACCGATATCGACAATATCGAGGAGCTGGTGGAAGCGTACGAGAGGCTCGAGCCCATTTCCGACAAGGTCATCGTCATGGAACAGGTCCACGGGAGGGAGGTCATCGCGAGCTCGATCCGGGATCCTGTCTTCGGAGCTGCCGTGATGTTCGGGGTGGGAGGGGTCATGGTGGAGGCCATGCATGACGTGACCTTCAGGGTGGCTCCCATCTCCGAGATGGATGCCTTGGAGATGATGGAGGAGATAAGGGGGAAAGCGCTCATTGGAGCTTTCAGGGGAAAGAAGGAGGCTGACAGGAAGAAGATAGCAGGGACCCTGAAGGCCCTGGGGGATGTCATGCTTCAGGTCCCGGAGATAACCGATATCGAGATAAACCCGCTGTTCATCTCCGAGGACGGGGCCGTTGCGGTTGACTGCAGGGTGAGGGTGGAGTAGACCCACATATCCGGAATAGACAGTTCATCCCATTGTTGCGGAATCTCCCGGGAGCGGCACCGAGAAAGCCCCTTCTTTCAATCCCGTTAGCGGGACCGGAGCTGCGCGGGAGGCTCAAAGGAAAAGATCAAGGGCTCTTGAATAGAGCCTTGTGGAACAGAACCAACCGCCATCGACCATCCGATCCAGGGAAGCTCTCGCATCTTTCTTTGTTATGACCCCTTCGAGAAGAAGCTCCCTGCTGATCCACGGACTTCCCCTGTGCTTGATATTCTCTATTTCACATACCGCACGGCCGTGGCTTTCGTCAATGAGAGCGATGCCTCCTTTGGAAAATGCCAGCTCGATAACATCCAGATCGCTTCTTGATAGGGACTCGTTCCCTGCAAGTCCTGAATGCATCTCCCCCTGCTCTACATCCTGCACCTTCAAGATACCGTCCCTGACCACCTCCTCGATCCTCAGAGCATCCAGTGCTCCCTTCTGTTTCCCCCTGATCACCACATCTTCGTGGATGCTCATGGGAATCAGCATCTCATGTTCCAGATCCTTCAGATGTACCAGGAGTTCGGCTTTTCCGAGGTAGATGAGTGGTGTCGAATCAAAGATGAGGATCGACATTATTCCATGTCCTCCTCGAACCAATCCTCGATGATCCGGGTGGTCCTGGTCCTCATGATCAGATCTGTGAACTCCCAGACATCCATCCCCGCGATCTCGGCAGCTCTGTTGAAGGAGATGCGACCTTCCGAAAGAAGTTCGAGGGCTTTCCGCCTTTTCCATTCTTCGAGGCCGGATATGAGAAGTTTCCTTACCGCTCCGCTCTTTTCGATGTTCTCTTCCCTGATGAACCGTTTCAGTTCCTCATCAAGGTCATCGGGTATTCGGGTGGAAAGGACCGTCATATCGATGTCATATGTTTACTATGTCTACATTGTTTACGTCTTTTCTTATAATCGAAATACCAAACGCTCTATTTTCATCAATCGATCCATGAGGACCAGTCGTTCGGATCCTTCACGTCCATTATCCTTCCGTCCACCGCCGAGATGTAGACATCGAGCTCATCATCACCGCTCTTGTGCATCAGCAGATATGATTCCTCATCGGAATCCAGTGGAGGTCCGTGATAGCTCTGGATCGTGAATCTGTAATTTGGATGTTCCACAATCCAGTTCGATAACGTTTCATTCGAACCGGCGGTTCCCATTATGGCCGGTGTGTCGACACGGGCATCGTTCGGATCCCATACGGGGTATCCCATGACCTGATGATCGTCCATCACGATACACCATCCGTTCTCTGCTATGTTGATGATCTTGCTGTAAGTGGTATTATCATCGGTCCGCTGTATGTACACCTGCCATCCGGGGCACTTCCCGGTTGTCTTGTTTATATCCGTTCCCGTGAATCCTCCGGATGTGAATGCTGTGATCTTTCCACCGGCGGATATCTCATCCATGTGCGATGTCAGCAGATCGCACATTTCGAGGACCGAAAGTGGTCCCGCATCCTCGTTGTATTCCGTCCAGTCCGTGACATCATATTCCCTGAAGGCATTCCTGTCATTTTTATCCCCGCCATCCCCGCCTCCTTCAGCCTCGCTGAAGAATATCTCAACATCCACGTATGCATTGGGTGTGGAGGCACCATATTCATCCCTGTCGGGATTCCACATGACGAATGAAAAATGATCGATACTCGAAGGAGCGATATCCACTTCCCATGTTACCCGATCGTTCTCCCATGTCATCTCGAATGACTCCACCGCATCCTCTTCGAGGGCTGCCCGGATCTCATCGAGCCCCACTGATGAGGTGGCAGGTTCCGCTCCTTCGAATAGAAAGAGATACACAACATGCTCCTCGGCGGATCTCGTCTTATCGAGGTTCACGACCACACTCATGTGGGTCGAGTCCATGAAGTTCGTGAAATAAATCCGGGTTGACGACATCCCGTTGGCCCCGGCGTTCAGATGTTTGATATCGTCGGGGATCGAATTCTCATCCTTTTCCTCACCGTCTCCGGTCAGGCATCCCGACACGGAGACCATGAGCATTGCAAATATGAAACCCGCTGCTAGAAACCTTCTCTTCATTTCTTCCCTCCCAAAGATGGGTAGTGGAATGAGTTCGCAGCAGGAATAAAAACTTTTCGCGAATGAGGAGCTGGACTCCCCGGTGCCATCCGGTCCGTCATCGATGATTCGGGGATGGAACTGCCGCCCCGTGGGTGATATCTTCCCCCGTTCATCCGATGGCAGCTTCGGATGAGAACGGCAATATGGGATGAGAATGCCGAACCTCGCAGGAGCTCTCTCAAACCATATTCGATACGACGTCCCATATCCTGTCCTGGATCTCGCTCTTGTCAAGAGCGGCATCGATCACAAGCCATTTTGTCTTGAGGCTTTCCGGTTGATTCTGACCCCTGGACAGGTGGAGAAAGGCCTTTCTCACATCTTCCTGGAAGCTCCTGTCCTCCTCGAAGTATTCCAGTTCATCACCCCGGTCCCTCATCCTCCTCTCGCCCAGCTTCGGATCTATGTCAAGCAGTATGGCAAGGTCCGGCCTGTCGGCGTATTTGTTGATCTCACCGACCCATTCCATGTCCACCTTCTGGCCCTGGTAGGCTATCGAGGAATAGACATATCTGTCGGAGATTATGAACGTGTCGGGGGACATGATGGGTCTTATCTCCTTTTCCAGATGTTCGATCCTGTCCGCGGCAAACAGCAGGGACAGGGATTCATCGTCAAGGAACGGGTTGGATAGATGCTCTCTTATCATCTTTCCGATCGGACCTTTCGTGGGTTCGCTCGTGAGAACGACATTCCTGCCGAGATCCTCGAGACGTTCCTTGAGAAGTCTTGCCTGTGTTCCCTTTCCACTGCCGTCGATACCCTCTATCACGATGAAGGGAGACATCCGAACCTTTAAACTTCAATTAGTATAAAATACTGTTCGATTCCGTTTATAAAACGGGGAATGGACGGACCTCTCCCCGATCATCGATCCGGCGGGAAATGGTCAGGGAGAACACGGTCCAGGGCATGTTCCCTCCTCATGTCTCCCTGACGTTCATGGAGGCCGAATGTCTCAGGCGAGCTTCTTCAGGGCAAGCGCCAGAAGTTCGTAGAAGTCCTTGACCGAGGGCACCCTCACCCGCTCATCGGGAGAATGGGGGTTCTCTATCTGGGGTCCGAAGGAGGCCATGTCCATTCCCGGGAACTTCTCCCCGATGATGCCGGTTTCCAGCCCGGCGTGGATGGCCTTGATCTCGGGTTCCTTCCCCCAGAGCTCCCTTGCGCTCTCCTTCAGTATCGCAAGAACCTTCGATTCGAGATTCGGAAGCCATCCGGGGTATGCCTGCCCCCTCTCGGCCTCGGCGCCGGCAAGGACGCTTATGGCCTCTATCTTGTCCCTGAGCGCCTCCAGCTGGGTCTTCGATGAGGACCTGGAAGCGAGCTGAACATACACATCCTCCTCGGTCCTTATCTTCGCCATCGATGTCGATGTTTCCACCAGATCCGGAATGTCCGGGCTCATCCTGTGAACACCATGGGGAAGTGCCACCAGAAGGTGAAGCATCTTCCTGGAGTCGGCCTCGGTTATCATACTCTCCGGGAGCTCGGTCTCCTCCATATCGAGGGCCATGTCCGGTTCGATGCTCCTGTATTCGAATCTCACCTCCTCGAAGGCTGCCGTTATCCTGTCCTTGATGGCAGGGACATCCTTCTTGGCGACCAGGACGGCCTTTGCCTCCCTTGGTATGGCATTGTGCTTGTCTCCCCCGGTGAAGAGGGCGATACCGAAGTCAAATTCCATTGCGGCCTTCCAGAGCATCCTTGCAAGAAGCTTGATGGCATTCGCCCGCCCCAGATGTATGTCCACACCGGAGTGTCCTCCCTTCATGCCCCTGAAGACAAGTTCGATCGCGGTTCCCTCCGGTTTCTCCCGTAGGACCTTCATCCTGATGTCGGACTCCCCGCCTCCGGCACATCCGACGTAGAGGGCCCTCTCCTCCTCGGTATCAAGGTTCATCAGATACCTGCCCTGCAGCATGTCCTGGCCAAGGGCGAAGGCACCCGTGAGCCCCGTCTCCTCGTCGATCGTGAAGAGGCATTCGAGGGGTCCGTGGACCAGCTCTTTGTCTTCCATCACGGCCAACGCGGCGCATACGCCGATGCCGTTATCGGCTCCGAGCGTCGTTCCGGTGGCATACAGGTATTCCCCCTCCATCCGGAGCTTGAGGGCATCCTTCGAGAAATCGAAATCCACATCATTGTTCTTCTCGCAGACCATGTCCACATGGCCCTGGAGCACGACGATGGGAGCGTTCTCGTGTCCCTCCGTTGCGGGGACCTTCACGACGCAGTTTCCGGTCTCGTCCTTCTTCCATTCCAGGCCCAGTCCTTCGGCCACCTCGATAACATAATCTATGGCCCTCTCCTCGTGCTTGGAGCAGCGAGGGATCTGTCGCAGTCTGTCGAAATGCTTCCACAGCAGTGAAGGTTCCAATCCTTCCAGTACGTTTGTCATCATGATCATCTCCTTACGAAGCAGGGCGGGTACCCGACAAAGGTATAATAATTGTTTTCCAGAACATCCTGAAATTCGGGGACCGTTCAAAGCACTTCCTTGAGCTTCCTGTAGGATATGACGGATATCAGGGTCCAGAGAAGAAGAGGTATGAAGGGTCTTTCCCTGGGCGGCAGGTCGAGTTCCCTGAGTCCGTCCATCAACCTTTCGACCCCATCGAGTTCCTTCCGGCTTCCGTGCTCCCTCTCCATCAGAAGCTCCGTGAACCTGTCCTCCAGCTTGAGCAGGGCCCTTTCGGTGTGTGCCATGGCAGAAAGTCTGGTCCCTTCAAGGTACTGCGTGGCCGTGGCCACCTCGCTGACGATGCCGAGCGTGCTGGTGAGCAGTTCGAAAAGGGTCTTGTCCTCAAGGGATCCGAACTCCTCGAACGTGTTGAGCAGCGGGAATGCCCCCGAGATGACCCTTGCAGTGATGTTCCTCTTCACTATCTCCGGGTCGGATTCCAGCGTGAGAACGGCATCATGGAGCATCATGCAGTCCTTCATGTGTTCCCGGGCCATTTTCTCTATCTGGGCGTCCCCCTTGATCCTGGCTTCGAACATCATCTGTCTTGCCGAACGCTGCATCTCCACCGCACAGCGCGAGGAGGGTTCGATGAGGAATTTGGCAAGGGCTATGTCAAGCCTATCGGAAGATATCTTGTCCAAGGGACCGCCTCCGGGAAAAAGAGAAGGGGGGTTGAAAAACCCCCCGGATTTCCCATCATTCCTCCTTTTCCTCGACTTCCGGTTCCTCCCCGGTCTTCGTTTTCACGACGTTCCTGATGAGTTCCGTCACGTCGATCCCGGTGAGGGATTCGACGAGAGCGGGCATCTGGGCCGCAATATCCACCGTCTTGCTCACGAACCCGTTCGGCCCCTGATCTCCCATGACGATGACCTTGTCCACACCCTCGAGTGAGGATGCTGCCGACCTGACTATCTCGGGCAGCTGGTCCACGACCATCTGGGTGATGGCTGCATCTCCGTACTTCCTCCAGGCAAGCGCCTTCTTCTCCATGGCCTCGGCCTCTGCAAGGCCCTTTGCCTTGATGGCATCCGCTTCCGCCATGCCCTTCATCCGGATGACATCCGCTTCCGCCTCCCCCTCCTTGCGTATCTTCTCGGCCTGGCCCTGGGCAAGCATCTGCAGTTTCTCCTTTTCACCATCGGCCGTGAGCTTGAGCTCTGTCTGGGTGGCCTCGGCGAGCCTTATGGTCCTGATCTTCTCCGCCTCGGCGATCCTCTCTATCTTTCCCTTCTCTCCCTCGGCCTCGGCGATCTTGGCATCTGCAGCGGCCTTGGCGGGAACGACCTGCAGCGCTTCCTGTTCCTTGGTCTTCCTGGCTATCTCCTTCTCCTGGAGCTCGATCTTCTTCTGCTTCTCCTCTATCTCTATCTGGACCTGCTCCTTCACCAGCTCCTGCCGTCGTTTCCGGTCCTGCAGGTCGAACGCGATCGACCTGTTCGCCTTGGATATCTCCACCTCAGCCTCGGCATTCTCCCTGGTGATGTCCCTCTCCTTGTGGAAGATGGCAACCTTGGCCTCCGCCTCGGAATTCGCCTTTTCGGCCTCCCTAGCCGCCTCCGCCTCCTTGATGGTGGCTTCCTTGTTCGCGATGGCCTCACCAATCCTTGCATCCCTCTTGACCTCCGCCGTTCTCTTTCTACCAAGGGCATCAAGATATCCGTACTGGTCCTCTATCTCCTTTATCACGAACGACCGGATCTCTATTCCCATGTTCCTCAGGTCCTTGGCGGCCTGTGACTGGACATGGGTGGCCACGGCGTCCCTGTCGGAGTTGATGGCCTCGATGGTCATCGTTGCGCATATTCCTCTCACATGTCCCTCGAGGGTCTTCTGTGCTATCTCGTTGATCTCATGATCGGTCTTGTGAAGAAGCTGTTCGGCAGCGGTGAACAGGGATGCCTCATCCGAGGCTATCTTCACCTGGGTCACAGCCTTGATGTTGATCTTCGCACCGGATGTCTTCACATCGGTGACTATGTCCGTCACGACGATCTCCAGCGTTCTCACGTCCAGGGGAAGATATTCGTAACCCTGTACCACGGGGAGTATGAACTTACCTCCACCGGATACGACAGTATAACCCCTGGCCCCCTTCTTTGCCCCTTTGCCGTAAACGACCATTGCGCTGTCGGGTGGGACCTTCCTGTATCTCGATATGTATATAAGCAGGGCAATGAAGCCTATGGCAAGAACCAGAAGGACTCCGATTACGACGACTGCTACCATTTCCATTTATATCACCTCTTCTTCTCCTCTTTATCCGGCCTGCTAAGGGACCGTTTCCTTGATGAATTTGATCCTTTCCTCTTCCATTCCGAAGGCGGTACCACCTTCACTGTGTCGCCCATCGTTCGGGATATGACTACCTCCGCGTTGTTGGAGAACTTCCTGTCACCGATCGCGGGAACAAGGGTCCTCCCCCTCTGTTCGGTGAACAGGGCCACCTGCCCCTCCATTCCGGGATTGATCGGCACCGTGACCGTTGCCTTTTTTCCAACAAGCGAGCCGTAGTTCACCGTGGAGTCCGAAGAGAATATCTTGAAGAAATATCTGACCGCAAGGAAAAGCAGTGACGCGAACACCAGAGCGCTGAATGCGGATATGAAAGGGGTGAGAACGGGGTCCACACCGAAATATGTGAGTATCGCACCCAGACCACCGAAGGCTGAAGTGAAGGAGAGTATGATGGGAATGCTTATGAATCCCGGCCCTCCGCCCCCAGCGTCAAGGTCGATATCTCCGGCATCTATGTCGATGTCGATATCACTGCCCACATCTATATCGAGATCCAGGCCTCCCATCAGCATCATCACGACGAGAACGATGAAACTTGCTATGCCTATGACGAGATACATGATGAGCAGGATGTCCATCTAACCTCTCCCTCCCTTTCTCTTGTATTCCATCCACTGCCGGCATCGATCCATGTTTGTCTGGTAGACCTTTTCCGCGGGGTCGGTGCCGGTTGCCTTCTCGAAATAGGTCATTGCCCGATCGTACTGTCCGCTTTCCATAAGTGCCAGGCCGTACTCGTTGAAGGCAAAGGCCCTTTTCTTATCCCTTTGAGACACCCTTCGACCCTGGTCCTTTCGATCCGCCTTCCGGGACGTCCCGGGAGTTGGTTCATCGACACCCGCCATGGATGAGGGGGGGACGAAGATCGGATTCGAATCGGTTTCGAGAACCTGATATTGCGGTTGAAGGGGACCGTTGGGGGAGCCCTTCCGGTGCGATAAGGAGCTTCCACCCCCTTTCCGGGAGGAGGGTCCGGAGCTCTTTATCAGGTCCCTGACATCGTTGCGCTTGCCCCTTCGATGTTCGTAGGAGAGCTGCGGTTTCATCCTTGCGGCGGGTTTGCTGCTGGCATCATGGTCCCTGGACGGGGCCACCCCCCATTTCACGGTGTAGTCCTTATCCGGGCCCCATGTCTGATTCCAGTCGCTGTCTCTCGATATCGACAGCGATTCCGGCTCAGTTGCAGGACCCGTATCGGGCCATTCCTCGGGCCGGGCCACATCTTCGATGTTCTCCACCCCGACGTTCCGGAAGCCTACGGCGAATCTGTCTCTGAACATCACACCCCTGAGTCTAGCTTCGATGTTCCTGTTATGATCGAATCCTAGTTCCCGGTTGTGATCGAACAGCCTCTCCCTTGATGTGAGTATTCGGGGTTTCCTGAATTTCACATGACATTTCGAGGTATCGTACATGCCCTCTCTGGACCTTGACTTTCTGCCCTTCCTCTTCCCGGACGCCAATCTCACAGCTCCTTGGAGATAGATATCTTCGATGCAATAACGCAGGAGAAGATATAAATTAGTTTTCTGTGATCAACGCAATATTTGAACATAAGTTCATTTGATGAATTCAAAAGGACATTCAGCTTTCCGGAAGGGCCAGTGAAAAGGGAATAGGATCAGATGTCATCCTTCTGTTTTCTCTTTCCCGTTATGAAGAAGCCCGACTTCGGTGAGAGGTAGTAGAGTTTCATAGTATACGGATTGAGTTTCCTGGAGAAGGTCTCATCAAGCTCGTTTCTCGTGAAGAGACCGTGATTGTCAACGAAGAGAAGAATGGATTTATCCCAGGATTTTAGGTCCGTGATCTCCCTGTTGATCTCCCTCTCGATCTCCCTCATCCCCTCAGTCTTCGAGAACCGTCCCGTTGTCGTGTTCCTTCTCCTGGCGTACTGTACCTCCGTGTTCATCACGACGGAGATGCCCGCACCAGAGGAGAATCTCCACGAAGCGATGGAGGCGGGCCGTTTCTTCGAATATCTTGCCGTAACGGCAACCTGCATTGTAGAGAGATCGATGTAGCATATATCCGCCCGCCCCCTCTCCCCCCTGTCGAAACCCATGGATATGTGAAGGGGTTTTGTGGAGATAGGATCGATGGAGAATCTTTTCTCCCTCCATCTGCCGTCTCTTCCAATTGTGTATCTTGCGGTTTTCACCTCACGGGCTTCATCGATGGCTCTCATTCTGGAATAGAGGTCCGATACCACATCCCACTTGTTCAGGAATATGAAAGGGTTGGTCTGATAATCCACCTTCATCCCGGCAAATGCATTCTCGAATGTTTCAACGAACGGAGCTGCCCAGGATCTTTGCATATGAAAAAATGGGTATTACTCTATTTTAATATTTTCCGCAGGTGGTAAATATTGCATTATGGCCGATCGTTACAATAATATTTTTTCATTATAATGGAAATTCAATATCCCTTACGCAAAGTGATCTTATGGGATATTGTGGTAAGTCCCTTCCGCCGATTGGAAAGAGAATCGGGACTTCCCCATCTATCAGCACCGGATCG
>Ga0164318_10006209_pt1 | contig 11587 bp, 23 predicted proteins | sample GuaBasSedimGuay9_FD_113734 | JGI IMG/M metagenome (GOLD analysis project Ga0164318, IMG submission 113734) | Subseafloor sediment microbial communities from Guaymas Basin, Gulf of California, Mexico - Guay9, Core 4571-4, 0-3 cm | ecosystem: Environmental > Aquatic > Marine > Hydrothermal vents... | reverse complement strand
GCATCATTCCATCGATAAATTCAGCTATGCGTGAGCTAAACTTACTATCTTGTGGGTTTGTTGACTTCGAATAAAAATCTAAATGAGTATCCGACACGTAATCTATCTTCATGTTTTCTCCTTTGTAGCTAATGGTCTTAATATTGCACACCAATGTTCAATTGGATGTATCCAATAATATAATTGCAGTTTAAATAAATTTATATAACTCATTACTTTCCTTTTCCTTTTAGTTCAAAGTAGTTCTTCATCGAACTTACCTTGGTTTAATACAGACTTTATTTCTCATAATGAACCCTCCTTGAATTCCAAAGTTGGTAACGATGAGGCTAAGGTTTTAGAATTCACTTTACCATATATATCATACCAATCGATAACTTCTTGACGGACTAAGTCGTTTTTTGCTACCTTCTCTTTAGCCAAGCCAGAAATTAAATTATTACGTATACATAATAATGGAAATGTCTTATAGTCCCACTCTTCATAAGATTGGAAGTACTGTGTTTCAAAAAATTCTTCAGTCTTTTGTAGTATAACTGGCCGAGATATATAGCCTTTAAGTGCTCTAGTGCAGTCAATAATATATTCATCGTTTTTCATACTCTATCCTTTCTGTCCCAAGCATCCATTAAGGTATCAAATACATATCTATTTGGACTATATCTCTCTTGGTCGGTCCACGAGTTATCTAAGCCTGCTTGGTATCGATTACCACCATGTTTAACAATACATTCGATAGCTAGCGCTACCCCAGCTGATCTACTCTGACCAGCATCGCAGTGGATAATAAATGTTTTCTTATAATTATCCACTATGTATTCGACCAAAGCATCCGCTTGGTTTGGATTAATACTATCGTAACCAGGTACGTTATTTTCCGTATCCCAGAATTCTTGCCTAAACGATTGTTTAAAAAATTGTTGGACCTTTTGGTAGTGTTTGATATATTCCGGATCTTCCTTTAGTAGTTTCTCGTAATCACCAGGAGACCACAAGCCGATCATGGCTGCTTCGAAATCATATGATTTGTAGTTCTCCATTAGTACCCCACGGCTAACTACATCTTCAAATAGTCTTCTCATTCTGGTATCTCTTCTATATTTTTAGCATATGTATTAATAGTGTTGGCCATGTCTTTTAAACGACTTCTTCCCGTTTCCTGAAACATCTCGGCCGTGTATACAAAGGAAATATTCCCAGGATTATAGATACCAGATAGTTTATATTTATGCTCTTTTTTATTACTTGAGTTGTAAATAACAGAGCTAATCCTATATTTTTTACCGCATGAATACTTCATATTAAATACAAAAGACAAAGGAATGGCGATAGAATTGGCAGCACTTTCATGTGGCCCATACTCTGCTAGCATATCATCCCATTCCCGAATTGTTACTGTATCCCCTAACTCATATTTTTTATAATTCATGGCATTTCCAATATGTGCTTTGTTAGATCATGTTCCTCTAAGATTTCATAAAATCGACCTTTGAGTTTATTAACCACAGCTTCTTCTTCTTCTGTTAGATATTCTGGTCCCATAAACCCCTCATATTTGATAGCGTTTCTAAATAGTTGTTCGATGTCCCACAAGGCAATTCTGGCATCCGTTGCCTTCATCATTACCATCGCTTGATCTTCTTCCTGTGGTTCGTTTCCATCAAACTCAAATATAATTTTCATAATAACTCCTCGTTAAACTCTAGTTGGGGCTTACTTAATGATGGATGTTTGTGTTCAAACATCTCTACAGAAAAGTTTTTAAAGATACGACGGTCGTCTGGGTGAACAAGAGTATAAGCCTTCCCAACAATTCTGACCACGACCAACCGGCACCCACAATATTTTTTCATATTTGACGTAAAAATAAAGGGAACTTGAATATCATAAAGGCTATCATCTGTCCCCCCAAATTCGTCCATCATATCATCCCACTTTCGAATTGTTACTATATCGCCAATTTTAAAGGACGAAGGGTTGTATTTTTTTCTTAATCTTTCTGCCATATATTCCTACCTTTCTTTCATCTCTAATTTCTTTTCTTTTCTTGTCTCTTTTTCTACGAACAAGAAAAACATGAAGTTTTGTCATAAATAACTCTGACTCCCTAATTTCATCTTTATACATCCGGGTTACCATTAAATTTCCAAAAGCATTGTAGTCAAATTTGTACCGGTCTTTGTAGGTCTCTTTACCCTCACAAGCATATTGTTTTCCACCAGCTTTTAAGCTAAAGGGGATAGCAATATTTAACATACGAAATATAATAGTTGGTTTATTTTGTATAATTACGTTAGTAACTCCATATATTTTAGTAATTTCTAGATTTCCCCTTTTATTTAAAAGAATTGCTAGATTTTTAGAAATATGAAGAACTTCCCTACCCAGGTAGTCGATCATACCTACCTCTAGATTTGGGGATTTACCCACGCTATCTTCTTTCATAGGGAGCGTCTGGTAGATCACTAGCCTGGTCTGCCTTGATTAGAAAAGATTCTAATATCGCTTTTGTCTCTGGATCATCTCTCACAATTCCATCATTGCTTTCTTTAACCATCTTAATAACGTTACAATATTCTTGAAGACCTTCATCCATTTTATCAATTGGATTCCAATGTGGAATATCGACGACCCACGTAAATTCTTCCTCACTACATTCTGGAATCTTTTTCATATCTTCTAATAAATCTCTATACGTAAACCCTTCTCTACAATTTATAGTTAAACATACTTTTCTAACTGTTGGTGCGAAACCATGTAACTGGGCGTCTAGATAGTTGCGCTGAATCCGTTCCATATCTTCGGAAGTGAACATAAAAAATAGTGGATAATCCCATGGCATCCCTCTAATTTCTCTTTCTGACCGTTCTACCTTAGATCTTTTTAAGTAAAATTTTAATTTTGCTGCTTCTTTCATAATTGTCCTTCATTAAATTTTTCTCTTTCGCGTATTTGACCACTAAGTGGACTAGCATCTAGATTAATTAAATCGAGTAACCATCTGAGTCTAAATGTACAGTTCCATCTATCTGAGATATGCTCTAGATAGTTTTTAATGTCATGTTCTGACTTATAACCATATGTTTCGAATCCATCTCTGTTATCTATCTCTCCATTGATCCTTAAAGAACGATTGTGAAAGTATTTTAACTCTGGTTCAATCTTTTTTAAAATACTGATAATTTCTTTAAGTGAGCTATCCCTAATTTTATCTCTTACTATAAAATCATTCCATAATGTTTGTGATATTTTTCGCTTAGCCGTCTCTGGTCTCATAATTATTCCTTTAAGTAAACATAGTCAACATTAGCAACGACTGTGAACCAGCGCTAAGAGTTAATGCATCTCTAATTGTTCCATCATTCATATGAAACACTGGAACCCATGGAAACTCCAGACTCGCTTTAATATCCGTTATTTCTAGGTCATCAAATAAAGAAGTTATTACTTCTTTACCAGCAGCACAAAGAAATCTATCACTATTCTCTCCTTTATCAAAAGACTGAACTCTTTGTAAAACTTGTTCGTACCATATAATATCATATATCTTAAAGAAAGGACTAAATTCTTCTAGGGCCTTCTCATCTAACACCTTAATTCCAAACTTAGTTTTCAATTTGTGATACATATGTATTTGGTTGAAAGTTCGTGCTTCTTTGGAATTATAGTTAACGGATTGTATCTGTTTTATATTAAATTCGCTGGGATTTAATATATCAATATTAAAATAACCTAATACCCCCTTATCGAAAGATACTATAAATCTAAATAGTTCTTCATCCTTATCATGTATCATAATTGTTCCAGTTATCTCTTCGCTTTGATCGAAGGTATAACGAAAGAGACTCTGTAACTCTTTTTTAAAAGATTCATCCGCGGTACTTGGTGCTAGTAATAAAGCAACTTTATATAACTGCAAGGCATAACTACTAAACCAAGCAAACTTCATAATAAAACTCTTACCCGACCCATTCATTCCAGCAATAACATTTAATTGACTAAATGGTAACACAAACTCTTTCTCCGTGCCTATCTCAAAATTTTTTGCTCTTATATCCATTTTTATCACATCTAACATATTTATCCTTTTCTTATTTGTGCTAGACTAACTAAATCTAGAGAGTCCATTAGCTTTTGATTTCTAATAAAGTTTGGAGCAGGAAGGGATTCCCACCAAGTCATATATTCTTGATCACTATTTTTAAATGCTTCTACGAATGGATCGATAAAGTCGTTAAGATACGCCTGTTCGTTAGTAACCGCGGTCACATGTAGAGATTGAGCCAACCCCGGATCATCATCAAGTAATTTAGTTAGTGCTCCCGGTTCGGAATAATTTTCATAAGGGCAACTATTATATTTTGGATCTCCGTAAGTCTTACATATATTTGGTCTGTCTTCGTAGATACTACAGTTTTCTTTCTCTACGTCATAAAAGGCACAATAATCTAATTTAAGTTTAGTAACACCAGTTGGTGGCCTATTAATAATATAAGCCATCCCTGGTATCTCCCCTTTCAAAATTACTTTTCCCTCTAATATATTTACATCTTTAGTTATTATATTATCAATCTCCACCATAGTAAATAAAATCTGTGGATTATGACAACAGGACATTCCCAACTTACAACACTCTGAGCACGGTAGATCTGGTATATTTTCATTTTTCATTTTTTACCTCTTTCTTAAAATTTCTTTTGTCTTAATAAACCGATACATAAAAGTATCATATTTTATTACTTTACCATTTATTTAGCCGATACCCCAATAGCACCCTTCTTTATGTATTTTCTAGCTCCATTATATTTTAAAAGAGCTTTGAAGACTAGACCGGACTTCTGTTTCTTAGCTGGTATAAACTTTAACGCGGTTGGTGAGTTCTGTATTGCTAATGTACAAACCTCATCCGTCTGATATTTTTTAGGAACATGAGCCAAAGCAGATCCAGCCTGAGAGACCGCAATTCTACAAATCTCTTCTGTTAACAATGATGGTAAAATTTTTGAGATGTTATTACCAGCTAAAGACACATATTTTTTACAGAAATCTGGTGTCTGTAAAGCAATACTTATTGGGGCATGTAATCCATTCTTTTTTGCTGATGGTTGAAGTAGAGCCATTCTTCTTAATTTCATTAAAAACTTATTATCAAAAATTGGATCTAACTGGCGGTGTCTTTGATCGTAGTTTATTAATCTATTAAACATTGCTGGTCTCTGTTTTACCACAAGAAAAACTATTTTTCGATTTCCCTTTCGAATTGCGTGTGCCATAACCGATTCCATATCATTCTTTATATAGAATTGTAATTCTTTTGGGCTTTTTTTACTTAGATCAATATAATCATATTTGAACCAACCCCAAGCCCGATTCCAAGTTTGTTTTTTAGCAATTGCTTGCTGTAGTTCTTCTGGGATAAGCTCTTGCTCAAAATACCACCTAATCATGCTATACATATGCTCTGTATAGTGTGTTGTTCCCTTGTTCTCATCTTTCTTTAAAAATGCTTTTCTCTCGTGTTCCCGCGAAGCAACGATAGGATTGTTAAAAAACATATTTAAAAGATACACCTGTACTACAACAAGCATCTCGTGTTTTCTTAGGGTGCTTATATTATGAATTGTTTTCCAATACCTTTGCTCATCTCGGAATATATCATATAATTTTTTATCTTTTTGACTCAGATTATTTTTCTTAAGAATGACGTATGGTATATTCATTTTCTTACCTTCCTTAGTATTAATTTTTTAGTGACAGGAGTAAAGAGGTCGTTAGACCTCTTTACATGATGTTGGGATATAGTCGTATAACAGTTCCCCATGTGTTGTGTTTTCTTCTAGGATAGCTGTTGCTATTAGAATTAGTCCTGTAGGCGACCAGCCATTTTCTTTTGCTCTAATCCCGGCTTCCATTGGGCCCATGCCATCAATATACTCTTTAATAATTCCCGCTGTTCGTTGGAGCATATTAATAGTTATATGCATTGGAATATTTTCTATGGTTCCTCGTGGTATAAAACCACCAATTTGTGTATCGTGTATAACAGATATATCTGGTTGATATTCAGCTTTAACTATTAAAGCCTTCAACATTATATCATCATCTCCTGGTACATCTGGATTATCCAAATCTTCATAAATTCCATCTAAATAAATATTATACTTAGCACCCTCTAACTCATCCTGGGTTAAAGCCAAAGATGGTCTTAATTTCCATCGAATGGAATTATTTTTATGTTTGTCTAATAACCCATTAGCGTATCCCTCGGTTGTGATTTCATCAATCCTAAATTCTAAGTAAATCTCCATAGTATTCCTTTTTGATTTTTGTTGATTGCTTAATTTACTCTAGGTTATAGTAATTCTTCTTGAAAATCATTATTTCCAAATAAATTTAACCGTAATTGCTCTTTTCTAGTTACATTACTTTTATCCAAGGCAACTTGAGCATCAACACCTGAGTAGAATTCTCTCCGGGTATTGTCATTACGAAATAGAGGTACGGTGTCGCTTCCCAAAGCCATAGTATAATGGGTCCATGTTTTATTGATTTCTATCCATCTTTCTTTAGTAAAAATAGGATTCTCTTCAAAATTAAATAGAAAAATAATTCTTAAAAATCTTGAGTTATTTTCAGTCATATGTTGTAGTAATACTTGTTTACCCCACTCATCACAGTATTCGAAAAAAGTAAATAGGCTAATTCCGTACGTTAACAAGAAACTCTCAAATGATACCATTGTAGTCTCCTGTTTTATTTATACTGTTTTTCGAACCAGTCTTTTTGGCATTCATCACACCGAGTCACCATCCAACCTTCTGTTCTTAGTTCGGCGTTGCCTGCCCCACATATTTCGCAAACTGTTGAAACTTCCTCTTCCATTCTATCCACGATCTTATCAATCTCATCGTTATCGTTATCGCAGTAAATTCTTAATCCACCAAATTTTTCTTTGACTTGCCGGACTCGGAAATCTATTATATTTTCCTTTTTGACAATCTTTGATATATCACCAAATCCTTTTTTTAAAATAGGCATCCAAAAAGAACTACACTCAAATCCAAAACCAATTAAGGTTTTTTTTACATCGAAAGGTGGTTCTCCAAATAGTTCCGGGTGAGCCTCTATAATCTGTTTTGACATTATTTTTTCTTGTTCTACCATTACGGTTCCTTTGTGTTTGGGTTATCCGGATAATCTATTGTTGGATCTGGTTGGCCGTTAAGTTCCCAGAAACTAAACTGCGTCTCTCCTGCATCAATTGCCATACGTAAGTTCTTTGCAGCACTACCCCAAGATTCGGCACTAAAATTAGAGACGATGTACTCTTCAATGTTCCAGAATAATATTGTATATCCAAAGATATGTAGTGCATAAAATATTGCTAAAATATGAAAACCAAAGTAACTGAACACCATGGCCACTGCTAGATCTTGAATAATATTAAAATTTATATAAGACTTATTGAAAGCTTTTGATACCCATGTTGTGATTGTTGCAACATGATCTAAGTCTTTCTTTCCATCTATTAATATACTAGCTGGTAATATACTAGCTGGTAATGTAAGAACAATTGTTATCCAGTATATAACCAACGCTATCGTTAGCATCCACTGCATATTCATAAGGAATCCGTATAAAAATAAGCCAAACGGAATTCCATTGATTACTAAATTTTTAACATATAACATTTTTGATCCTTTTACACATCGTTATGTTGTATCAAACGATAAAGAGAGAGTGACTAATAATTATTTGTCTCTTCAATTTATATATTTTTATAGTTCCTACAACTTATTCTAATTTAACTCTAGAAATTAACGACAGAAAAAAAAGACCTAGTTCTTTTGATAACCACCAAAAGACTAGAGACTGACAATAATAATACTTACGGCCATCTATAGTAAAAGCTAACCTAGATGATCTCGGGTCTTTCATGACTACTTTTTTATATTTTTAAATATCAGTAATTATTACCAGGTCGAAAAATCTGCTTGGGGTGATGTTTTCTTTTCGACCCCATTAATTTCTGGTTTAGATAACGATTCTCGTTGTAACTGTTCTAAAAATTCTTCTTTTATAAAGTATTTAGCATGCTCTAAATCTTCGGCGAATCTTTTTATGGCTACGTTTATAAAAGAGTTTTGCATCTCTGAATAAGTTCTATCTAATATCTCTCTAGTCTTTGCGTCTGGTATAAACGAAGACGTATTTACTTTTGGTGGTTTAATTTCTATTCCCGGAACTGGTGGTGCAAGTTGTGTTGGTGGAAGTTGGTTAGGAACGTTTTGTGGTGTTCCGGCCTGTGGAGTAAACTCTGGTTGTGGGTATTGTGGATATTCTCCGTTTGGATTAGGATGCATTTTTGTCCTTTGTATTGAATTCTTGTAGTATTACTTGAAGTTGTTCTTTGATCTCTTCTGGGTTTTTAGCCGCGATAAGATAATCTTCTTTAATCTGATCAGTCAAATATTCACTTTCGTGTTCATCGATTGTCGTTAGTCTTTGAGGAAGCGACAGGTTATTCATCTTTATAATAGTAAGGTCTATGTTATTGTCTAAGCAGAATTTTTTAAGCCCCTCTTCTTCTATCGGGTATCGAAGATCAGTACATACTGTGATATCAACGATATCTTTTATTTCCTGAATTTCATTAAGTGCCAATTTAACCCAAGAGTCATGTCCAAAATAAGCTTTGATTGCGTCTCCAAAAGAATTATAAGACTCTCGTAATGTTAATCCATTTGCTATCCTAGCAGAGTTCATTACTTTTAGAGCTTCCGCTTCTTCTCTAGCTATACCAAGCGCGCGGTGGGTGATATCTTTTAGGATATCAGCGAATGCAAAGTAAGCGAGAGTATCTCCATTTGCTCTTTGAATATCGTCTAATATCTCAGCTGCTGTGTTTTTACCTGCTCGTTTGCGACCGGTGAAGGCTATTAATCTTCTCATGTATTTCCTTTTATTTTTCTTGTTTTTATAGAGATAAAATATTCCCGAACTCATATGGCTTATTTATGAATTCTACGTTTGCAGGGAAGTTAATACCTTCTAGTAAATAACAACCACCACCCGCTAGAATAACTTTCTCTGATGTAGCCATAATTTTTTTCTCGCTGGTTAATATACTATTAAATAGTCTTTTCACAAACTGGTTTTTCAACTCCATTATTTTATCAGCAACTTCTGGTCGGTCGATGCCGCTAAACATAAATTTACCACTTAAGAACACCGATTGTGCTTCGCTATTACTAAATGGCATACTAAAAGAACTTTCTAGATATGTATTAAATGCCTTAACTATGGACGATACGCCATGGCCTGAAAAACCTTTTGAGTGTGCTTTTTGCGGTTTCCCGTCTTCATATAATAAAAGATTTATTGTATTAAAACCAATTTCTACTATTACGGTGGAGGTTGGATGCTCTGGTTTACCCTGCATATAGGTCATGTATGCTCCAGCTCCTTGGGGTAGTAAAGTGATGTTATTGAATATAAAATTTATACCGTCTACCTGGAAATTGGATACTATTTTTAAGTATTCCTCTTTATATCTCCAATCAGTTAGAGATAAGGTCAAGGTAAGATCTATCTCACCACGACTTGCTTCGTCTACCAATTCCAATTTCTTTAAAATATGATAGATAATTATTGGGTCAAAATTTTGCTTAAAAGCATAGTCAACCGTATTAAAGGTCTCCATAGTAATGGCCTCCTTCCCAACATAATATTCTTCGCTCTTAAAAGTTACTACGTCTCCCTCACCGAAGGCAATACCTGTATCAATTGCGTAAGCAACTGCCGTTGGAAATTTGTGTAATTTGTCTTCAAATTTAACTTTGCAAGAAGAATACCCCACATCAATAATTAGTTTTTTCAATTTTTATCCTTTTGTATTTTTAGATTGTACTTTTCAGTTAATCGTTTTAATTTTCGTCTTGTATATCTAAGTACTTCTTTATACTGTTCCTCTGTGTCTCCAATTGCTCTAAGTTTACCCTGTTCCTGTTGGTCCCAGAACCAAGAAGATAAATCTTGAACAGAAGTCATCTCATCTATAAACGACATCTGTTCTTGACCAAATAAACTAATAAGAACTTTACTGTATCTTTCTACGAATACCCTCGATATCAGAGAGACATTTTTCCTCTCTACCCAGATTTCTACATCAGCTATATTATTATTGTCTGTATCTCGTATATATAAAATCATATTGTTTCCCTATGGTTAAATCTTTTCATACTCTTTTTTGACACTTTCCCAACCGCCTTTTCTATAACAGAAGTATTGATTTTGACCTGACTGAATCGTTTTCTATATATATCTAGAGTACTATAAAATTCTTCTTGGTTAGCAAAATTATAATATTCTTGAAGACTAAACGCGTCGAAGACTTCTATAATTTGCTGCATCAATTCGTAGTGTTTATAATTATTTAATATAATAAAAGAAGAAGGTGAAGCATAATCTCTATCCAATAAAATGCTTAGTTGAGTAGAGACTATCTTAAGTAGATCTTGATTTATATCCTCTTGATTAATTCCATAACATCTATTAACTAATTTAATATATGTTAGATAGAGGTCTTCTCTGAATTCGATACCTATTTTTTGTCTAGTCAGGTATTGATATGTTTGGGTCAAGAGTTGATACTCCAGCGCATTTAGCGGCGAAAGCTTCCCATTTCTCTTTACGTAATCTGCAAGCTTTTTCGTTAATTGCCATCTTGTCATAGAACCATCCTTTTCGTTGTACTCGTCTTTCAAATCTCTCTAAGATTCGACTTGCTTTTAATAAAGACTTATTCATTTGTAATAAGTTATTTACGCTAGACCCAATTATATGTTTAGGACCACCATCACTGCTTGTTCTAAGTTTATAGGTAATATCCATACTTACGTCTTGAGTACCATCTCTTGAATCATAATATACTTTTCGGTCATAAAAGTACGACATATTTAAATCTATATAAGCAACATTTTTCTTAATCGCTTTTCGTTTTTTACGAATCCAAAATCTGGTACGGATATACTTTTTAAGTCTTTGGTATATTTTTGGTGGTTTCATTCTTGATCCCAACCTTCACCTTTAAATATATTATAATTAAAAAATTCTGTATGTCCACCAAAAGTATCTTTAAAATTTAAATTGGTAACCCTATAATCGGAAAATTGCTCGAGTAAGGATTGTTCAATTTCCAAAGCTTCGGACCCAATTTTAAAATGGAACGTTTTAAGAAACTTAATAAATGTTGCCGTATCGTATCTTTGATTAGACATCGTTAAAACCATGCTTTTTTATTAGTGCATCTGGATACTGAACCCTTATATTTTTAGATAATATAATTGGAGATGATTTTTGGGATTCTATGTACTTACTTGGAATAAAATATTGGGTCAATGGTTTAATTTTTCCTTCGTGTATTCGCGTAATTCTTCCTATTGCTTGTATAGTGGGAATTCGCCCAATTCTCGGCACCCCACCAATAATTAAATTACTTAACTGCGGTTTGTCAAAACCAGCACTAAGTAGATTCCAATTGCTAATAATAACCTTAGATTTTTTAACGTTGTTTTTGTATATATCT
>Ga0164318_10006208_pt1 | contig 11589 bp, 8 predicted proteins | sample GuaBasSedimGuay9_FD_113734 | JGI IMG/M metagenome (GOLD analysis project Ga0164318, IMG submission 113734) | Subseafloor sediment microbial communities from Guaymas Basin, Gulf of California, Mexico - Guay9, Core 4571-4, 0-3 cm | ecosystem: Environmental > Aquatic > Marine > Hydrothermal vents >... | reverse complement strand
GTGTGAAACATTTCCGCTGCCATTCTCTTTCTCCAGTCCGCCAATACGATGCCTCAAACCTTCTGTACCGGGAATTGCCCACCGTCTGTTTAGTTTTTCAGGGTCTCTCCTATAAGGTTTAAAATCAGGATCGTTGGCTTTAACAATAGGAGGTGTAATATCTGGCAGATCGGCTACTTTAGGAATTCTGAAAACCTCAGATCCGTTGGCCAGCGAGCCGTCGGTCAATAAAATAACCGGCGTCATGTGTTCCAGCGAAATTTTTACTGCACGATAGGCTGAATAAAAACAATCAGAAGAACTTTGTGCTGCCATTACTATTAATGGTGCTTCGCCATTCCGGCCAAACAATGCCTGGTTTAAATCCGATTGTTCTGATTTGGTAGGAAGACCTGTCGAAGGGCCACCGCGCTGTACATTCACAACAACCAATGGTAATTCAGTCATTACTGCCAAACCCAAAGCCTCACTTTTAAGTGAAAGGCCCGGTCCCGAAGTGCTTGTGATTGGAACGGCTCCTGCAAAACTGGCGCCAATCGTTGATACAATTCCGGCAATTTCGTCTTCGGCCTGAAAAGCGATGGCTGAAAACTGCTTGTGACGTGCAATTTCCTGCAAAATTTCGGAAGCCGGTGTGATGGGATAAGAACCTAAAAATAGTTTTCGTCCGGAACGTTCAGCAGCAGCCAATAGCCCCCATGCAGTGGCGAGGTTACCCGTAACATTACGATAAGTTCCTTTTTCTAAGGAAGCCGGTTTGATGGTAAATGTATTGGCGAAAGCCTCAATAGTATGTGCAAAATGATAACCCGCTGTTAATACCTTCTGATTACTTTGAACAACGAGCGGATTTTTCTTGAATTTGGTTTCAAAAAATTCATGAGTCCCTTTACAATCCCGGTTAAACATATAAAAAATCATTCCCAAAGCAAACATGTTTTTTGATTTTTGGGCTGACTTATTGTCGATGTGCAACTCTTTAACAGCTTCCCGCGTTAGGGACGTAATCGGAGCCCGAACAACAAGATGTCCGGCGAGAGACCTGTCTTTTAAGGGATCAGAATCGTAACCTGCTTTCGTAAGGTTCTTTTCAATAAAAGCATCGGTATCCACAATAATTATTGCTTCTTCTGTTATCCACCTCATATTTGCTTTCAGCGAAGCAGGATTCATCGCAACCAAAACATCAGCCAGGTCGCCTGAAGTATGAATGTCAATTTTGCCAAAGTGAATCTGGAATCCGGAAACACCGGAAACTGTACCTTGCGGTGCCCTTATTTCAGACGGGTAATCGGGAAAAGTTGCAAAATCATTTCCTGCAATAGCTGTTGAGTCGGAAAACAAATTTCCGGTTAATTGCATGCCGTCGCCTGAATCACCAGCGAAACGAATAACCGCGTTATCTAATTCAACGACTCTGTCGTGTTTAATTGTCATCAGAATGTCTTTTTATATTGCGACAAAATTAAATTTATTATTGTATAACAACCCCAATAAACAAGTATTTTCTTAACAGATATTTTACATGTCAGAACCCTTGTTTGTACAGGCTTACACTATTCATTATTAACAATATGAGCGTTCAAATATTCACATCTGCCTTACTTCGATATCTTAATTATAATAAGTCTAAATATTAAATGGGAAGTATTGCTCTTTTTCGATGCGGATTACTGTTAACGAGTCACTTTTTATGCATGGATTAAGTGAACGAAAATACCCCTAAATAAGATTCGTTAAAAAATAATAATAGAATGATTTGTATTTAAACAATATCTATATATTTGCGCCATTGTAAATTCTAAAAAAATAATGTTATGGCTTACGTAATTAATGATGACTGCACAGCTTGTGGCACTTGCATTGACGAATGCCCTGTAGAAGCAATTTCTGAAGGTGATATTTATGTAATTGATGCTGATCTTTGCACCGATTGTGGCGCTTGCGCAGATGTTTGTCCTGTTGAGGCGATTCATCCTGAATAGTTCAATTATTGGAAAATTACAAACCCCGCTTCTTGCGGGGTTTTTTTTTGCCCCTTTTTTTGTTTATTTTGAGGTGTACAAATAACTTCTTATCTTTTTGATTTCAACAGTTGCGATAATAAGCGATGCAGTAAGCCACAGATTCACAGATTATTATTAATTTATCTTTTGATTAGTATTAAATCAATTTGCCACAGACAATATCTGTCGAAGACAGATATAATAAATTAGAGTAATTGTTATAAGACTGATTATCATAATTATTTCAATTGAATTAATCTGTGAATCTGCGGCAAAATATTATATACGCTGTTTTTCCAATATCAATCATCATAATACGTTTATTAACAGCTAATTAAGCTAAGTTTTGCTTGTGCAACCCAATTATTTTTATTTAGTCTAAATAATAAATTGGATAGTATTATTTTCTATTTTTGTCGCTAAACCCTTTAAAGCCAAATGGACAATTTTGATTTTTTGAACAATACCGACCCGGCTGTTATTGAAGCCCTCTACAATCAATTCAAATCTGATCCTTCATCGGTGGAGGAGGGATGGCGAAAGTTTTTTGAAGGCTTCGATTTTGCACTGAAAACTTACCCCACTAAATCATCGCCTGGTCTGGAAACCTCAGATGAGTTTAAGGTCATTAATATGATTAATGATTACCGAAGGCGGGGACATCTTTTCACCAAAACAAATCCGGTACGAACACGAAGAAACTATACACCCACACTCGATTTGGAAAACTATGGTTTATCTAAAACTGATTTGGAGAAAGTTTTTCATGCCGGGAACGAAATTGGAATCGGAGATGCCAAACTCAAAGACATTCAAGCTTTTCTTAAAGAAACTTACTGCAGTTCATTTGGTGTTGAGTACCTTTTTATAAGGGATGTTGAGATTGCAAACTGGCTGCAAAATAAATTCGAAAGTTCACGAAACAGGCCAAATTACAATGCTGAAGAAAAGAAATACATCCTTCAGAAACTTAGAAGGGCTGTCGGTTTTGAGAAATTCCTACAAAAGAAATTTCCAGGACAGAAGCGCTTCTCCCTTGAAGGTGCCGAAGCTTTAATTCCGGCCATGGATGCCATCATGGAAAAAGGTTCGGAATTGGGTATCAACGAACTCATTATCGGAATGCCACATCGTGGTCGGCTAAATGTGCTGGCCAATATTTTGAGAAAACCATTTGCAGATATTTTTTCAGAGTTTGAAGGTGTTGAATACGAAGACGAAGGTTTGCTTGGCGATGTGAAATACCATTTGGGCTACACCATCGAACGCATGACCAGTAATAAAAAGCAGGTGAAGTTTACATTGGCTCCCAACCCTTCCCACCTCGAAGCTGTTGATCCAGTTGTTGAAGGCATTACCCGTGCGAAAATCGACCAGATTTACCAGGGTGATAAAAACAAAATTGCACCTATTTTAATACATGGTGATGCTTCCATTGCCGGACAGGGCATTGTTTATGAAGTGTTGCAAATGCAGGATTTAAAGGGTTACAGTGCCGGGGGAACCATTCATCTTGTTGTTAATAATCAGATTGGATTTACAACAGATTACCTCGATGCCCGCTCAAGTACCTATTGTACCGATGTGGCGAAAACCACGCTTTCCCCGGTTTTTCATGTGAATGGTGATGATGCCGAAGAAGTGATATTTGCCATCCAAATGGCGATGGAATTTCGGAATAAATTCAATAAAGATGTTTTTATTGACATTTTATGTTACCGCAAATATGGCCACAACGAGGGAGATGAACCCCGCTTTACACAACCTATTCTTTATAAGGTCATCGAGAAACATCCGGATCCTTACGAAATTTACAAGAAAAAATTGATTGCAGAAACGGTTGTTGACGATGAAGATTGTGCAAATGCTGAGAAAGCTTTCAATGACAAACTGGAAAGCAGTCTCGAAAAAGCGAGAAAGAAATCAGACAAAACTTCCATCGATAGTTTTCTGTCAGAAACCTGGACGGACATCCGCAAAGCAACAGACGATGATTTTTTAAGCTCACCAAAGACAGCTGTTCCAAAAAAGGAAATCTTAAATATCACCAAGAGTATTACGGTGCTTCCTTCCGATAAAAAATTCTTCAGAAAAACCATCCGTCTGCAAAAACAAAGGGGCGAGCTGGTTTTGGAACAGGGAAAACTCGATTGGGCAATGGCCGAGTTGTTGGCCTACGGTAGTTTGCTTAACGAAGGAATCCCGGTCCGTTTGAGTGGACAGGATGTTGAAAGAGGCACTTTCTCACATCGTCATGCGGTGCTGAGTATCGAAGACAAAAGTGAGAAATACATTCCGCTGAATCACATCAATAAAAAGCAGGCTCGTTTTGAAATCTACAATTCCTCACTTTCCGAATACGGGGTGCTTGGTTTTGAATACGGTTATTCGCTGGCTTCGCCTAATACCTTAACCATTTGGGAAGCACAATTTGGTGATTTCGCCAATACGGCACAGGCTATTTTCGACCAGTTTATCAGCAGTGCCGAAGACAAATGGAATGTAATGAACGACTTGGTTGTTTATCTTCCACACGGCTACGAAGGACAAGGGCCCGAGCATTCCAGCGCACGCATCGAACGCTTCCTGATTTTGGCAGCCGAAAACAATATGCAGATTGCAAACTGTACCACACCGGCCAACTTCTTCCATATTTTACGTCGGCAATTGCGCCGGCCTTTTCGCAAGCCACTGATTATTTTCACACCCAAAAGCCTGTTGCGTCACCCGCGTTGTATTTCTCAAATTGAAGAGGTGACAAAAGGTGGATTTCAAGAGGTGATTGATGATTCGGCAACGGATGCAGCCAAAATCACAACCATTGCTTTTTGCAGCGGCAAAGTGTATTACGACCTTTTAGAAGAAAAAGAAAAGCTCAAGAAAAACAATACCGCATTGGTTCGTGTCGAACAATTATTCCCCTTTCCCAAAAAACAGATCGAAGCCATTATCAAAAAATACAAAAAGGTTGAGCGTTATATGTGGGTACAGGAAGAACCGGCAAATATGGGTCCCTGGGAATTTATCCACAAGGAAATGAAGGATGTGGAATTTGAATTGATTGCAAGGCCGGCAAGCGGAAGTCCTGCAACAGGTTCGCCTAAATTTCATGTTATCCGACAGCAGAAAATTGTGGATAAAGTATTTTATGAATGCGATTGCCCTTACCTTTACGACGATTGTGAAATGGCCTGCATTGGTAATAAATGGAAGTCTTTCGAGAAAGAATTAAAGGAGTTGAATATTGACCAGATGGATAGTAAATTTCATTCGGGGGTAAAACCATTAACTTAGATTGCGTTAAAAAAAAGCAAATAGCAAAAAATAAATCGCAAAACTTGTCCGTATGGATAAATCCCAATTTGAAAAATGACAAAAAAGCAAACTGAAACCAGATAAGCTGTTGGTGTTCGATTCCTACTAAGTAAATAGTTTGGGTTTTTGAATTTTGAGGCTTATCCATACGGACAAGTTTTGATATTTGAGTGTTGCGATTTGTAATTTGTTAATAAAGTATAATGTAGAGTATCTTGTATGTTTTTTTGAACTCGATATTTTGAGTTTCACATAGAATAAAAAATTATGATAGTTGAAATAAAAGTTCCCAGTCCGGGCGAATCGATTAATGAAGTACAAATTGCAAGCTGGTTGGTGGAAGACGGTGAATACGTAGAAAAGGACCAGGATATTGTAGAGATTGATTCCGATAAGGCAACGCTCAGCGTAGCGGCAACCGAAAATGGGACTGTCAAATTGATGGCTGAAGAAGGTGATACTGTTGAAGTAGGCTCTGTTTTTGCAAGTATCGACACCGAAGGAAAAGGTGTTGCCAAAAAGAAAGTGGAACCAAAAACGGAGAAGGTCGCTGTACAAAAGACTGATGACAAGAAAGAAGAGTCAAAGCCAAAATCCGAGCCGGAAAAAAGCAATATTGATCTTATCATTTCCCCCCTTGCCCGTAAATTAATGGAATCGGAAGGGCTTGGAGAAAATGAGCTTGTCGGCTTTTTTAAAAACTACCGCATTGGCAAAAAAGATGTTGAGTTCTTTCTGAAAGAGGGCGCAAACGCAATGCCCGGAGATACCGCTGCTTCAACACCTCATTCAACCTGGAAAGGAAATCGCGAAAGCAAACCCGCCAAAATGTCCATGCTTCGCAAAAAATTGGCCCAGCGCCTGGTTTCGGTAAAAAATGAAACTGCCATGCTCACTACTTTCAACGAAGTGAATATGACACCCATTATGGAAATCAGGAAAAAATACAAAGAGATTTTCAAAGAACAACACGGTGTCGGGCTGGGTTTTATGTCATTTTTCACGAAAGCCGTTACTGAAGCCATTCCATATTTTCCATCCATTAATTCCCAATTAAACGGTGATGAAGTCATTACTTTCGATTATGTGGATGTAAGTATTGCCGTCAGTTCACCAAAAGGATTAGTTGTTCCAGTTATCCGAAATGCCGAAATGCTCAGCCTCGCCGGTATCGAAAACAAAGTAAAGGAACTGGCCGTGAAAGCCCGCGAGAATAAAATCACCCTCGAAGAAATGCAGGGTGGTACTTTTACGATTACTAACGGTGGCGTATTTGGCTCGATGATGTCGACACCTATTTTAAACCCGCCACAGAGTGCCATTCTTGGTATGCATAATATTGTACAACGTCCGATTGCAGTAAATGGCAAAGTGGAAATCCACCCCATGATGTACATTGCCATGAGTTACGACCACCGTATTGTTGATGGCCGCGAATCGGTTGGCTTTTTAGTGAAAGTAAAAGAAATGCTGGAGAATCCTGCTACCATGCTTTTTGGTGGTAAAGATGGTGTTGAAGTTTTATTGGGGATTTAGTCTCAATTAGTTTGTATTTCTGAGCCTAATAATTCGGAATAATTTTCTTTACCACTAAGGCCGCAAAGGTCACCATATTGTACCCATTGTGAATCCTTCGTGTTCTGTGTGGTTCCATTTTACAAAAAAATTGAATTAACTTTGTCCCACAATATTTTCGAAATGCAAAACAAAGTTGATTTTCTGGTAATTGGCAGCGGTATGGCCGGGCTGATTTACGCCCTCAAAGTGGCCGATTACGGTAAGGTTTGCCTGCTTTCTAAAACTTCCATCGATGATACTGCCACCAGCCATGCCCAGGGAGGAATAGCCGCAGTTATGTATTCCCCGGATAATTACGAGAAACACATTGCAGATACAATGAAGGCGGGTGCAGAATTGAATGATGAAGAAATTGTCAGGATTACCATTTCAGAATCAACAGATCGTATTCAGGAACTCATTGATTGGGGAACACAATTCGATAAAGAAAAATCGGGGAAATATGCCTTGGCAAAGGAAGGTGGCCATTCTGAATTTCGAATTCTGCATCATAAAGACAATACAGGTTTTGAAATACAGCGGGCACTGAGTGAAAAGGTCCAAAACCACTCCAACATTGAGTTGCTGGAAAATTACTTCTCCATCGACTTAATCACGCAGCACCATTTGGATAAAACAATTACAAGAAAAAGTCATGATATTTCTTGTTACGGTGCTTATGCCTTGAATAAAAAAACGGGTGCTGTAAAGACTATTCTCGCACGAACAACCATGCTAGCAACCGGAGGATTGGGCAGTATTTACCAAACAACCACCAATCCTGTTTTTGCGACCGGTGATGGCTTGGCGATGGCCATTCGTGCCAAAGCACAAGTTGTTCACCTTGAGTTTGTGCAATTTCACCCAACATCGCTTTACAATCCCGGTGAAAAACCTTCTTTTTTAATAACCGAAGCCATGCGTGGTGCAGGTGCTATTTTGAAGACAAAAAAAGGTGTTGTATTCATGGAGAAATACGATGAACGAAAAGAACTTGCTCCCCGCGATATAGTTGCCCGTGCTATCGACAACGAAATGAAACTCTCAGGAGATGAGTTTGTTTATTTGGATGCACGCACGATTAGTAATGATGAAATACTCGCTCATTTCCCAACCATTTATGCCAAATGCCTGAGTATCGGCCTCGATATTACCAAAGAAATGATTCCTGTTGTTCCGGCAGCTCATTACTCCTGTGGAGGAATTAAGACTGATAAAAATGGACTGACAAGTATTCAGAATCTCTACGCCTCCGGTGAAGTAGCCAGTACCGGATTACATGGCGCCAACCGGCTTGCCTCCAACTCATTGCTCGAATCGGCAGTATTCTCACATCGTGCAGCCCAACATGCTATTGTTCATTTTAAAGAAAATGAAATTGTAGATTCGGTACCAGATTGGGATGCCGAAGGAATGATGTTGAATGAGGAAATGATTCTGATTACACAGTCAAAAAAAGAGGTGCAATCCATCATGAGTAATTATGTGGGGATTGTCCGTTCAGATTTGCGCTTGAAGCGTGCACAAAACCGCCTTCAAATTATATACCGGGAAACGGAGGAGTTGTACCATCGGTCAATTATCACCAAACAAATTTGTGAATTGCGCAACCTGATTAATGTGGCTTATCTTATTATTAAAATGGCAATGAACAGAAAAGAAAGTATTGGACTGCACTATAATATAGATTATCCGGCATCAGGGAAGTAGTAGATAAAGTATTTTAAAAATGAAAAACTTAGTTATCAGTCGGCAGTCTTCAATCGGTAGTCGGTAGTCAATTCCATTCTTCCAAACTAAACATTTAAAACACCAATCATGGCTCTTATCAAATCAGTAAAAGGAATAAAGCCCCAATGGGGCGATAATTGTTTCATTGCCGATAATGCTACCCTGACCGGGGATGTAATAATCGGCAAAGATTGTAGCGTTTGGTTTAATGCCGTTGTTCGTGGCGATGTGCATTCCATCCGTATTGGCAACAATGTAAACATACAGGATGGGGTGGTGATTCATTGTACCTACCAGAAAGCAGCGGTTAATATTGGCGATAATGTTTCAATTGCACACAATGCTATTGTGCACGGTTGTACGATTCATGACAATGTTTTGGTCGGGATGGGTGCTATTTTAATGGATGGTGTTGTTGTGGAGAAAAATTCGGTTATTGCTGCCGGAGCCGTCGTTTCAAAAAATACTGTTGTAAAATCAGGAAGTGTTTATGCCGGCGTGCCTGCCAAAAAAATCAAAGAAGTTGATACCGCCCTGCTTGAAGGTGAGATTCTTCGTATTTCCAATAATTACAATATGTATGCGAGTTGGTATGATTGAGTGTCGCGATTGTCATCCCGAAACCCTTTGCGTGGAATTGTGTGTAAGCGGTGAGGGATCTCCCGGGCAAAAGATTCTCTCTCATGGGATTCCTCACCTCTAGCACACAGGCCGGCACACTGGGTTTCGGAATGACAGCATAGTGCTTTTCTTCTCGGTAACGAAATGTGAATTTTTCTTAATAAAAATCCCCTCCTTCCAAAAAAGTATATCTTTGCGCACTTTTTAGTTGCAGATACAACTTTTATATGGAACAACCTACAGTAGATTTCTTTGGCCGCTGGATTGGAATCAGTGCACACCGGCTTTCACATCTCATGACAAAAACCATGCAGAAAGAGGGCTTTGAAATCACACACGAACAGTTGGTGCTGCTTTTCATTATTTCTCGTCAGAAAGGAATTAATCAAAAAGAACTCGCACAAAAACTTGACCGCGATAAAACCTCCATTGCCCGTTCAGTCAGCAAATTAGAAAAATCCCATAAAATAGTCCGCGTACAAACGGGTGATGACAAAAGAATCAATAATCTGTTCCTGACAAAAGAGGGAACACAATTGCTGGAAGACATTTATCCGGTCATAAAACATATAAGAGACGAACTGAAATCGGGCTTCTCAGAAAAAGAAATCGACACTTTAGTTTCCTTTCTGAAAAAATTAACTACAAAAGTAGTTGAAATGGAAAGTAGGTTGTAAGCGCAACTAAATATATTAAGTAATCTGGCGCGCGGATTTTTCGCGTGCCTGGTAAATAAAGCACGCGAAAAATTCGCGCGCTAGCTAGGCACTTAATTTTAGAATAATCATACAAAGACAATAAAATGACAGTAAGAAAAACATGGATTATCGCCATTCTTATCCTGATACTTGGGGGATTCGCTTATGTTTATATTTCAGGATTGAAGAAAAGTCCAAAGCGGAAAGCCAAATCACAAACAGTGGTGGCTCCTTATCTGCTGGTAAAAAATGCCGACCTCCCTTTAATTGTGGAAGGCTCAGGGCAATTGATTGCCAAGAACCGGATTGAGATTTTTGCAGAGGTAAATGGTGTATTGCAGAAAACACAAAAAGATTTTCGGGCAGGGACACATTTCCGGAAAGGGGAATTAATGATCAGTATTGATGCCACCGAACACCGCGCCAATTTATACGCGCAACGAAGTGAATTCCAAAACCTGATTACTTCCCTGCTTCCCGATATGAAGATGGAATTTCCTGAAGAAACAGAAAAGTGGGAAAACTACCTGAACAGTATTACTGTCGAAAAAAACCTTCCTCCGATTCCAGAAACAAACTCGAAAAAGGAAAAGTTTTTCGTAACGGGAAGAAAAGTGTACAGTACATTTTATGGCATTAAAAACCTGGAGGCGCGGCTTGATAAATATTTAATCCGGGCACCATTTACAGGCATCGTTACGCAATCGAATATCAATCCCGGAGGCCTGGTGCGCACCGGACAAAAAATAGGCGTATTCAGTAATACGGATTTATTTGAACTGGAATTATCAGTGAAAGCTTCGGATGCTTCCTTTATAAAGGTAAAGGACAAAGCGATTATCATTTCTGCTGATGGCAACCAACAATGGACAGGAATTGTTTCACGTATAAATGCAGCCATCGACATCAATACACAAACCGTTTCTATTTTTATTGAAACCAAAGGAGATGGCCTTCGCGAAGGTATGTTTCCAAAGGCACGTATCGAAAGTGGTGTACACGAAAATGTTTACGAAATCCCAAGGAATTTACTTACTGAGAATGAATATATCTTTAGCATAGCTAACGACAGCACATTGGTGCGCACCCAAATTCACCCAGTACGTTTTCTGGAAAAGTCAGTCATTGTAAAAGATCTTCCCAACCTCACAAAAATATTGGGAAGAAATATCCCGGGTGCTTTTTCGGGCATGAAGGTTATTCCAAGTCCAATGGATCAAAACTAGAAGATGATTCATTCACAAATTTTGACATCTGATTAATTCTTGCACCGTCCTTTAGGGCGGTGAAATAAAAAGACAAAACATCATGGCTTTAGCCATTAACAACGTAAAAACAAGTATTAACGGCTAAAGCCGTTTTGTTAAATGTGGATTTCCCCCGCACTAAAGTGCGGGGGAAAATCAACACTCAAAAATCAAGTAAAAATGATTACAATTTATTGGCGCATTAAAAAGCAAAGTCTATGAAAAAAATAATCGCCTATTTTATCAAGTATCCGGTCGCGGTAAATGTGTTTATTTTGGCATTCATCCTGTTTGGCTCACTTTCGGTAATGAGCCTCAGGTCTTCCTTTTTTCCACTTAATGAAAGTCGGATTATCCAAATTCAATTGATGTATCCCGGTGCATCGCCCGAGGAAATGGAAGAGGGTATCGTAT
>Ga0164318_10006207_pt1 | contig 11592 bp, 10 predicted proteins | sample GuaBasSedimGuay9_FD_113734 | JGI IMG/M metagenome (GOLD analysis project Ga0164318, IMG submission 113734) | Subseafloor sediment microbial communities from Guaymas Basin, Gulf of California, Mexico - Guay9, Core 4571-4, 0-3 cm | ecosystem: Environmental > Aquatic > Marine > Hydrothermal vents... | reverse complement strand
TGCAGTTCCGGCCTGTATTATTATTTGATCTCAGCCCCGGACGGGCAAGCAGTCAAAGGGAAAATTGCTCTCATACGCTAGAATGAAAAAACTCTTATTTGTATCGACTTACAAAAGTCCTTCAGTATTGAGGGATCTGCATATTTTGCAAAATCATTTCAACTGTAAGGAACTATTTTTTCCAAATGCCAGCCGGAAGTTTTTTTTTACGATACATTCTGTTATTCAGATACTTTTCAGGATGCTCAAGGCAGATGTATGTTTTGTACGATTTGCTGATTTCAGAGCTTTCCTTGTTGTTATTTTTGCGAAGTTATTTAGAAAAAAGTCACTTATAGCTATCGGTGGATATGAAGTAGCAAATGAACCGGATTTTAACTACGGAGCACTTCTTACGAGAAGCGGTGGAAAAAGAGTAAAATACATTTTAAAAAATGCAGATATTATTATAGCTAATTCTGATTTCAGTAGAAACGAGATAAAAAAGCTGGAGAATATTGACGTAAAAGTAATCAGTCATGGTATTGAAAATACTCTCTCATTTGAAAAAACAATAACCAGAGATGATGTGATTGTTACCATTGGTAGTTTGAAAAAAGATATCTATAAACTAAAGGGTGTAGATACTTTTGCCCGTGCAGTAACACAAGTTGGAGTTAAAGCAATAGCTATTGGAGAATTCGATAAGCAGGTTTATGCTGAACTGAAATCCATCAATCCTGAACTTGAACTTCCGGGATTTCTACCGCAGAATGAGATAACTGCAATTCTAAAAAACGCTAAAGTGTATTGCCAGCTTTCATATCGAGAATCATTTGGCGTAGCATTGCTGGAAGCTATGGCTCTTGGATGTATTCCAGTAGTTACCAAGAACGGTGCGTTACCAGAAGTTGTCGGTGATGTTGGTTTTTATGTAGAATATGGAGATGTGAATAAAACAGCTGATGCAATTTCTAAGGCTCTTAAATCAAATAATTCTGAAGATGTTATTGATCGAGTAAATAATAAATTTCTTCTACAGTATCGTGAAGAGAAGCTGCTAAATTTACTTACCGAGAAAAAATGGATTTGAAAATAGGTATTGCCGGCTTAAGTCCCAGTTGGAAAATAATTTTAGAACAGGAGGGAATTAGTTACAGGGAAATTGACTGTTCCCTTCCAATAGATCCTGATGAATTTTCTGCGATAATAATCGATGATATAAATGCGACGACATTTGATAGTAATTACTTGAAAAATGGTGGAGCTGTACTGTTCTCTTCTAAATCCTACGCTAAAATATTTAATAAAAAACTTTATATGAAGAAGAAGAAAGTCGTTGCAGATGCAAATTCTATCTTTTCTGAGCTTGGTATTATTGATTTGGTTGGTCGTATTGGAATTGTAAGAGATGAAGAATTAAAATGTGAAGATAAAGGCTTAAATATACTTTCTGGAAAATTAGGTAAAGGATCATTCTATATTATGCCTTTTGATTTAGATAAAGAAATATTGAATCTTTCCTCATGTCGTAGAAAATTTATTGCCAATAGAAATGAGCTACCCTCGGAAGTAGTAGCCAAAGTGTCTAAAGCAAAACTAAGGAAAACAGTAACGACCATTCTTTCTATACTGTTAGATATTAGAAAGTTACCTTTTATTCATAAATCTTATATTCCAGGGAATAACGGATTGTTTATTTTTAGAATTGATACAGATAATTGCTCCAAAGAGGATGCAGAAAACTTATTAAAAGTGTGTGAAAAACACTCTATTAGAGCATCGTGGTTTGTAGATACTATGAACGAGCAAAAACTATCCGATCTCTATGCCAATATGAAAGATCAGGAAATTGGCTTACATTGTTTCAGGCATCTCGTATTTGATAACTATTCTGCAAACTTTGAAAATATTGACACTGGAATGAAAAACCTGCAGCGATCTAATATTACAGTAAAAGGATTTGCAGCCCCTTTTGGAAGTTGGAATACATCACTTAATGAAGTTTTAGAGAAATTTGATTTTACATATTCTTCAGAATTTGTTCCTTCCTATGATGATCTTCCTTTTTATATTTACACAAATAATCAATACTCAAATATTTTACAGATTCCTATACATCCAATAAGTTTGGGACGATTACGAAGATCACATTTTACTAAAGAAGAAATGATAGAATATTACATAAATATAATTAATGAAAAGCGTAAAAGAAATGAACCTATATTAATTTATCACCATCCTCATCATAAATTGCTGGATGTTATCGATGCAGTTTTTGGTTATGTGAATAAACTTGGTCTGGCAAATTACACAATGAATGAGTACGCAGAATGGTGGCAAAAGCGTAATCAAATCAAAATGGATATCTCATTTGAAGAGAATGAATTGAGAATGAATATCGATGATGAAGATATGACAATAATTAATAATAAAAAAGTGTGTAATTTTAAATCAAGAAAAAGAATTGATTTATCCAAATTAGAATTTGTTCCGATTAAGTCATTATCTAAGCCTCTGAATATAAACCTGACTAGAAAATACCATTGGCGTGATACACTATATGATTATGAGTCGTGGAAAGGACGACGAAACAGGTGATAAAATGAGAATATTCTTAGCAAGTTATCAAGGGATAATGTTAAATAAAAGTGGTCCCTCATATAAATTGATTCATACAAAAAAAGCCTTACAGGAATTGGGTGTAGATGTTGATTTTTACGATATGTGGAATTCAAATTTAAAGATAGAAAAATCGGATTTGTTCCACATATTTAATGCGAGTATTGCTACTTATGCACTGGCCGCAAATCTAAAAAGATTTGGTGCGAAATATGTTGTAAATCCAATATTTTTCAGTAATCATTCAGCCAGTACTTTGCGATTGTACCAAACAATAGAAAAGCCTGTGAAAGCTATCCTGAAACGCACTATGTCAGATTATTCATTCACGAAATATATCTGCGACGAAGCTGAAAGAGTGTTGCCAAACACAAAGTCAGAAGGGATGTTATTAGCCGATGGGCTTAATGTAGAGAAACAAAAAATTGAAGTGATACATAATGGTGTAGAAGAGAGATTTGCTAACAGTGATCCTGAGCTTTTCAATAAGAAGTTTGGGGTAAAAGATGCTGTACTTTATGTAGGTCATTTAGGATCATATCGAAAAAATGGTATGAATATTATCAGAGCTTTACAAAGGATTGATACACCAGTTTTTATGTTTGCAAATGTTTACAATAATGCCGAAGGAAAGCGGTGTGTAGCAGAAATAGAAAGGAGTAAAAACATTAACTTTCAGAATTGGATAGAACATGATGATCCCCTTCTGGAATCAGCTTATGCTGCCTGCGATACTTTTGTTCTTCCAACTCGCTATGAAACTCCAGGCAGAGCTGCTTTAGAAGCTGGTCTGGCAGGTGCAAAAATTGTGATTACTCCCTATGGAGGAACTAAAGAATATTTCGGTGATCAGGCTGAATATCCAGATCCAACATCGATCAGCTCAATTCAAGAATCAATTGAAACTGCTTTGAATAAAAAGAAAAATAGTGAACTTAGCAGACATATCAAAGAAAATTATATCTGGCCAGTTATTGCAGAAAAAACAGTGGAAATGTATAAAAAATTAAAGTAAAATAGTAAAAAAAGTTAAGGACGGAATTAGCTTGAACAAACAGGAATATAAAGAAGTAGTTAATAAATGGATTGAAACAGAAAAAGAGAAAACTTGCAGTAGAGATTCGCAGGAAAGATATGAAAAAATGCACAAAAGACGATTTTCAATTCTATATAAATATATTACGCAAAACTTTCCGAATAAAGAATTAAAGGTTCTTGATGTTGGTAGAAGTCATTTCACGAAAACTCTGCAAAATTATTACAAGAATGTTACTACCATTGGTTTTGCACCGGATTATGATGAGGGTGGACATAGATTACTTGATCAAATTACCTGCAAACATTTAACTTTCGATTTGAAACAGGCAAAAAATGTAGATATATGGCCGGAAGAAAAATTTGATTTAATTATATTCGCTGAAGTAATCGAACATCTGTCAGAAGCTCCCGAATTTGCCCTGTTAATGTTTCACTCACTATTAACCAATAATGGCCATCTGCTTTGTACAACTCCCAATGCAGCAGCACTTTTTAGAAGGTACAAACTATTTTTTGGTAATCAACCATATTCAAAAATTAGATATTTCAGTAATAATCCCGGGCATTATAGAGAATATACGAAAAGAGAACTTTATGAAATGGGAGAGAAATGTGGTTTCAAAACCGTTAATCATAGATATACAACATTTCATAAACACACCCAATCTCTCAAAGCTGTAATTTTAGATTTATTATCTTCTATAATTCCGGCTTTTAAATGGTATCAGATGATATTGTGGAAAAAAAATGAAATTTTACAATCAGAAACAAAGAGTTAATTGAAAATTTTGATTTTGTGCTATAATCATTTTTCAAAATTAACTTAGAAAAGTATGCAAAATTAGTATTATGGTGAATGTTAACCAACATCTACAAAAGATAATACATTATTCTGCCGGAAGAATGTTTAACAATGTGATTCTAGTCATTTTTTTACCAATATTCTCACATTATATGATTCCGGAGCAGTATGCTGTTTATACGAATATCACGATTTTTATTTCTTTAGCAAATATCTTTTATTCTTTAGGATTTACCCAGTCTTTGGTTTCATACTTCTACTTAGAAAATACAGATGATTATAAATATACACTGATAAACTCTGTATATATTGTAACAGCAATTGTCGGTATTATTCTGTCTTTGTTAATTTATATATCTAAAAACAATATAGCCTTACTAATATTAAAAAGTGATATGTACTCCAATCTCTTTCCTGCAATCGTTATTATCATCATTGCCCAATCTTTTTCAGGAATCACGTTAAGTATAATCAACAAATTAGAACGTTCATTAAACTATGCAATACTGGGAGGAGTAAGTAATTTCCTAATATTGATTTTATTCATCTATGGCGCAATATCAGGAAATTTCTCCATTTCCAATGTTATCTCATACATATTTATTTCATCTCTTATTGCAATGCTGGCTGCATTAATAAATATAAATATAATATTAAGAAGTTTTGTATTGCAAAATAAAGTAATATTTTCTTATGAAATTATAAAACCAGTAATAAGATTTGGTTTAATTATGATACCCGGAACTCTTGCTCTGATATCCATGAGGGTCTTAGATAGATATATGCTTACTTATCTGTCTCCCAGAGGTTTATATGATGTAGGAATATACGCAATGGGGTATAAAGTTGGCGCTATTATGCAGTTTCTTCTCTCAATTGTAAGTATGGTGTTTTTCCCACACGCTATGAAAAATGCTGATAGTCCATATGCTGGGAAGTTATTCAACAAAATCTACCTTTTCTTCCTGATTTGTGGTGCAATTCTAGGCTTTTTTATAATAATTTTTTCGAAAGAATTGTTTGCGATATTTGTCGATGCTCAATATACGTCTGCAGCAGATCTGGTATTCTTTGGGGCAATATCCACTTTTTTGCATGGCATTTTCAATATCTTCAATCTGGTTTTTTACAAAATGCATCAAGCTGGCAAAATAGCTATTGCTGTAGTTTTGGGTACTATTATTAATATAGGTTTGAATATAGCTCTCATACCTAAGTACGGAGCATTTGGGGCAGGATATGCGTCAATTATTTCATATATTTTAATTGTGATATTTAATTATGTAAAAGGCAAGAAAACATTTAATGCAAATTTCAGAATTTCATATGTTTATTTAGTAACAGCATTTCTATTTTTAACATCGTTTTTGAATTCTATTATCAGGATAAGCATATTAGTAAGTAGTATAAAGATTACCGTTATTCTAGTTGGAACTCTACTTTTAACATATTCACAAAAACAACACCTTATATCATTTCAGAATCAATTCAGGTCTGAGGATTAGACAAAATGTATACTGGATCATTTAATACAAAAATTGTAATAACAGATAACTGGTTAGTGGAAATATCGAAGATTAAGAACAAGGTATTAATTATAGATAGTAATATTCGATTACATTATAATGAAATGCTAACACCTTTGCTGATAAATACAAGATTTTTTGAATTCAATGCTTCTGAAAGCAATAAAAATTTAAATGAGATAACTAAAATATTAGATTTTTTTCAAACTGAAAATCTTAATAGATCTTCCTATGTAATATGTATAGGAGGAGGAATTACAACAGATATTGGGGCTTTTACTGCTTCGATTTATAAAAGGGGTTGCCGTCTTATACTCATTCCAACAACACTATTAGGAATGGTGGATGCTTCTATTGGTGGTAAAACAGCGATAAATTTTAATGGAATTAAAAACAATATTGGTACTTTCTATCCAGCTGAAAAAATTATTATTAATACTGGCTTTCTAAAAAGTCTTCCTGAAAAAGAAATGAAGAATGGTTGGGCTGAATGTTTAAAAGCAGCTCTGATAAAGCCTTTAAAGCTAATGACCTTATTAGAAAGCAAGTCGATTAAAGATATTGATGCAATTGTTCGGGAAGCTATTGCAATAAAAGAATCTATTGTACGGGATGATCTGCAGGATAAAGGGAATAGACGAATTTTAAATTTAGGACATACTTTTGGTCATATTATCGAATCGATTTCTGAATATCAGATTTCACATGGAGAAGCTATTTCAGTGGGAATATGTGCTGCAGCCTATATCAGTATGAAAATGAATTTCTTAGCAGAACTTGAATATCAACAAATAATGAATCTGTTTGATAATTTTGATCTACCAGTTAAATTAGAACAGAAACTTGCAGACAAGATTGCACTAAATGGAAAAAGACTATTAAAACACGACAAAAAAAAGACTGAAGATTACAATTTCATCTTTTTGAGAAGTGTTGGGGATGTTTTTGTATATACTATTTACGAAGCTGATATAATATTTAATTTATTTATTGATTATCTAAAACAATATATTCACTAATATTTTTCTTCATCCACACCCACACCACATAAGCTCTATCCATCAGATGGAAAGCAGGTAAATCCTGTCCAGAACGAAATAAATTTATTTTTGTTATCAACTGCTTATCATCAGGTTTTCGTTTATATACTTTTATTAATTTCCCTTTTTGGAAGAGAAAGTGAAAACTTGCAGAATTAATCAGCACATTTTCATTCATGAAATCAAAGATGAACTTCTGGCGTTTTGCAAAATTCCCACAATAATCCTGCATATTCCTGAATTCAGCAGCCTCTTCAAAATCTAAATTCTGGGCTGCAAGATCTATCTGCTGGGAGATTTCTCTGGAAATAGGTTTGGCATTCCCTTTCAGGAACTCCAACGCTATCTGTACTATTTCATTATAATCAGGAAGATCGTTCTGACAGGGTCCCAGGCATTTTCCAATTCCAGCCAGCATACATTTATTTACTGGAGTTGGATCGGTGCAGGAACGGAGTTTGAGGATTTTGTTAATGAAGAGAAGAATATACTCTGCCGTATATTTATCTTTGAATAGTCCAAACATATGTTCTGTGAAATCAACTTCATCATTTGAAACAATTCTAAATGCTGGGAATTTATCTGCTGTTGCAAAAATATATACTTGTTCTTTAAATTTCTTTTGTTTTACATTGTAAGGGGGAAGGTGTTTCTTTATAAGATTATCTTCCAGAATTAAAGCTTCCAATTCTGTTTCGGTTTGCCTTATTTGAATTTCATTAATATGGAAGATCATCATTAAGGTACGTTCGTGTGTTTCATCACTCTGTTTACGAAAATAGGTACGGACTCGATTTTTCAGGTTCTTAGATTTGCCTATATAAAGTAATCTTTGCTTCTCATCGTAGAATTTATAAATTCCCGGTGATTCAGGCAGATTTGATACAACGGTTTTCAGATGTTCTGGAATCGGCATTATTTGTAGATTAAATTAACTATCTTTTCTAAATATTCAGCATCAATCTCATCAAACGAATCCAGTTTTTTGCTGTCCACATCCAGCACTGCTACGATCTTATCATCTTTCCAAACCGGAACAACTATTTCAGAAGCGGATCGGCTGTCACAGGCTATATGACCAGGAAATTTACTCACATCTTCTACTATTTGAGTTTTCTGCTCATCGACTACTGTCCAGCATACACCTTTATGTTTTTCTAAAACAAGACAGGCTACACTACCTTGATAACAGCAAACTGTTAATTCTTTTTCCATCAATCTGTAAAATCCTGTCCAAAAATAGTAATCGAATTTGTGATGCAGAACAGCAGCGATTGTGCTCATTCGTGCTAAAGGATCTGTAGTTTTTTGGATTAGTTCCTCGATTTGGGAAATAATTCTTTTGTAACGATTTTGTTTAGTTATTTTTTTCAATTTGATACCTCTTCCTATAAATCGGAGCCAAGGTTAGAGTCATCGTTTTCGGTGTCAATTCTCTTAACAAATCTGCTTTCAGGAGTTTGCGTGTTTCCGAAAATTCACAACGTAATCGTACAACGGCATTCGGATCGATCTTGCTGAGTTCAGCTCCCAGCAGATTGCGCAAAACTTTTTCATCTTCGGTAAGTTTGGTTATATCAATTCTTACCATCGGGCGAGTGGGTAGGATGTGGAAGTTTGTTTCAGTCAGTTTCCAATTGTTATCTGTTTCTTCAAAGATCAGTTCGTAGAATCCTTTTTCTTCTGCCATTTCTACAATAGAAGTTCGTTCTGTGGAACCAGGATAAATTACCGGAATTTGCTTTCCTTCTTTCTCATATTGGAATATCTGAGCTCTGTGAATATGACCGGAAAGAACTGCATGGTAATCTGCAGGTAACATTTCCAAAGGCAAAACATCAATTCCATATCGGAATGTGTAACCTTCGATCTGAGATTCCTGAATAGCCTGATGCATCAAAAGAAGTTTAATGTCAACACCTGGATTACCTTCGGTTGCCTGTTCAAAGATTTTTTCATATTGCAGCTTGATTCCGTTCCTGATGTTGGGGAATCCGGTTATGCCGATAATTGCTTTTTGTTTTTCGAAAAACATGGTTTGAGGTTCGTCAAAGATGTGAATGTTTCTATGATTCATCAGGATGGAAGTTGGCAGAGCTGAACGTTCATGATTGCCGGGAACAATAATAAATGGAATATCGTAATCGGCAAAATCGTAAAGGATATCGTAAGCTTTATCAACGATTGGAGATGGAACTTTACTGCGAAAGAAAAAATCTCCACCATGCAGCACCAGATCAGCTTTGGATTCAATTGCATAATCCAAGACTTTCTTGTAATTATCAAAAAAATCATCTCCACGTCTTCTTAGTTCAACCTTGGGTTTGATCGGGTAATCAACTCCCAGATGCGTGTCTGCAAAAAAGATGATTCTAAGCATAATTTAAAAGAGCATATTCTTAGTATAAAGGTTGTGATAATAATCTTTATTAGCCATCAATTCGTCATGAGTTCCCTGTTCTACGATCTTGCCTTTGTTGATAACATACAGCAGATCAGCGTTGCGAACTGTGGAAAGACGATGAGCGATAATAACTGTAGTTCTGTTTTGAGAAAGTTCCTCCATAGCCTTTTGTATGTAGGCTTCAGATTCGGTATCCAGCGAGGAAGTAGCTTCATCAAAAATAAGGATAGGAGGATTTTTTAGGAAAGCACGAGCAATGGAAATACGTTGTTTTTGTCCACCGGAGAGCTTAACACCACGTTCTCCTGTGAGAGTTTCAAAACCGTCAGGAAGATTTTCAATGAAATCCAGAATATTAGCTTTTCGAGCAGCTTCGATAACTTCTTCATCATTGGCATTAGGATTTCCGTAAATTATATTCTCACGAATTGAAGTATCAAATAAAAATACATTCTGTTGTACAATTCCGATGTTTTTCCGCAATGATTCCTGGGTTAGATCCATAATGTCGTTCCCATCAATAGAAATCGAACCTTTTTGAGCTTCATAAAAGCGTGGGATCAATGAGGCAATTGTAGATTTTCCTGCTCCCGATTCTCCGACCAACGCAATTGTTTCTCCAGCTGGAACTTTCATGTCAATATCCTGCAGAACCCAATCTTCTGAGGATGAATATTTAAAAGTAAGATCAGAAATTTCTATCTCTCCTTTCACATTCGTCAGCGATTTTGCATTCTTCTTATCAGTAATATCCGGTTCAATATCCATTATTTCAATAAAGCGTTCAAAAGCTGCAGTTCCCTGCTGAAATTGTTCTGTAAAGTGTATGAGTCGTTCAATTGGACGTAGAATGAAATTCACATAAAGAGTAAAAGCGAGTAGATCGATCACATCGATTTTTCCCAGGAAGATCAGGTAAACACCACCTCCAATAACAACCAGATAATAAAAATCAGTAAGAAAGGTCATCCCAGAGTGGTAGATACTCATGATCTTATACATTTTTTCCTTGGCACGTTGAAAGGTGAAATTGATGTGTCCGAATTTTTCCATTTCCAGGTGCTCATTGGTAAAAGATTTTACTTCACGAATTCCCTGCACAGAATTTTCTACACTACTGTTAATATCAGCTATTCGCTTCCTTACTAATCGAAAACCACCCTTCATTTTGTGCCCGAAGGTCATTCCCCAAATTACAAGTAAAGGAATGGGAACTAAAGCAATTAAAGCCAATTGTTTATTATAATAAAACATAGCGATAAATGAACCAATGATCATGAAAACCGAAATAATAAGATCTTCCGGTGCATGATGAGCTACTTCTGCGATCATATTTAAATCATTGGAAATACGAGACATGATATGTCCTGTTTTCACATTATCAAAGTAATTAAAGGAAAGTTTTTGCAAATGAGCAAATACATCTGATCTCATGTCAGATTCCATACGAACACCCATCACATGACCCCAGCGAATGCGGATGTAGGTAAAGACAGCTTTAAAGATCATGATAACTGCCATAACTACTAAAAGAACAATTATTCCACGCAGATCTTTGTTGGGAATATGAACCTTAAGTAATGATCTGGTGATAACAGGTGTGAATATTGCCAGGATAGCAGCCAGGAAGGCAACCGTCATATCCAGAATAAACAATCCGCGATGCGGTTTATAATATTTAAAGAATCTTTTTAACATAGATTAATCCTCAGATTCCGTTTTGTCCCCCTTGTAAGGGAGAATTAAAGAGGGGTGTTTTAATAAATTTAAATTTGTAAAGTATCAAAATCCCTCTGTCCGGCTTTGTCAGACATCTCCCCTTATGAAGGGGAGTTTATTTCTTTATCCTTCGACTCCGTATAAGATGAAATTTTTTGGACTTGCCCCTGAAGCAGAGCTTGGGGCGAGAACAAACTCATTTTAGCCCTCGACTCACGCTCGCAAGCTCACCGCGAGTCAAGTTCTGTTTTCATATCACTCAGGATGACAATTTTCTGGACTTGCCCCGAAAGCAGAGCTTGGGGCGAGAACAAACTTAAGTCAGCTCTCGACTCACACTCGCAAGCTCACCGCGAGTCAAGTTCATAATAATCAGCTCTCGACTCACATTCGCAAACTCATTGCGAGTCAAGCCCTTCTTTCATATCTCATGCATACCCCCTTTTTTTCATTAGAAGCTGA
>Ga0164318_10006206_pt1 | contig 11593 bp, 9 predicted proteins | sample GuaBasSedimGuay9_FD_113734 | JGI IMG/M metagenome (GOLD analysis project Ga0164318, IMG submission 113734) | Subseafloor sediment microbial communities from Guaymas Basin, Gulf of California, Mexico - Guay9, Core 4571-4, 0-3 cm | ecosystem: Environmental > Aquatic > Marine > Hydrothermal vents >... | reverse complement strand
TGAGAACGACCTTTATGGTGTTGGGGGAGATCCCCAGGGTGTACTTCCTCCCATCCCCTGAAGGGGTTGATTTCCCGATCCCAGGGTACCTGAACCCTGCGAAAGACCTCAAGGATGAGGTGGGCAGCCTCTGCCCTCCCTAACCCTCCTTCCCCAGGGTGGTACCAATGTCCATACCCATGTACCCCGAACCCCGACACGGGCTTGACAGAATAGGGCAAAAGTGATATTGATGATGTTCACCATAGGGGAATAAGTGTTCACATGTAGAAAACTTACCATAGAAGCGCTTGTATGCGGGAGAAGAAGAAAACTCGCGGGCGATTGGTTCAAAGCGTGCAACGCGCTGCCAAAATACTGAAGTGTTTCACTGCCAACACGTCGGAGCTAGGAGTTACCGAAATTGCCTCTCGCTTGGGCTTGGCTAAGAGCGTGGTTCACGGGTTACTGATCACCTTGGAAGCGGAGGGTCTATTAAGCCGCAATAGGAGTGGTAAGTACACGTTAGGACCGGGACTATTCGGCGTGGCGGAACTTTTCCGGCGCCAAATGAATATTGCAAAAGTTGCTTACCCGGTTATGGAGAACATTCATCGGAAGACAAATGAAACGATATTCTTGGCAAAGTGGATAGGCAAAGAAATATGTTGCATCGAAATAATTAAGAGCAAGTTACCTCTTATCTTTAATCTCGAGGTTGGACACCGTTTTCCGTTAGGTGCGGGAGCAACGGGTAAAGTCCTGTTAGCGTTTCTCCCGTCAGAAGAAAGAGAAAGGATCATTGAGAATCTAGAACTTAAACGGCTTACTCCTAAGACAGTGGTTGATGTTCACAAATTGATTCAGCAATTGGAGCAAATCCGGCGTAGAGGATACGAGGTCACGTATGGTGAGAGATTTTTGGATGTAGTTTCAGTAGTCGCTCCTATTAGGGATTCCTCAGGCCGAGTTGTCGCAGCGTTGGGGCTTGGAGCGGCCAAGGCACGTGCTTCAGAAGAAGCGGTCTCGAGGTGGGTTGCTTTGGTAACTAAAGGAGCCCGGCAGGTGTCCTATGAATTAGGTTGGGTGGCCGATGAAACTTCCTAACTTAGGAACAGCATAAAAAGGGGGGTGTGATGGTCGGTATTGCTTGTTATGGAGTCTATTTTCCTATCCGCAGGATGAAAAGAGAACAATTGGCCGAGGTATGGGGAACAGCGGGCCTCGCAGGGGAGAGAGCTGTTGCGAACTATGACGAGGATGCTGTAACAATGGCTACAGAAGCAGCGATTAGCTGTATGCGCGGCGTGCAAAAGAAACCGATCGATAGGTTATTGTTAGCTACCACTAGTGCTCCCTACTACGAAAAGCAGTCAGCGTCAATTGTCGCCTCGGCACTGGGGTTGTCAAGCGATGTCTTCACCGTAGACTACACAGGTTCTCTGAGAGGAGCGACAATTGCTCTGACTGCCGCTACAGACGCTGTAGAAAGCGGTCATGCGCGTAACGTCCTACTAATCGCTTCAGACAAACGGGCAGTTCTACCTAAGGGGAAGAGAGAACAGTTATGGGGCGACGGTGCTGCTGCAGTTTTGGTGGGAGAATCCGATCTTATTGCGGTTCTTGAAGGCAGTCACTCCCTATCTGAGAATTTCCTTGGTGAGTGGAGAGGCGAGGGTGACATGTTCGTGAAATCATGGGAAGAGCGCTTTGTGATTGACGAAGGATATATGAGGCCTATGAGAGAAGTAATTATTGGAATAATGGAAAAATACCGCTTTGAACCTCGGGACTTCCGCAGAGTGATATTATCGGCGCCGGACACTCGACGTAGAAACAGGCTGGCAAAGACTTTAGGTTTTGAGCTAACCCAGGTTCAAGACGCATGTCTTGATACGATAGGAAACACAGGAACTGCACAGCCATTGGTAGGTCTAATTTCAGCATTGGAAGAAGCTAGCCCTGGAGATAGGCTGCTGCTAGCAACTTATGGCGACGGAGCGGATGCTTTTATTTTCAGGGTGACAGAGAAAATAAAAGATATTCAGCAGAGACACGAGCTGAAAAAGTGTTTGCGTAGGCGTATGTCTGTTAATAGGTATTCCGAGTATTTAAAGATGCGAAATTTTGTAGCAACTGAGGAACCCAAACGACCTGAGCCTATTCCCTTGTCTGTAACCTGCCTCTGGAGAGAAAACAAGAAAAATCTCGCCCTTGTTGGGGTGAAGTGTAAAAAATGTGGCACTGTTCAATATCCTCCGCAGAGAGTCTGCGTGGCTTGCAAGGCCAAAGACAACTTTGAGGATTACAGCTTTTCTGACAAGAAAGGCACAGTTTTTACCTTTTCGGTAGATTACTTAACTCCTGCGCCTGTTTCACCCACAGTCTTTGCTGTAATTGACTTCGAGGGGGGCGGACGTATTTGGTGTGAAGTGACCGACATAGATCCCAGTGAGATAAAAATAGGTATGCCAGTCGAAATGACCTTCAGAAAGTTGGCTACTGTGAACGGGATCAGCAATTATTTCTGGAAAGCACGACCTTACAGGAAGTAGGAGGGAGAAAATGCCGGGTATTAAGGATAGAGTTTCTATCATTGGTATGGGATGCACTAAATTCGGAGAGCTGTGGGATAAGAGCGTTGAGGACCTAATCGTTGAGGCCGTCTATGAAGCTTTTGACGATGCTGGAGTCGGCCCCGATGATATCCAGGCAGCATGGTTTGGCACAGTCTATTCAGGACTTACGGCTGTCACGTTGGCTAAGGCCTTAAAGCTGCGCTACATTCCCATCACCCGAGTGGAAAATATGTGTGCAACGGGCACGGAAGCGCTTCGAGCTGCAGCCTACGCCATCGCAGCTGGGATCTACGATATTGCCTTGGTTGTCGGCGTTGAGAAGTTGAAGGACACAGGATGGACAGGCGTGTCTAGTGCAAATGTTGTGAGCCAGTCGATGATTAGCTCGTCAAACACGGAACCGGACATTACCGCACCGTCCATGTTTGCGATGTTGGCGAACAGATATTTCTATGTATACAAGATAAGTCCTGATGAAGGTAAACGTCTCTTAGCCCACATAGTCGTTAAGAATCACCACAACGGAGCTCTTAATCCAAAGGCTCATTTTCGCCGGGAAGTGACCATAGATGATGTTTTGAACTCTCCCATTGTCGCGTGGCCGTTGGGTATTTTGGACAGTTGTGGTGTGAGTGATGGTGCAGCGGCAGCGATTCTAACACGCAGTGACCTTGCACGTAGCTTTAGAGAGGACCCAATTGATATAAAGGCCTTGGCAATCTGTACAGGTGATTCCCGTCCCACCCTAACAACAGACTATGATTTCACCCACGTAGAGGAGAATTTCTTAGCTGCCCAGATGGCTTATGAAGAGGCTGGTATAAAAAACCCACGTAAGGAGATTAGCATAGCTGAGGTTCACGACTGCTTTTCCATACACGAAATGCTCATATATGAGGATCTACAATTCAGTGCTAGGGGTAAGGCTAGAATAGACATTGAGAGCGGTGCTTTTACGCTTGACGGTGACTTGCCAATAAACACCGATGGGGGATTGAAATCTTTCGGTCATCCTATCGGAGCTAGCGGTTTGAGGATGATCTATGAAGTATACAAGCAGTTGCAAGGGAAGTGTGGGCCTCGCCAGATAAAAAATCCAACCTTAGGCCTAACACATAATCTCGGTGGTAGTATCGGCATAGGGAATGTTGCCAGCGTTTGCATCTTGGGTAGACGAGATTGAATATTGAGCTAAGCCACGTGAGTAAATTACACGCAGGAATTAACACACTAGTGCAGACTTTGCACGATGCGCAGCAACCTCGAAGGTAAAATCTCGGTAGTGGTAGGCGGGTTCAGCAAGGTGGGTCAGGCGATCGTTGATCGTCTCTCTGCTGAGCGTTCGGTGGTCATAGCAGTGGATGAAGGGTTGGCTGTTAGTGCTGAAGCAGCATCGTTACGCGCAATAAAACGACACCTATTAGAAGATCTGACCGACGTTCATGAGGTACAATCGACGTTAAAACAAATTGAGTCGACTTATGGTAAGATTGACATTTTAGTCATGGCTGTTGATTTTCGTGAGAACAGTTTCCGTGCTAATGAGGCCGGGAAGTTAAAAAGTCTTTTAATCAAAAACGTCCTGCCTGTTCAGCTTTTTTGTCATTTCACAGTTCCGATAATGAAGAAGCGGAAATTTGGAAGAATTATTATAGTCAATAGTCTCAAATACTTAGGGGCACCACGTAGCTTCGGCTATGCGACGGCAAAGTCTGCACTTTTCGGGTTGACAAGGGCGTTGGCGTTGGACGTGGTCAAGGATGGAATAACGGTGAACTGCGTGGTCGTAGGAGAACTTGAGGAATTAGTTTGCGTTGCGAACAGCGAACGAGAAGCTTTGCTCAAGCGTATTCCTGTTGGCAAAATTGGTTCGGTTAACGATGTAGGATATGCTGTAAGATTTCTTGCCTCAGCGGAGTCAGGATATATAACAGGGCAGCTGCTTTTTGTGTGCGGAGGGGAGCATATACATGTTTCAATGTCGGCGTAAAGATAGAGGGTTGGCTATACAACAACTGTAGAGGTTGACTAAACTTAGTAGGTTGAGAACATGGGAATGGTTGGTCGCGTTGCTCTGATAACCGGTGCGGCTAGTGGAATAGGAAAACAGATTGCAAAGCGGTTTGGGGAGGCGGGGGCAAAGATTGTGATAAACGATGTGAATGCGGTCAAGCTTGAGGAAACACTGCAAGAACTGCGAAAAATGGGGATTGAGTCGCTGGGATGTGCGGCAAATGTTGCGAATCGACGCGATGTCGACAGAATGGTGAAATCTGCTGTCGATGCCTTCGGTAGGATCGACATTTTAGTTAACAATGCGGGATTGGAACGCGCTGGTTTGATAGCGAAGCTTAATAATAAGGACTGGGATCTCACAGTAAACGTCAATCTTAAGGGTGCGTTTATGTGCACAAGGGCAGTAAGCACTTACATGGTAGAGAACCGGTACGGCAGGATTATCAACATTTCTTCTCGAGCTTGGTTGGGGGGCGTCGGCCAGGCCCCATATTCTTCAGCAAAGGCTGGTCTCATCGGGTTAACACGGACGCTGGCGCTAGAGCTTGGCAAATACGGGATCACAGTAAATTGTATTGCGCCAGGCATTATCAAAACTCCACTCTGGGAGCAGCTGCCGGAGAAAACAAAGAGGTATCTGTTGCGAAGGCACCCTCGAGGTGAGGTTGGCAGCGTGGACGATGTGGCAAACGCTGCCTTATTCTTTGCGGATGACGAAGCGGGGTATATAACGGGGCAAGTCTTATATGTTTGTGGAGGGAGGAGTTTGTTTTAGGGCCGCTCGTCAACTATGATTCCTTGTACGAGTGAATGAATTTATTCCTAGCTAAGAGGAGGGGAAGATGGCTGTAGAATACGAGAAGGTAGGACATATCGCATATGTCACTATAAATCGACCAGAGGCAATGAATACTTTAGACCCAAAGTCAGTCGAAGAGTTAAAACAAATATGGATTGATGTAAAAAAAGATGACGAAGTTCGCGTCGCGGTACTTACCGGTAAGGGGCCGAGAGCTTTCTGCTGTGGGCGAGACATAAAAAAAACGCCGCCGTCGAGGGATCCAGTTCTCGTAGAGTTTTTCCGGGATGAAGTCAGTCCAATTTCCGAAATGTTAGAATGTGACAAGCCTATCATTGCTGCCATAAATGGCTATGCTGTTGGAGGCGGTCTTGAGCTGGCTTTAGCTTGCGACCTTAGGATCGCTTCCAAAAATGCAAAGTTCGGTCTTCCGGAAGTTTCAAGAGGTAGTCTTGCGGGCTTAAACGGAACACAATGCTTGCCAAGATATATACCCCACGCAATTGCCATGAAAATGCTCTTAACCGGCGAACTGATCGATGCATCAGAGGCATACCGAATAGGTTTAGTCAGTGACGTCGTCGATCAAGAAGATCTGATGCCCTTGGCAACCAAGTATGCAGAAAGGATTGCCAAAAACGCTCCGTTGTCGGTAAGAGCTGCAAAACTGGCTGCCTACTTGGGTAAAGACATGCCGCTGCATCACGCTATTGTGTTTGGCCATTTTGTTTGGGGATTGCTTAGAGATACACATGACAGAGCAGAAGGTTTTAGAGCCTTCCTTGAGAAAAGAGAAGCTCACTTCCAAGGTCGATGATTTTTTATCAATAGCAGATAGGAGAGCGAACAATGGCTAAGTGGAGCGTGGGTAAGATTATTTCGAAAAGAGCGTTGTGGACCCCGGATAAGGTGGCCTTGATCTATGAGGACCAGCCAATTACCTACGGAAGACTTGCCTTAAATGTCAACCGTGCAGCAAATCTCTTCAAGAGTGTGGGACTAAAAAAAGGCGATCGTATAGGAGTGTTATTAAAGAATTGCCCGGAATTCATCGAAGTTTACTTTGCAGCGGCCATGTTGGGAATAATCTTTGTTCCCATCAATTTCCGCTTAGTAGGTCCGGAAATCAAGTATCAACTCAGTCAATCGAATTGTCGTGCTCTAGTATTTGGTGATTTCTGTATAGACGAGGTGGCTTCAATTCGGCACGAACTAGAAATAGAGGATGGAAGGTTCTTTTGCGTTAGTGCTAACTTTTCCAAAAGAAACAAATTGGCCCCTTGGGCGGAAGACTATCGCACAGCGATAGAGTCACAATCGAGTCACGAGCCTGAGATAGAAGATGCGGTAGACCTACATGACCCGTTATGCATTATGTATACGTCTGGAGTTACAGGGAGGCCTAAAGGTGCAGTCCTTTCTCACGGGCAGACGTATTTCAAATGTCTGCAGATGTTTTTGTACACAGACATGCGCAATGATGACGTTTTTCTCTCCCAAGCACCCTTGTGTCATTCAGCCGGCCTTTTCATTGCCGCGACGCCTGTTTTTTGTCACGGAGCAACCTTGATAATGAGACGGGATTTTAGGCCTGACCAGTTTGCACTGGATATCGAGAGGTACAAAGTAACGATTATATTTGCCATGACTACGATGTGGCGCATGATCTTAGAAACGGGAAAACTGGATGAGATTGACACCCAGAGTGTGCGTGTTGTCATTGGCGGTGGGGAAAGAACTCCGCCGCAGTTGGTGGAGGAATTAGTTAGAAGAGGCATTCATGTGCAGGCGGGATACGGACAGACAGAGAGCCACTTCATGTGTTTTTTGCCAAAGCAGGACATTTTGAGGAAGATGGGTTCTGTGGGGCTTCCTGGGTTCTTAACCGATGTGTGGGTAATAAATGAAGAGGGGAGGAAGGCGCGTCCTGGGGAGATAGGAGAGATCGTGGCCAGAGGTCCCAACGTGATGTCTGAGTATTGGCAAATGCCTGACGAAACTGAAAAGACCATCATCAATGGAGTTATTCACACGGGAGACTTGGGTTATCAAGACGAGGAGGGATATTTCTACATCGTTGGCCGCAAAAAAGATATGTATCGTAGTGGGGGTGAAAACGTTTATCCGGCCGAAATAGAGCAGATTCTCTTGGATCACCCAAAGATAGAAAATGTGGCAATAATAGGTGTCCCCGACGAAAAGTGGGGTGAGACAGGAAAAGCCTTCATCGTTGTGAAAAAGGGTGAGAAGCTGGACAAAGAAGAGGTCTTGCGCTTCCTAGAAGGAAAGATCGCACGATATAAGCTCCCTCGGCACATACAGTTTGTCGAAGAGTTGCCATTGACTGCAAGTGGCAAAATAAAGAAGAGCGAGTTGGCTAAAAAGGAGCGGAATGGGCGAGCCGGCCAAAAGGGCAATTAAGCCCTGTAAAAATATATAAAACAGGAGGTGTGGAAGATGGTGAAGCGATTAAAATCAAAGGCGGTTTTGGTGGTTGTGGGGTTTTGCTTAGTAGCCTGGTCCCTTCCTTTCACTTATGACGCTCGAGCCGGCGAGAAGCGGGCGACATGGCGCCTTGGTACTACGAAGGAGGGAGGTTATTCCTACACCGTGGGGGTCGCTCTTGCAAAAGTGATAAGCAATAGATGTAGGACGATCTATTTAGAAGCTCTACCATCACCAGGCTACGCGGCTAACATAAGGCTTTTAGCTCAGCGCGCATTTGAGTTGGGTATTACCCAAGCCGCTGTATTGTACCGAGCATATAAAGGGAGTCCCCCCTTTAAGGAAAAGCCGGTAGCTCCGTTGCCCTATCAAATTTGCGCTCTTTTCACTGGTGAAATGTTTGTTATTGGCGATGCAAAGTTAGGAATGAAGTCATGGAACGATTTAGCCGGCAAAAGAGTTTTCTTGGGCCCTAGGGGAAGTGGCAGTTACTTGCTGGCGAGGAATTTTCTGAAGCGGGCTGGGGTATACGAAAAGATACGGGAAGTCCAAATGGGATATAAAGACGCTGCTGCTGCATGTGCTGAAGGGCAGATTGACGCAATATTTGCATACACGACCTGTGGGACTAGATCCGTGCCAGCGTGGCTCAGGAACGTCGATTTCAGGTGGAACTTTAGCTACGTAGCGCCTACAGAAGCCCAACAAAAAGCTTGTGAAACAATTGCAGGAATATATGGCAAGTACGTGGAACCGCCGCGCTTTTCGGAGCGAAATCGTAAGAAGATGCCGAGCAAAATGTACGTGTTAGTTGCTTCGACCATGCTCATCGCTCGCCCTGATTTGGACAAAGATAAGGTATTTGAACTAACGAAGGCCTTATTCGAAGGCAGTAAAGAAATCGCCAAAATAGTTCCCGGGTTTAAGCAGTTCGACGAAGAGAAGTTTGAAATGACTCGAAGTGCCATTGATTCAATTAAAAATGTTCCCATTCATGCGGGAGCTGCCAGATATTTCAAGAGTGTGGGAATGTGGAATCCCGAGTGGCGCATAGGCAGGTAAAGGACACTTAAGGTAGTCGGATCTTGACAGAAGAAAGCAGCTTTTGCTTTCGAAGTTAGGTGGCGCCGCGATAAAAATGGCTGTGCCACCTGAGAGTAGTTATTAATTCTCGCCAAAGAATAAGGGAGCTATCAAGTCTGAGACAAAGTGAATCTTTGCTTAAACACAATCATCACGACAAAAGAAATTGCGTTGCGGAAAACTCGAAGAAAAGATTCGTGATGTGGCTTAGTATCACGATGTGAAGGCTAATAGACGAAAGAATTGCTTAAATTTGCATGAAAACGGAAAGTTTCTATGAAGTCGTGTCGCAACGTATGTGGCTGCAGGTCCACATTCAGTATTCACGTAAGAATTGAGGGCTTGCTTAACACCCTTCCTTATTTCTACGTTGGCCTGGTCGTGCTCTACTCTGTTTTCCGCTTCGCTCCCAAAGCAAGGTACGGAATTCTATTCCTAACACTCACCATAATCGTTTCGCTGGTTAGTAATCTCAAACGTCAAGATAGTAGTCAAAAAAGGGCATTTCTTCTAGGACGCGGTCAAGTAGTGGGGCCTATCTTTTTGAGTGGTATTGCAGCCTTCGTTGGAGCCTATTTTTACCTTAATTTCTACCAGCTGCTGTTTGAAAGAGTTAGTGCGAACAGTTCCATAGACTATATATTTGCAGCTGTGGCGCTGTTTTTGGTACTTCTTGTTACCGCAAGAGAAATGGGATATGTGATCCCATTGCTCTCGATCATGGCTCTCTTGTACATGCTAAGAGGAGAGTGGTTTCCGTCATATCTGTATCATAGCAATCTTAGTCTTACGAGGATTCTTCAAACGACAGTTTTGGAGATGGAAGGGATTTTTGGCTTCTTAAATCAACTGGGGGGAACGTGGATAGCAATTTTCATTGTGCTAGCTGCTCTCATCTATGCATACGGCGGCCAACAAATAGTGACAGAGTTAGGGCGCTTTATAGCAGCAAGATATCCCGCCTTAGTGACGCAGACAGCCGTAGTGATGAGCATGATCTTTGGCAGCTTTTCTGGCAGTGCAGCTGCGAATGTCGCTGGTACAGGGCCTTTTACGATTCCATTGATGAAACGGCACGGTGTTCCTTCGGCATATGCAGCCGCGATCGAAGCAGTTGCCTCCTCTGGAGGGCAAATAATGCCACCCATTATGGGAGCCGTGGCCTTTTTGATGTGCGATTTTCTCTCAGAAAATTATATTAACATCGTGGCACGGGCGATTGTTCCAGGTCTTCTCTTTTATATCACGGTGGCTCTCGCCGTCTTTTTCTCGACAAGGGGTTACACTAGAGAGGTTGAAAAAAGGAATCATGAGCACGATGACCTTAGCTCGAAGACTCGACGGTTATTGGTGCCTTTCTCTGCAATAATTGCGTCAATTATCGTTCTCTTCCTGATGTTAGGTTATCTTCGCTGGGGCATATCTAAAAGTGCTTTCTTTGCCATCGTCACATTGTTGGGAGTGAACTTTATTGCCTGTCTGGCCAAGAAAAAAGTAAGAGATTTTTTGTTCAAGCTGTCTACGGCTGTTAATTCCGCTTCCAAGATGTCCGCTGCAATCGGCATTTCCCTAGCTTGTGTAGGAATTGTCGTTAGAGGACTCACTGTAACCGGCTTATCACAAAAGTTATCTTTTTTTATGGTCGACATGGCGCATGGCAACCTGTGGCTCTTGTTGGGACTAATCGGAATTGTATCCATCATCTTCGGTATGGCAGTGGCTACCTCGGCGGCTTACGTACTCGTAGTAATACTAGCGGCACCTGCATTGACCACATTAGGAGTGAATTTGTACGTAGCTCATTTCCTAGTATTTTACTTGGCGATGCTTTCGGCGATAACTCCGCCGGTTGCTGCTGCCGTCCTTGTGGCAAGTGGTATCGCCAATAGCGGTTATTTAAAAACCTGTGCGATTGCCATGAGACTTGGTATGCCTCTTTTCGTTTTGCCTTTTTGTTTTGTCACTTATCCTGCCTTGATCGAAGGAAACACAACCGCCGTTTGTGCCGGAATAATTGTAGGAGTGGGCTTGGCCGCTATTGCGTATGCTTTGAATTCCCCTACTCGCGGCCTATTCCAATACGTGAAAAGAGGTTTATTTCTAGCCATGGGTGCTCTTATTTTGCTTAATAATGATAAATTAACTCAGTTCGCCATTGTCTTCGTTACATTTTTCGTCTTGTTGAGTTTTTTTAAAACGGCAATTGTTAGACGAAGGACGTGAATAGGAACATAGGCCAAACGTCCAGAAAGTATGGCAAAATTGAATCGGGTATTGGGTATAAACGTGACTGCCAACCTTTAACACGATCCGGGGGCCTTGTGACGTTACCCCCTGGAAAACTTTGTCACTTACCGAAGACACAAAGAGGAGAGCAAAATCAGGTAATTTCAGGAATTCTGGATCCGATTGGATCAACGCCAGCTGAAGGAACGCTTGCCTCAACGGCCGACTGTAGCGGTGTCTGCGCCTGGCATAGACCCGGCTCTGCCCGGATTGCCACACGGCGGGGGCAAGGCCACAGTAGGCGGCATAGGCATCGTGGCTCCGGAACCGGCTGAAGTCCCCGGAGTGCCCCAGGATCGTCAGGGCAAGGGTGGTTCCCATCCCAGCAATGGCTCTCAGCCGCTCCACTTGTGGATCAGCTCTGCTTAACTCGGCCATCTTCCCTTCCACCCCTTTGATCGCTGCC
>Ga0164318_10006205_pt1 | contig 11594 bp, 10 predicted proteins | sample GuaBasSedimGuay9_FD_113734 | JGI IMG/M metagenome (GOLD analysis project Ga0164318, IMG submission 113734) | Subseafloor sediment microbial communities from Guaymas Basin, Gulf of California, Mexico - Guay9, Core 4571-4, 0-3 cm | ecosystem: Environmental > Aquatic > Marine > Hydrothermal vents... | reverse complement strand
CCTGACGGCAGGCGGGGCGTCTGTTCCGTCTGAAAGCCAAGAAAATTTAAATTTGCCTGATAAAAATGAGTTCGTATCCCAATCTATGGCTCCGGGGGCAGGACTCGAACCTGCAACCTGGGGCTTAACAGGCCCTCGCGCTACCATTGCGCCACCCCGGAATGGTATTTTATATATTCTAAGAATTTCCTGAAAAAAATCAATTAATATCCTTCTAATTTTTTTATGGCCCGGTGTCGTCTTATCTTCTCTAAAGCTTTTGCTTCAATCTGACGAATTCTCTCTCTTGTTACTCCAAAAACTTTTCCTACCTCCTCGAGGGTATGATTCACTCCATCCTTTAGGCCAAACCTCATTGATAATATCTTTTGTTCTCTGGGAGTTAAATCAACAAGGATTTCTTTTAATCGTTCTCTTAAAAGTGAAAGAGCTGCTTTTGAAGAAGGAGGTGGAGTTTTTTCATCTTTTACAAATTCAAGCAAAACGCTATCTCCTTCATCCTTGCCTACAGGAGTTTCAAGAGAAACGGTCTTTTGAGATATTTTCATAATATGACGGACCTTATCCACATCCAATCCCATCTCTGCAGCAATCTCTTCAGGCAATGGTTCTCTTCCCAACGTCAAAGCAAGTTGACGTCTGACTTTTACATACTTGGAGATAGTTTCTACCATATGGACAGGAATACGGATAGTTCTTGCCTGATCCGCCAAAGCACGAGTGATTGCTTGTCTAATCCACCAGGTAGCATAGGTAGAAAACTTATAACCCTTTCGCCAATCAAATTTCTCTACTGCCCGGAACAAACCTAAATTTCCCTCCTGAATTAAATCAAGCAAAGTCAGATGAGGAGAACGACCAACATATTTTTTAGCAATCGAGACTACCAAGCGAAGATTTGCTTGCGCAAGTTTTTTCTTTGCTTCCTCGTCACCCTTTTCAATTCTTTTAGCTAATTCCTTCTCCTCCTTGGCTGAAAGAAAAGGCGTCTTTCCTATTTCTTTAAGATACATTTGCACCAGGTCTACTTTTTCTTCCTGCGATGGCTTGCCCTTGAGACCTTTCACTTCAAGAAATTCCTTTGCTTGTTTTAATTCTATGCCATTTTTTTCAAGTTCACGGTAAAGATTTTCCAACCCCACAAGATCCTGTTCCATATCAGGAAAATAATAAAGAAGTTCAGAATATGTAACAAAACCTCGCGATCTTCCCTTTTCTATCAATTCTTTAACTTTTTCTGGAGGAAAAATCTCCTTTTTTCTTCTGACTGAGGTTTTCTTTTTTGTCTTGGTAGTTTTTTTCTTCTCTGATTTCTTGATTTTCTTTGGCTTCTTCTGTTTTTTGGAAGCTTTCTTGGAAACCAATCTTTTCTTGGCCTTCTTTTTTGAAGACACTTTTTTGCTTTTCTTTCTTTTTTTCTTTGACTTTTTGCCTGAGACTTTTGATTTATTTTTTTTGGTTTTTTGAACCATATTGTTATTTTTGAGCTAATTGCTGAGTAAGTTGATGAAATTCTTTCATCAATTCTTCTGTTTTTTTATAATCTTTCATTTCTTCGGCTTTCTTTATCTTCTGAGAAATCTCAGCCAATTTTTCCTTTATCCTAATTTCTCGAAGTTCTTTCAAACACACACGGATCTCTTGAGAAGCGTTTATATCCGTTTCTCCTTTAACTTCGCTTTCCAGAATTAAGGAAGCAACAAACTCAAAATCTTCAGGAGAGAGAGCTTTTTGAAAAACGAGAAATCTCTGAGAATAATTCTCAAAATCTTCTTTGCTTCCAAAAACCTCTTTGAGTTTTGAAATAATCCTTGCTGTTCTCTCATCTAAAAATAGAAGATCTTGATCGCTAATGATCTGATGAAGAGCAGGGTTTCTGGCAATTAACGAAAGCACCTGTTCTTCTAATCTTTCTTTGCGAGACTTTGAGGGTCCTGAGATTAAATCATTTTCTTGTTCGAAAACTCTTTCCTTATCTTCTATCTCGATTTTCTTGAGTTCTTGTTCTATATCCTCTTCTTTTACATCTAACTCTGAAGCCAGTTTCTGAATCCAGTGTGATTGAACTATCTTGTTAGGGATTTTTTTAATAACAGGCAGAATTATTTTGGAAATTTCCTTTTTTCCTTCCGGGGTATTTTTGTTGTGTTTTGAAAAAGCGCTATCAAAATAGAAATCCAGTATGGACTTTGCTTCTCTTACTAACTTCTCCCAAAGCTCAGGATCTTGAGAAATAACATCAGCAGGATCCTTGCCTTCGGGCATAGTGATTACCTTTATGTTAAAATCCATACCCTGAGCCAATTCTATTCCTCTCTTTGTAGCCGAATCACCTGCAACATCCATATCAAAAGCAGTAATCAAGTTCTCAGTATAACGCTTAAGAATCCTCAATTGCCAAGGGGTCAGGGCTGTGCCAGAAACTGCTACTGTGTTTTCAAACCCTGCTTGATGAGCCATAATACAATCAGTATATCCTTCCACCAGGATACAAAAATCTTTTCTGTGCAATTCCAACTTTGCCTTGTGCAGACCATACAATACTCTGCTTTTATCATAAAGCAGGGTTGCAGGAGTATTGAGATATTTGGCAATTTCTTTTTCTGCCTTAGGACCAAAGATTCTGCCACCAAATCCAATCACTTGAGAGTTTGAGTCAAAAATAGGAAAAATAATCCGGCTCCTGAAACGATCAAAATATCTTCCTTCCTCATTCCTGACCCCTAGTCCTGCTTTCTTGATCTCTTCTATCTTATAACCTTTGGAGAGTAGAAATTCACTCAAAGCATTTGACTTATCAGGAGCATACCCCAATCTCCATTCTTTTATTGATTGTTCGTTTATCTTCCTTGACAAAAGATACTCCTTTGCTGCCTGCCCGGTTTTGCTTGCATGAAGTTGCTTTTCAAAAAACTTACAAGCAAGTTCGCAGATCTCATAAAGACGTTGCCTTTCCGATTTCAGTCCTGGTTTTATTGGTTTCAGCTGAACTCCTGCTCTCTGGGCAAGGAGTTTAAGAGCATCCGGAAATTCTACCCCTTCAATCATCATTATGAATTTAAAGATATCTCCTGCCACTCCACATCCAAAACATTTAAAAATCTGAAGTCTGGGCGAGACAAAAAATGAAGCTTTTTTCTCGGAATGAAAGGGACAACGTGCTCTATAATTTGCTCCACATTTCTCAAGTTTGACATACGAAGATACCACCTCTACTATGTCGAGACGAGCCTTGATTTCCTCGATTGGGGAATTTAGCATTGTTTTTGTGGTGCAAATTAGTTATGATAAATATAATCACTGAAATACACAGAGTAGTTTTAATTATACTTAATTTATGAGAATTGCTCAAGTGGCACCACTATGGATCCCTGTTCCGCCCTACAACTATGGCGGAACCGAATTAATTGTATCTTGGCTCACAGAAGAACTAGTTAGAAGAGGACACGAAGTTACTCTTTTTGCTTCTGGAGATTCAAAAACTTCAGCAAGGTTAATTCCTATATGGCATAAAAGTTTATGGCGTGCTCATCTGCGCACCCCTCATGCTGTCTATTCGCTCTTGTATAAAAAAATTATGGAAATGCAAGATGAATTTGACATTATTCACGATCACTGTGAATTTTATACTGCCCATTTAAGCGATCTACTAAAACCTCCAGTAATAAGTACTATCCATCATCCAATATATGAAGAGATGATAGTTTTGTTCAAGAAATTTCCGAAAATAAACTATGTAACGATTTCCAAAAATCAAAAAAGATCAGCTCCGGGTATCAACATCGTAAAGACGATATACCATGGTTTGCCTATAGAACAATATCCTTTCAATCCCCAACCAAAAAACTATCTTCTGTGGCTCTCAAAAATCACGCCTGAAAAAGGACCAGCTGAGGCAATTGAAATAGCCAAGGAAGCAGGAGAAAACCTTATAATAGCAGGACCAATTCTTCCAGGCTTTAGTGACTATTTTGAGTATCGAATCAAGCCTCTAATTGATGGAAAACAAATTCAATTTGTAGGAGTAGCTGACTTTCAAAAGAAAGTTGAGCTTTTCAGCAATGCTAAAGGTTTCCTTTATCCCATAAAGAGACAAGAACCTTTTGGTCTTGTGGTCATTGAGGCAATGATTTGCGGAACGCCAGTGGTTGCTTATAATCAGGGTTCGATGCCCGAAATTGTAAAAGACAAAAAGACAGGATTCTTAGTTTCTAGCAAGGAAGAAGCAGTAGAAGCTGTAAAGAAAATAAATGAAATCAAAAGAATTGACTGCCGACGACATGTATTAAAGAAGTTTAACCTAAAAAAGATGGTCAACAAATATGAAGCTCTTTATTACAAAATTCTAAAGAAACAGAGAGATGAAAAGAAATAAAAAATTAAAAATCGCCCAGATTGCTCCTCTCTGGGTAAGCATACCTCCGGAGAAATATGGAGGAATTGAAAGAATCGTCTATTATCTTAGCGAAGAGCTAGTTAAAAGAGGACATAAGGTCACTCTTTTTGCTTCTGGGGATTCAAAAACAAAAGCAAAATTGGTCTCTGTCTATCCCAGAGCGCTAAAAAAGGACAACATTCCTTGGACCGACCCTTTCTGGAACCTTGAAAATCTATCGGTTGCATTCCGTTCAGCTAATCAATTTGACATTGTGCATTCCCATTTAGATTTGTGGGCTCTCTTTTTTCAAGAACTAACCAAAACCCCTGTTGTTCACACCTTTCATAACCCTCTTTATACCTCCTCTATTACTGCCCCTGAAAGACTTCCTACTCGCCTGAAAATGTTTCAAATCCATCGGAACACTACTTTTGGGTGTTTTATTTCAAAATCCCAAAGAAAACTATGTCCAGTAAAGTTCCCTCACAACTGGGTTGTCTATAATGGCATTGATCTTTCTCAATACAAGTTTTATCCTCAAGGCGATGAATATTTTGCTTGGATAGCAAGAATTGATCCGTATAAAGGAATAGAAAATGCCATTTTAGCTGCAGAAAAAGCAGGTGTAAAACTTTTGCTTGCAGGAAGATTAGATAAAAGCAGGAGAGATTATTTTAAAACAAAAATCAAACCACATTTGGGAAGGAAGATAAAATATGTTGGAGAACTGTCCCAAGAAGAATTACCTGAATTCTATGGCAGAGCAAAAGCAATTTTGTATCCTATTGAATGGCATGAACCTTTTGGCCTTATCATGACAGAAGCAATGGCATGCGGAACACCTGTCATTGCATTTGATAGAGGGTCTGTTTCGGAAGTAATTAAAGACAAAAAAACAGGATTTGTTGTTCCAATGTTAGATAAAAAAGGAAAGAAGAACATTAATGGAATAGTAAAGGCTATCCATGAAATTGAAACAATAAAAAGAGAGGATTGCCGAAAATGGGTAGAAAAAAAGTTTACTTATCAAAAAATGACAGACAGATACGAGGAAGTCTATTACAAAGCTATTGAAATAAAAAAGAAAATTCTATGAACAAAAAACTCAAAATAGGAATGACAATTACGGGACATTATACTATCCCTCCTCCAAAAGATATCATCTATGCTCCCATGGTGATTGCAAAAGCAATAGCTGAAGGACTCACAAAAAGAGGACATGAAGTATATTTCTTTGCTCCAAAGGGATCAAAATTGGAAGTCAGCAGGATTATTAGTGGGGACATAAAACCCCTCCATGGAATAAGAGGAAAAAAGGAACTAAAAATCCTTTCTGGCAAATATGTAGGTCCTGTAGAGAGAGGAAAAATATACTTTCTTTGGGATCAGTATTTTATTTCCCTGATGTATAAAACTGCGATTAAAAATAATTTTGATATTCTCCATATCCATCCCATCGACACCGCTATTCCCTTTGGGATGGCTTTTGAAAAAATTCCTGTTGTTTATACCCTTCACGATCCCATATATCCCTGGCGAGCTGAAGTATTTGAGATATTCTCATCAAAAAATCAATATCTTGTCTCTATCTCCGATGCTCAAAGAAAACCCGCCCCAAAACTCAACTATGTTGCTACTATTTACAATGGAATTAATTTAAAACTCTTCCCCTTCTCCGCAAAATCAAAAGATCATCTTTTATTTCTAGGAAGACTTCTTCCCACAAAAGGACCCGATATCGCAATCCAGGCAGCTATAAAAGCAAAAGAGAAACTTTTAATTGCTGGCACTCCTACCAGTGGTCAATATTGGGAAACAAAGATAAAGCCATATCTTGGAGAAAATATAAAATATGTAGGCAATATTCCTTACAACAAAACTTTCAAATATTATGGTCAAGCAAAAGCCCTGCTTTGTCCAATTCAATGGGAAGAACCATTTGGTTTAACCTTTGCAGAAGCAATGGCATGCGGAACACCTGTCATTGCATTCAAAAGAGGATCGGTTCCTGAGGTAATCAAAGACAAGAAAACGGGATTTGTTGTAGAACCATACAACAAAAAAGGAGAAATAAACATTGAAGGATTTGTAGAGGCTATAAAGAAAATAGATCAGATTAAAAGAGAGGATTGCCGAAAATGGGTAGAAGAAAGGTTTTCTTTAGAGAGAATGGTTCTGGAATACGAAAAGATTTTCCTAAAAATTGTCAACAGACATAGATGAAGGAAAACCTCATTCCTCAAATATCTCAGAAAATAGAGAAAGTCTTAAAGAAAGAAAAACTAAAAGTAAGTGTTTTGCCTCAAGAATTTATTGAAAAAACCAATGCAGGAAAACACCGCTATTTCTCTGTTTGCAAAACAAAAAAAGGCAAAAAGAGAGTCTTTTATGCAAGAATTCAAAAAAACAAAGATGCTGCCAAGAAAGTAAGAAAGGAGGCTATCTTTGCAATTTTGCTCCAGAAAAAGAGGTTTCAAAAGAAAATTCCCTTTTTGAAATTTCTACCCAAATATTACAAAGGAAAAATTGAAAAGGACTTTGAGTGGATTGAGAGAGAATTTATTAAAGAAAAACCTATCGGAGATAACGAACTTTTAAACAAAAAACTAACAAAAAAACAAATTTCAGAAATCTGTGAATTTCTTTGGCTACTTTCAAAAACAAATGTATCTTCCTTTGAAAAAATTCCTTTGGAAGAATTTCCTTTCAAAAACTACAAAGAAATTCTTTATCCTCTGCGTTCGCTAAAAGAAAAAAGGATACTTAACAAAAAAGATCTCTCATTGGCTGAAAATTTCTTGAAAGAGAATATAGCTATTTTCAAAAGAGAACACAAATATTTTTCTCACGGGGATTTCAATCTAGGAAACATTATCTTCACTCAGAAAGGATTGAAAGTAATTGATTGGGAATCTATGGAGATCAATAACTTTGCCTACGATATCGCTTATCTCTTCTGTCATCTATGGCAGGCAAAGAAATGGCAGAGAAGATACCTAATTGAAAGATATTTGGATAAAGTTTCAGAAACCAAAAAAGAAGTCTTTAAAATTCTTTTCAGAGGAGACCTTCTTTTTTTGCTGGAGGGAGGTTTTTTTGCCAAACCAAAAGAAATAAAAACATCTCAGCTAAAAGAAAGGAGAAACTTCTTTGCTAAAGCAATAAAAGCTTCGCTGAGAGGATTTGAGAAAATTTTATTCGTTTAGAAAATTAAGCAAAGTGCCACTTGCCCAGGCTTGTAGATAACAAGCACGAGGCAGTTCGACAAGTTTATTTTTTAAAGCAGTGTATACTTCTGGAATATATGCAAGTTCCTGATAAACCGCCAAGATAGCGGATTTTATTTTTTGATATTCCTTTTTGTATCCTAAATTCTTAAGTCCCTGAGCAATAATCCAATTGTCATGAGGCCATATAGAGCCTTGGTGATAACTGAAAGGATCAAAATCAGGTTCTCTGCTAGAATGAGTTCTTATACCAAAAGGTGTCCACATATCTTTGGCAAAAAGCCTTTCTACAATCAATTTTTCTTTATCCTTGTCACAAATTCCAGTAAACAAAAGATGGCCTGCATTTGAAGTAATAGCTTTTCTCTGCTTCTTTTTGCCATCAAGCGCTAAAGCAAAATATTTTTTATCTTCCATCCAAAAATCTCTGTTAAATTTTTCTTTCAGTTTTTTAGCTCTTTCCAATAAAAAATGCTGAATTTCTCTCTCCTTAAATCTGCCAAAAATTTCAGCCATCTCAATGAAAGCAAGATATTGATATCCCTGAACTTCTACAAGAGCGACAGGGGGTTTAATCCTAAGATGGTCAGAAAAATTATCTTTCCATCCTTGATGAAAAAGCCCTTTTGGATTTTGCCTTTCGTACTCAATGAATAAATCCCCATCTTTATCTCCGTAGTTGATTATCCAGTTTATGGCAGAAATAAGATTTGGGAAATGGCTCTTTAAAAATTTGATATCTTTTGTTTTTTTGAAATAAAAAGAAAAAACAATAAGAAAAAGAGGGGTGGAATCTATTGAACCATAATAAGGAAACGGAAAGTATCCTTTGGGATGTCTTTTTTTATTAAAATCTGTTTCGTGAAGAATTCTGCCCGGTTCTTCTTCTCTTTTTTTATTCACTCTTTTTCCCTGCAAAGAAGCCAGAATATCCAAAGTATGTTTTGCCACAGAAGGATCTATATCCAACAGTTGCCATGAAACTATCAAGGAGTCACGTCCAAAAAGCCTATTATATATAGGTAAACCAGCTAAAAGAAAACCTTCTTTGGTCTTTAGCCTTTCAATATCTTCAAGAAGTTGTTTTTTTATTTTTTCTTTTGTAAAATCTGACATTATTTTTTCTCTATGCCTCTTTGCCAGATAACCATTTGGGGGAAAGGTATTTCGATATTCTCTTTATCAAAAGCAATCTTCAATCTCTTTCTCAACTCTCCTGTAACTGCCCATTGTTTTAAGGGTTTGGTATCCCCTACTATCTTTATTATCATCGCAGAATCAGCAAAATCATCTACTCTTACAAACTGAGGAGGTTTTAGAATGCTATCTTTCCACTCAGGATCCTCAGCCAATTCTTTCCCCACCCTATTTACTACTTCTATAACTTTTTTCAAATCAGAATTGTAAGCTATTCCTACATTCAGATTCACTCGTGCAAAGTCTTTTGACAAATTAGAAGCTTTTTTAATAGAACCGTTTGAGATATGATGCTGGACTCCATCCAGATCTCTTAGAACTGTTTTTCTCAAAGTAATATTCTCAACCGCACCACAGGTACCATCAAGACAAACCACATCACCAATCCGATAGACATTCTCCAAGATAATAAAAATGCCTGCCAAAAAATCCTGAATCAAAGATCTTGCTCCAAGACCTAGTGCTATACCCACAATTCCTGCACCTGCCAGAAGACCCGTTATATCTATACCAAACTGAGGAAGGATGCTCAATACAAGAACCAAAATGATAGTGATTCTTAAAATATTGTTAAAGATTCTAATAAGCGTATCTTCTCTTTTTCTTTCTGCTTCTTTATAATCCGGAACAGCCATATCTGGTTTTACTAATTCCCTTACTGACTTTTCAATGAGAATCCGTCCAATCTTATCAACAACAACAGCACCAATAACAATAGCAATGATCTTTATCCCTGTTGAAAAAAACCAAGGCACAATTGATTGAGAGATTCTATAAATATCAGCAAGATGAAAAATATTTTGTATCTCCATAATTTTGCTACTAATTATTAATCATCCTGAATGTAAATAAAACCTTATGGCGGAAGGGGTGGGATTCGAACCCACGAGCCCCACAAAGGAGGCACGGCTCTCCAGGCCGTCCCGTTAGTCCACTCCGGCACCCTTCCTTATTCCATCTCCATTCCCCGCAGCGCTTTTATTCTTTCTTCAATTGGGGGATGAGTTCTAAATAAGTTTATAAACCAACTTTTTGCTTCCTTGCCTCGAAAAGGGGAAGCAATAAAAAGATGGGCTATTGAATTATTGGCTACTTTCATACGTTCTGTATCGGCAGCAATCTTTTCTAACGCCCGTGCTAATCCCTCCGGATATCGAGTGAGCAAGGCTCCGGAGGCATCAGCAAGAAATTCTCTTTTTCTTGATATTGCTAATCTTATCAGAGTAGCAGCCAATGGCGCAAGTATTGCTGCAATAATTCCGATCAAAAGAATAATAGCACCTCCTTTTCCTCTTTCTTGCCGTCTTCCGCCCCAAAAACTAATCCGCAAAAACCAATGAGATACCCAAGCCACGATTCCTGCAAGAACAACAACCACTGTCTGGAGAAGTATATCTTTGTTTTTGATATGAGAAAGTTCGTGAGAGATTACTCCTTCAAGCTCTGTTCTGTCTAATTTCTCCAAAAGTCCTCTTGTAACTGCTATTGCTGCATGATTGGCATCTCGACCCGTGGCAAATGCATTTGGTTGCCATTCTTCAAGAATATAAATCTTTGGCAAAGGTAGACCCGCGGTAATACAGAGATTTTCTACAATCCTGTAAAGCTCAGGATTATCTTCTTTCTTTATTGGCTTGGCATGAGTCATCGCCAGAACAATTTTATCAGAATACCAATAGCTTCCGATATTCATTATGAAAGCAAAAATAATCGCTATTACTAAAATAATAGAATTTCCCAGAACATAGGAAAAAAGCCAACCCAAAGCAATAATAAATACAACAAAAAAGGCCATCAGCAGGAAAGTTTTGCGAGTGTTTGACTCTACTAACCTATAAAGATTTACCATATTTTAGAATTTTACCCTCACTGGTTGACGAGCAACAGAATATCCTTCTTCTATCTCAAAGAATTCCATCTTTTTGAATTTAAACCATCGAGCAATGATATTTGAAGGAAATGTTTCTATCTTGATATTTAGATCTCTTACATTCGTATTATAGAATCTCCGGGCTGCCTGAATCTTATCTTCAGTATCTCTTAGTTCTTCCTGCAACTCCAAGAAATTTTTGGATGCCTGAAGGTTTGGATAATTTTCTACTACAGCAAATAAAGATTTCAAGGTAGAGGTAAGGGCGTTTTCTGCATCTGCCTTCTCTTTCATTGTTCCTGCAGTCATTGCTTTGCTTCGAGCTTCTGTTACTTTCTCAAAAAGTTCTCGCTCATGAGAAGCATATCCCTTTACTGTTTCAACTAGATTCGGGATTAAATTATATCTTCTTTTCAGCTGAACTTCAATATCAGCCCATGCCTCTTTGGCACGGTTGCGTAAAGTAACCAAGCGATTATAAGTGCTAATTATCCAGACAATTATCCCTAGAATAAACAATCCTATAGCGATGGCTATAATTTTCATTTTTAATTTATTTTTTTATTTTAATAAAAAGGAACGGCCTTTTTAAATGGATATCTATTTTTTATATATTTTAAACTAATCCCTTTGGTCTTTCAATAAAAAAAGAGGCAAGATTAAATAATATTGCCTCATCTTGAACTTAAATAGGAATATTTTCCTCAAGCCACTTGGCTGCGATCTTAGCAAGTTCGTGATCCTGCGGAGGAATCTCCATATCTTTCGGTCTACAAGAAAGTCTTCCGCTCACTCCCACAGCGCCAATCACTTTTCCATTATGACCTTTTACCAGCACCCCTCCCCCAAAACAGGTCCAATTCGGATCAGCGAAATTCCTCCCATCAAGCCCTGTCCTTTCCTCTTTTTCCCATTCGATAGT
>Ga0164318_10006204_pt1 | contig 11595 bp, 8 predicted proteins | sample GuaBasSedimGuay9_FD_113734 | JGI IMG/M metagenome (GOLD analysis project Ga0164318, IMG submission 113734) | Subseafloor sediment microbial communities from Guaymas Basin, Gulf of California, Mexico - Guay9, Core 4571-4, 0-3 cm | ecosystem: Environmental > Aquatic > Marine > Hydrothermal vents >... | reverse complement strand
AGGAAGAGCGGATGGTAAACAAGTCAGTGAAATTGTAAAAAGATTGTTATCTTTAGATTAACTGATTCTATTTTTAGTTTTATCAACAAGGCAAAATAGCTTTGTTGATTTTTGTTTTGGAATTTGATACATTAAGATAATTATGGTGGAAATTAACAATCTTACTACGGTTTCTATTGATACTGAGTTTTTAGAAAAAATTGTTCAGGGAATTTTAAAAGAAGAAGTTGGGAGAGAAAAACAAGTATCGCTGGCTTTTGTTGGTCCTGGCAGGATGAAACAAATAAATAAAAGGTATAGGAAAAAAAACAGAGTAACAGATGTTTTATCTTTCCCTGAATCGAAATTAGACTTTGATAATTTTTCAATTAAAGGTTTTTTGAAAGAAAAAGATAGCATAGGGGAGATTGTTATTTGTTTAAAAGAGATTAAAAAAAACGCTAAGAGATATAAGGTTGACTTTAAGGCTGAACTAGCGCGAGTATTAATTCATGGAGTTCTGCATCTTTTGGGGTATGACCACGAGAAGTCGGAAGAGGAAGCGAAGAAAATGCAAAAAAAAGAAGAATACTATCTCTCTAAATTTTTAAAAAACTAAATTATGTTTGGAAATAATCATAGCATTGTCTCCCTTGATATAGGGACAAGCACTATAAAGCTTTTAGTTGTCTCGAAAGAATCGGAGGGTTCGGAATTTAATGTTTTATCTCAAGTTACTATACCTTCTTCGGGAGTAAGGAAAGGAGTAGTAGTAAAGCCGACGAAAGTTGCTGAAGAAATTAGATCTGCTATAGAAGAAGCGCAAGTCTCCAGTGGACAAAAAATTAATTCAGTTTATTCAAGCATAAACGGCTCTCATTTGACAGCCGTTTTTTCTAAAGGTGTAATAGCTGTTTCTCGGGCAGATAGAGAAATTTCTCAGGAAGATATAGATAGAGCAATCCAGAACGCTCAAACAATAAGTCTTCCTGCAAACAAAGAAATTATTGATGCTTTTCCAAGAGAATTCATTATTGATGGCGAGGGAGGAATAAAAGAGCCTTTGGGGATGAAAGGAACACGGCTGGAGACAGAGGTTCTTTTGCTTTATGCTTTTTCTCCCTACCTTCAAAATCTTACTAAGGCAATTCTTGGCGCGGGTCTTCAGATAACAGATATTAGAGCTTGCCCCGTCGCTGCTTCTGAAGCAGTGCTTACTCCTCAACAAAAAGAACTTGGAGTAGCATTGGTAGATATTGGAGCAGATACTACAGGTCTTGCTGTTTTCGAGGAAGAGAATCTTATTCACACTGCTATTTTTCCTATAGGAGGAAGTCATATCACTAATGATATTGCTATAGGTCTTAGGTGTGATATTAATTTGGCTGAAAAGATAAAAAAAGAATTTGGCTCTTGCCTTCTTAGAAGAGACAAAAAAGAAAAATATAGAAGAGATAAAATAAAAATTCCTGAGAACCTGAGCTTTTCAAGAAAAATGCTAGTAGGTATTATAGAAGCAAGAGTATCGGAAATATTTGAGCAAATAAACAAAGAGCTTAAAAAAATCTCTCGGCAGAAACTTCTTCCCGCGGGAATTGTTCTTGTGGGAGGAGGGGCTAAATTACCAAGAATTGTAGATTTAGCAAAAAGAGAATTAAAACTCCCTTGCAGAATAGGAAAACCTAAAGGATTTGTTGGTTTAGAAGAAGATCCCAGACTGGCTGTTGTTTGTGGTTTGGTGCTTGGCGGTATAGGGTCCGGGAGAGAATTTGGCGACTTCGGCAGAGGACTTATTAGTAAAGTTAAAAAATTTTTCAGAATTTTTATACCGTAATTTTAAAATTGTGAAAAGAACTAAACCAAAAATAAAAGTAATAGGAGTAGGAGGATCGGGTTCGAACACTATTTCTCGAATGTCGGAATGCGGTATTCAAGGAGTAGACTTAATTGCTATAAACACAGACGTTCAAAGTTTGAAGACTACTAAAGCAGATTTTAGACTCCAGATTGGGAAGAATACTACTCAAGGATTAGGGACTGGCATGAATTTTAAATTAGGTAAAGTAGCCGCGCAGGAAAGCAAAGAGGAGCTTTCCGAGTTAGTCAAAAATGCAGATATGGTTTTTATCACTTGTGGTCTTGGCGGAGGAACGGGCACAGGGGCTTCATCTATTTTGGCTGAGTTTGCTAAAAAAGCAGGAGCGCTGACTATAGCAGTAGTTACCGAACCATTTTCTTTTGAGGGAGTTCAAAGAAAAAGAATAGCAAAAAGAGGTTTGAAAGAATTACAAAAAAAAGTAGATACGCTTTTGGTCATTCCCAACGATAAACTTCTTAAGACAAAAGATAGAAATATAACCTTAAAGGAAGCTTTTTGGTTCTGTGACGAAGTTTTAAGGGAAGCAGTCCAAGGGATATCGGATTTAATTGTAAAACCCGGTATTGTTAATCTTGATTTTGCTGATATTAGGTCTGTTATGAAAAATTCAGGCCCGGCAATTTTTGGTATGGGCAAAGCTACTGGTTCGAATAGAGCTATGACCGCTGCTCTGCGAGCAATTAATTCTCCTTTATTGAATTTCTCTATTAAAGGAGCAAAGAATATCTTGTTTAATGTTTCAAGTCCTGATGTTACACTGTTTGAAGTGAATACCGTTGCTAAAATTATTACCCAAAATCTTAGTTCCGGAGCAAAGATAATATTTGGTGCTACTAAAGATAAAAACTTAAAGAAGGGAGAGTTAAAAGTAGTTATGATTGCTACCGGTTTTTAGTTTTCTTTATATGACCCCTTCGAAGCTCTTTTTATTTTTATGTCTGTCTTTTATTTTCGGAATTTTTCTTAATTCTTTTTTTGTTTTGTCTCCAGATAAAGTTATGGGGATTTTTGTTTTGTTATTCTTTTTGGTTTTATTTTTTACTCTTTTGGGAAAGAAAAATATCGCTTTCTTTTTTCTTATTATAATTTGCGTTATTTTTGGGGTTTTTAGATCTCAAATAGCGGAATTAAAAATTTCTCATAACAGACTTAGAAATTATAACGATTTAGACGAAGAGATTGTCTTGATAGGTACGGTTTCTAAAGAGCCGGATGTGAGAAAAAATCAAACTAAAATAGAACTCTCGGTTCAGGAAATAATTACAGAGAATAAAGGAATTCCTATATCTGGCAAAGTGCTTATAACTACTAATCGTTTTCCTCAATATGATTACGGTGACAAACTGAAAATAAAAGGAGTATTACAAACGCCTCGAAACCCAGAAGGTTTTAATTGGAAGGGATATTTAGCGAAAGAAGGAATTTATTCAGTTTCTTATTGGCCTCGAGTTGAATTGATAAAAAAGCATGCCACTAATGATATTTTTTCAAAAGCATATGGAGGAATTCTTTGTTTCAAAGAAAAACTCCGTCAATCAATTCATCATTCCCTTCTACCTCCGCAAAGTTTGATTGCTGGTGCGATGATTCTGGGAGACAAAAAGCAAATGCCCTATGACCTCAAAGAGAAACTAAACATTGCTGGTGTAAGACACATTACTGCTATATCAGGTATGCACATCACTATTATTTCTGTTGTCTTAATGCAGTTTTTGTTAGGAATCGGTTTATGGAGGAGTCAAGCTTTTTATTTGACGGTTCTTTTTTTAATTTTGTTTATTGTAATGATTGGGATGCCAAGTTCTGCTCTCCGGGCAGGGATAATGACTACTACCCTTCTTTTTTCGGAGAAAATCGGAAGAAAGAATTATACTTTTCGCGCTCTAATTTTTGCTGCCGTCTTTATTTTATTAGTCAACCCTTTACTTTTGAGATTTGATATTGGATTCCAATTATCTTTTCTTGCGGTGATAGGGATTATCTATTTAAGTCCTCTTTTGAAAAATCTTTTAAAGAAAATTCCCGAAGGAAGGTTTTTTAATTTAAGAAGCATTATCTCAATGACTCTTTCTGCTCAAATTTTTACCCTCCCTCTTTTGGTTTATAATTTCGGAAGAATATCTTTAGTTGCTCCTCTTGTTAATATCCTAATACTGCCGTTTATTCCCTTTATTATTGGTCTTGGATTTTTGTCTGCTCTTGCGGGAACAATTTTTCCTTTACTGGGTCAGATTCTTTCATGGCCATGCTGGTTGATTCTTACCTATATTGTCGGGATAGTGGAATACCTTTCTCGTTTATCTTGTTCTTCGATTGTTATGCAAGACATCTCTCTTTTTTGGGTGGCGCTTTGTTATTTGTTTCTGGTAATTGTTGTCTGGCGAAAAAGAAGAAGAACTTTGCTTTTAAACTATTAAAAAAATGTGATATTATAGATTTAATGAGGAAACTTCTAAAATTTCCCAAAAATTTTTTATGGGGATGTGCTACTTCTGCATACCAGACAGAAGGAGGAATTAAAAATTCAGATTGGGCTAAGTTCAAGGATGCGGGAATTGCGTGCGATCATTACCATCGCTACGAGGAAGATTTTGATCTTTTAAAGAAACTTAATCAAAATGCTTATCGTTTTTCAATTGAATGGTCGCGGATAGAGCCAAAGGAAGGAGAATTTGATAAAAAAGAGATTCAGCATTACAAAAAAGTTATTTCTGCTCTCAAAAAAAGAAAGATTGTTCCGTTTATTGTTCTTTATCATTTTTCCTTGCCATTATGGTTTCAACAGAAAGGAGGATGGATTTGTTCTGATTCTCCAAAGTACTTTGCGCGGTATACAAGAAAAATAACCCAAGAACTTAAAGGAGTAGAGTTTTGGATGACTATTAATGAACCAATGGTCTATGTTGTGAATTCTTATCTAAAAGGGAAATGGCCTCCATTTAAAAAGAATTTCCTTGCCACACAAAAAGTTACAGCAAATTTAATAGAAGCACATAAGGCTGCTTTTCAGATAATTCACAGCATACAAAAGAAAGCAAAAGTAGGAGTTTCAAAAAACATTGTTTGCTTCCTTCCTTATAAAAATAAAGCACTGAATAAATTCTTAGCCTACCTTGCTGATTATTTTTGGAATGATTACTTTTTGGACCATATAAAAGATTATCAGGACTTTGTAGGCCTCAACTATTATTTTTATAATCAGATTAAGTTTAGATTAAAAAAGAAAATCTCTCTTAAATCTTTTCCCATTGAATTTTACAATTGTGATGAAAAGAAAGAAGTTTCTGATATCGGCTGGAGAATTCATCCGGAAGGCATATATTGGGCGATCAAAGATGTTTCTGAATTTGAAAAACCAATATACATTACTGAAAACGGCCTTGCTGATGCCAGGGATAGATTAAGAAAAAGTTTCATAAGAGACCATCTTTACTGGGTTCACAAAGCAATCAAAGAAGGAGAAGATGTGCGTGGCTATTTTCACTGGTCCTTGATTGATAATTTCGAATGGGAGAAAGGTTTTGGTCCAAGGTTTGGATTGGTAGAAGTTGATTATAATACACTTGCCAGAAAGCCTCGTCCAAGTGCTTTTTATTATGCCAAAGTCTCAAAAGAAAACGCTTTAATTACTAATTCATAACCTATGTGGTTGACCCTTGCAGTTTTGGGCTATTTTTTTCTGGCTTTTTCTGCTTTTCTTGATAAGTATATTTTGGGCGGAGGACTTCCTTCACCAAAGATTTATTGTTTTTTTGCCGGGATTGTATCAGTGCTTGCTTTGGTAATTATTCCTGTTGGAATTTTGCTTTCTCTGGGACCTTTTCCGTTTTTATCAAAGATATTTCCTGATGCTTTTGAGATGTTTTTTGTGCCAGATTTTAAAATGCTTTTCTTGAGTTTTTTTGCCGGCATTTCTTTTTTGAGCGGATTATTTATTTATTATAAAGGAGTCTATAAATTTGAAGTTTCCAGAATAGCACCTGCAGTGGGCGCAGGAGTTCCTATATTTACTCTTTTGTTGGTCTGGTTTTTTACTTTCTTTCCTTTTGCAGCCGAGTTTCAGCGTCGAGTTTTGACTCTTCGTGAGTATCTTGCTCTTGGTTTTCTTGTGGCAGGGAGTGTTATTTTAAGTATTCACCGGGAAAAATTGGCTACCTTTCAGAGTATTAAAATATCGGCAATTGCTTCTTTTCTTTTTTCGTTATCTTTTTTGCTTACCAAATTAGTTTATACTTTTTTACCCTTCTGGACAGGATTTATATGGATTAGGGTCGGAGTGTTTTTGGGAGCATTGTGTTTGTTAAGTTTCTCTGAAGTAAGAAAAGGAATTAAGAAACCCACAGAGGGTTTTGCAAAAAGAATTGCTCTGCCTTTTCTTCTAGCCAAGACTGCAGGAGCTCTGGGGGGAGTTTTGCAAAACGGAGCTATTTTTTTAGCACCCCTTGTTTTTTTACCTCTTATTAATGCTCTTTCGGGAATTCAATATGTATTTTTGATAATATTGGCAACTTTGCTTTTCTTTAAATTTCCAGAGATTCTCAAAGAAGAGATTTCTAAAAGAGTGCTGGCTCAAAAAACTATAGCCGTTTGGTTTATTGTAGCGGGATTATTTTTACTATCTTTATCATGAAAATAGATATAAAGAGAGTTGTTTTTTTGTTTTTTTCCTTTCTTGGATTGGTAATTCTGGTTTTTGTTTTTTGGCTTTTTATTGGAAGAGCTCCCTTACCTTCAAAAATTACTTGGGGAGTTTCTTTTTCGCAAAAACAGGCAGAACTTCTTGGTTTGTCATGGAAAAGAGTTTATCTTGCTATTCTTGAAGATATTAATCCCGAAGCAATTAAAATTACTTCTTACTGGGATTTAGTAGAACCTCAAAATGAAAAATATTTTTTTGATGATCTGGATTTTCAAGTAAAAGAAGCGCAAAAAAGAAGGATAAAAACAATTCTAGTAATAGGCAGGAAAGTTCCTCGATGGCCCGAATGTCATATTCCCAAGTGGGCGAGAAATCTTGGAGAAAAAGAACAAGAAAAAGAAACCCTTGAGTTTTTGAGGAAAGTTGTTTTAAGGTACCGGGATATTGAAACTATAAAAGCGTGGCAGGTAGAAAATGAGCCATTTTTTCGTTTTGGAGAATGCCCAAGGATAAATAAAGATTTTGTTGAAAAAGAAATACAAATCGTTAAAGATACAGATACTTGGAAAAGACCAGTGATAATTACAGATTCTGGTTCAAACAGATTTTGGTTTAAGGCAGCAAGTATTGGAGATATTGTAGGTATTAGTTTATATAGAAAGGCTTGGTTTGACGAGTTCCGGTCCTATGTCACTTATCCTTTCCCTCCGGTTTTTTATTTCAAAAAAGCTCAGATTATCAAGAAATTATTCGGGAAAGAAGTAATCTGCACAGAATTACAAGCAGAGCCGTGGGGTCCTGTACTTCTCAATAAACTATCTTTAGAGGAGCAGAACAAGACAATGAATTTACAGCAATTCCAGAAAAACATTGGATTTGCTAAAAAAACGGGTTTAAAAGAATTCTATCTTTGGGGAGCAGAATGGTGGTATTGGTTAAAGGAAAAACAAAACCAGCCCCAAATTTGGCAAGAAGCAAAAAAAGTTTTTCGGGCAAACAGAAGAATATAATTTTTTTGCTGACGCTTGCTTATGTTGGCTTGACCAGGTTTGATTTTTGGATATATATTGGTAAAATAAGAATACTTGATAATTAACTTCAAAAAAATATGAACGATGAGTCATTCAATTTTTCTGATTCTTTGAAAGAATTAAGAGGGCTCAAAGATGAGATAAAAGAGAAAACAAAAAGGTTTTTTGTGCTTTTGGTTTTGGTTGCTTTTCTTTCTTCGTTTTTCGGATTTTTAGGAGGAACTTTAGCCGGAGGATATTATTATTCTGAGTTACAGGAGTTTCTTTCTAAATTCAATATCAATATCGGCAACAATCATCGAATTGCTGTTCAAGAAAACAATCAAAAAACCTCACCTTATTTGCCGCAGACCAGCCAAGAAGATGCGGTTATTAAGGCAGTTGAAAAAGTGTCACCGGCAGTAGTAAGTATTATTATCACAAAAGACGTTCCTATTATTGAGGAGTATTATACAAATCCTTTTGAGGAATTTTTTGGAGAAGATTTCGGATTTAGAATTCCTCAATATCGCCAAAAAGGCACAGAGAAAAAGGAAGTAGGAGGAGGCTCTGGTTTTATTATCTCAAAGGATGGAATGGTTTTGACAAACAAACATGTGGTACTTGATGAAGATGCTGAATATACAGTTTTTACAAACGACGGAAAAAAATATCCTGCTAAAGTTCTGGTTAAAGATCCAGTTCAGGATTTGGCTTTGCTAAAAATTATTGATAAAGAAAAAAGAACTTTTCCTGTTGTGACTCTTGGCGATTCTTCCACACTCAAAATAGGACAGAGTGTTATTGCTATAGGCAATGCTTTAGGAGAATTTAGAAACACTGTCTCGGTAGGAGTAATTTCGGGTCTTGGTAGATCAATAACAGCCGGAGGGGGAGGATTTGTAGAAACTATAGAAGATGTTATTCAAACAGATGCTGCTATTAATAAGGGAAATTCCGGCGGACCGTTAGTTAATTTAAGAGGAGAGGTAATTGGTGTGAATACGGCTACTGTGATGGGTGCTCAGAATATTAGTTTTGCTATTCCTATTAATAGAGCGAAAAGAGACATTAGACAGTTTAGAGAAGAAGGAAAAATAAGTTATGCTTTTTTGGGAGTCTATTATACGATAGTTACTCCGCAACTTCAAAAAAAATATAATCTGCCGGTAGATTATGGCGCCTGGATAGGAAGAAGAAGTGATGGTCAGCCTACAAAGGAAGCTATTTTTCCCGATTCGGCTGCTGAGAGCGCGGGGCTTAAGAGAGACGATATAATTCTTGAGTTTGGAGGAGAGAAAGTTACTCAAGAAAATTCTTTGTCAAAAATTATTTTAAAATATAAGCCGGGAGATAAAGTGGAAATTAAATTTTTGAGAGACAAAAAAACAAAAATAACTACTGTAATTTTAGGAGAAAGAGAAAAATAAATTCTATAAAATCTTATGAACGGAAATATAAGCGGTTCAGATTTTACTCATAAAGCCCAAGAAGCAATAATGAGGGCGAGATCTGTTGCTCAAAAGAACGGCCAGCAACAAGTAGACGCTCTACATCTACTATTTGCTCTTCTTTCTCAAGAAGAAGGGTTAGTTTTAATTTTGTTGCAAAAACTTGGCGTAGACATAGATGACCTTAAAAAACGAACAGAACGGGCTATTTCTAAGATCCCTGCGATTATAAATCCTCAGGCTGTAGGACAATTTTATCTCACACAGGATATGGCAAGGGTTCTTGAAAAAGCTAGGCAGGAAGCAATGAAAATGGGAGATGAGTTTGTCTCGGTGGAACACTTGCTTCTTGCCTTAATAAGTACAGAGAACAGAGCGAAGGAAATATTAACTGATACAGTGATGATGGGAAAAGACCTTAAATTTAGTAAACTTGATTACGATTCTATACTTGAGGTTTTGGCTCAGGTTCGAGGAGGAGAAAGAGTAACAGATCCCGAGCCGGAATCAAAGTATCAGATAATCGAAAAGTATGCCCGCAACCTTACTCAACTTGCCCGTCAGCGAAAACTTGATCCAGTTATTGGCAGAGAGCAAGAAATTAGAAGACTGATGCAAGTTCTTTCTCGCCGGACCAAAAACAACCCTGTTTTAATTGGTGAGGCAGGAGTAGGAAAAACAGCAATTGTTGAAGGATTGGCTCAAAGAATTGTTAAAGGAGCAGTGCCCGAAAGCCTAAAAGATAAGGAAATTATTGCTATGGATCTTGGGGCATTAGTTGCTGGAACAAAATACAGAGGAGAGTTTGAGAACAGAATTAAAGCGTTTTTGAGAGAACTCAAAAGAGCGGAAGGAAAATATCTTTTATTCATTGATGAACTTCATACTTTAGTAGGAGCGGGAGCAGCCGAGGGTGCAATTGATGCTTCGAACTTGTTAAAGCCTGCCTTGGCAAGAGGGGAATTAAGAGCAATTGGAGCCACTACCTTAAAAGAATACCAAAAATACATAGAAAAAGATCCTGCCTTGGAAAGAAGATTTCAGCCAATTTACGTTAGTGAACCATCTGTCGAAGATACCATTGCTATTTTAAGAGGAATAAAGGAAAAATACGAAGTTCATCATGGAGTTAAAATAAGAGATTCAGCTCTGGTAGCGGCGGCTGAGCTCTCTCATCGCTACATCACAGGAAGATTCCTTCCGGATAAAGCAGTTGACTTGATGGATGAAGCAGCTTCTAGTCTGCGCCTCGAAATTGAATCGGAGCCGGCTGAACTTGATGAATTAAGACAACAAATTACTAAATTAGAAATAGAAAGAGAGGCCCTAAAAAACGAAAAAGACCAGAAATCAAAAAAAAGACTAAAAGTAATTGCTAGAAGTTTAGCCGACTTGAAGGAAAGAGCCAAGGCAGTTGAGGCGCAATGGAGAGTAGAAAAAGATTTAATTTTCAAGATTAAGAATTTAAAAAAGGAGATAGATCTCTTGTCTTCTCAGTTAGAGATGGATCAAACCCTAGATCTTCAGAAAATAGCCGAAATAAAATACGGAAAGATTCCAGAATTGGAAAAAGAACTTAGAATGGCTGAGAAAAAATTAATGAAGATTCAAAAAAGACACCATCTCTTAAAACAAGAGGTAACTGAAGAAGATATAGCAGCGGTAGTTTCTCGATGGACAGGCATTCCAGTAACAAAATTAATAGAAACAGAAGCTCAGAAACTAATGAAGATGGAAGAAATTTTAAGCAAGAGGGTTATTGGACAAGAACAGGCAATAAAAGCGGTTTCTGCTGCTATTCGTCGCTCAAGAGCAGGTTTGGCAGAAGAAAACAGACCTTTGGGTTCTTTTATATTTCTTGGTCCTACAGGGGTGGGAAAAACAGAAACTGCCAGAGCATTAGCCGAATTTTTGTTCAACGATGAATCTGCTTTAATTCGATTGGATATGTCTGAGTATATGGAAAAACATTCTGTTTCTAGGATTATCGGTTCTCCGCCCGGTTATGTTGGTTACGATGAAGGAACTCAACTCACCGAGAAGATAAGAAGAAGGCCCTATTCAGTGGTGTTGCTTGACGAAATAGAAAAAGCCCATCCGGAAGTTTTCAATATCTTGCTTCAGATATTAGAAGATGGTCGCTTAACTGATGCTAAAGGGAGAGTGGCTTCATTTAAAAACACTATTTTGATTATGACTTCCAATATCGGATCTGAGGAAATCCGTGAAATGTCTCCTATTGGGTTTTTGAGTAAGAAAAAAACTCAGCAGCACCAAAAAGTAAAAGAAAAGATTATGGAAGCATTAAGAAGACATTTCCGGCCAGAATTTTTAAATAGAATTGATGAAATTATTATCTTTAATTATTTGGGCGAAGAAGAAATTAAAAAGATAGTTGATTTAGAGCTTAAAAAAGTTGAGAAAAGATTAGCAAAAAAGAATCTCAAGATTCGGGTTTCTAAAGAAGCAAAAGAATTGCTGGCAAAAAAAGGTTTTGATCCTGATCTTGGCGCAAGACCGCTAAAAAGAGTAATTCAGCAAGAGATTGTTGATCCTTTATCTCTTAAAATAGTCTCTGGAGAAGTTAAAGAAGGAGATAGGGTTAATGTTGAGGTACAAGATAAAAGAATTATTCTT
>Ga0164318_10006203_pt1 | contig 11595 bp, 9 predicted proteins | sample GuaBasSedimGuay9_FD_113734 | JGI IMG/M metagenome (GOLD analysis project Ga0164318, IMG submission 113734) | Subseafloor sediment microbial communities from Guaymas Basin, Gulf of California, Mexico - Guay9, Core 4571-4, 0-3 cm | ecosystem: Environmental > Aquatic > Marine > Hydrothermal vents >... | reverse complement strand
ATGAATTTAATGAAGATGATTGAAAATGCAGTTAAACATAGCAATGAAGCTGAAAAACGCAAAGAAGCGCAAGGTGGAACTCGGAGAAAAATCAAAGAAGAAAAAGTAATTAACCAGGGGTCATTCAGAAAAAATTTGGATCCCGACCAGAGTCCTTCAAAAGACATGAGAACAATTAGCAGAGAAGAGATGGAAAAAAATGCTAAAGAGTGTTTCAAAAAGAGAGGGATTGAAATGGAATAGAGATTTAAAAGTCCAATTAAAGACCGAGATAAAATTTCGGTTTTTTTTATATCTCGTTTTGGCTCCGGGAGCTGCCTTAAAGCTCCCGGAGCCGTTTTAAATAGGTTTGAATGTTCATTAAATTCCTGCTAAAATAACCGTAATATGGACGATATTTTAACTAAACTAAACAAAGAACAAAAAGAGGCCGTAACCCACAGCGAGGGCCCCCTTTTGATTGTAGCAGGAGCTGGGACTGGAAAAACTACGGTTATTACTAATCGTATTGCTTGGCTGATAAACGAGAACAAAGCCAAATCAGATGAAATTTTAGCGCTTACCTTTACTGACAAGGCGGCAGGGGAAATGGAAGAGCGAGTGGACCGGCTTTTGCCTTATGGCTATGTTGATTTGTGGATTTCCACCTTTCATTCTTTTGCCGAACGGATTTTAAAACAACACGCTATTGATATTGGCCTGCCAAATGATTTTAAACTATTAAACCAGACCGAACAATGGCTCTTGGTTAGACAGAATTTAGACAAGTTTGATTTGGATTATTATAAGCCATTAGGAAATCCCACTAAATTTATCCACGCTCTTCTAAAACATTTTTCCCGCGCTAAAGACGAAGTTATTGGCCCGGAAGAATATTTAGAATATGCCGAAGGTTTGAAATTGGATAAAGATTTAAGTGGCGACCAAGGGGATGAAAAAAGTCGGTTATTAGAAATCGCCAACGCTTATCATATTTATGAGCAATTGCTTTTAGATAATAATGCTTTGGATTTTGGCGATTTGATAAATTATACTTTAAAGCTTTTTCAAAAGCGCCCCAAAATTTTAGAAAAATATAGAAAGCAATTCAAATACATTTTGGTTGATGAGTTTCAGGATACCAATTGGGCTCAGTATGAATTGATTAAACTTTTATCAGCCCCCAAAAATAATTTGACAGTGGTTGGCGATGATGATCAGTCAATTTATAAATTTCGCGGAGCATCTATTAGTAATATTTTGCAGTTTAAAAAAGATTACCTTAATGCCAAGGAGGTAGTATTGGTTAATAATTACCGCTCTACGCAGGATATTTTAGATACGGCCTACAAATTTATTAAGCAAAATAATCCTAATCGGCTGGAAGCGGAATTGGGAATTAATAAAAAATTAAAGTCGCAAAGTAAAGAAAAAGGAGAAATAGAGCGTTATCACGGTCAAGATTTAGACAATGAAGTTGACTGGGTTATTAATAAGATTTTAGATTTAAAAAATAAGAACAAAAATTTATCTTGGAGCGATTTTGGGATTCTTGTCCGGGCCAATAACAGCGCCAATATTTTTATCCGCGATATGATAAAACACGGCATTCCTTATCAATTCATGGCTATGCGCGGACTTTATAACAAGCCGATAATTTTGGATACATTGGCATATTTTAAACTATTAGATAATTACCACGAAAGCCCGGCCATGTATCGTATTTTAACTTTACCTTTTTTAAATATAGATAATAAAGATTTAATGGAGCTCAATTATCAGGCAAAAAAAGATTCAGAATCGCTGTATCAAGTTTTAAAAAAGGTTTCAAGTATTAGTTCAATCAAAACTGAAACTATAGAGATGGCGGGAAAAATTTTATCATTAATAGAGAAGCACACTAGCTTGGCAAAGGAAAAAAATTTAAGCGAATTATTTATTTCTATTTTTAAAGATACTGGCTACCTCGGTTATCTAAACAGAAAAGATAGAACAGTGGAAGAGGAAGAAAAAGACCGCGAGGCGCTTGGCTATTTACAACAGCTTTATAAAAAAATTACTGCTTTTGAAATAGATTATCCAGATCCTAAATTGCAGGATTTTATGGCGCTTATGGAGCTTGAACGGGAGAGTGGGGAAGAGGGGTCATTAAGTTTGAATTTAGAGGCCGGGCCTGATGTGGTAAAAATTATGACGGTTCATAGTGCCAAGGGGTTGGAATTTGAATATGTTTTTATTCCTAATCTTGTTGATCGCCGTTTTCCGACAACTGAACGTCGTGATCCGATTGAATTGCCTGATGATTTAATTAAAGAAATTATTCCCGAGGGGGATTTACATTTAGAAGAAGAGCGCCGTTTGTTTTATGTTGCCATGACTCGCGCTAGACGAGGATTGTATTTTACTTCCGCTTCTGATTATGGCGGAGCTAGAAAAAAGAAATTATCCAGATTTTTAATTGAGCTTGGCTATGAGGACAAAGAGCAGGGGATAATGGTTAGCAAACAAAACGATTTTGCTGAGGAGAAAGTAGAAGTTCCCGCCAAAGTTGGGAAAGAGCCAACATATGTTTTGCCCAAGCGATTTTCTTTCACCCAAATTGCAGCGTTTAAAAAATGTCCGCTTCAATACAAATTCGCCCATATTTTAAAAATTCCAGTTTTAGGTAAAGGACCTATGAGTTTTGGAAAAACCATTCACAACACTTTGGAGAGATTTTTAAAATTAGTTTTAGAACGGCATGGTTCGTCACAGAAAAATTTATTTGGCGATAAAAACGGAAAAGAAAAAAATCTGTCGACCAAGGAAGAACTTTTAGATATTTATAAAGAAGAGTGGATTGACTCTTGGTATGAGGGAAAATGGCAAAAGGATAAATATTATAAACAAGGCCAAGAATCTTTGCTTAATTTTTATAACAAGTTTATTAAAGATAAACCAGCAGTTCAATCTTTGGAGCAGGATTTTAACGCTAAAATTTCCGGCATTACTATGAAGGGTAAAATTGACCGTATTGATAAAATTGAAGGTGGTGTGGAGATTATTGATTATAAAACCGGCAAATCAAAAGAGGAGCTTCGGAGCGAAGACAAAATTCAGCTTTTGCTTTATCAAATAGCCGCTCGCGATGTTTTGGGATTAAAGCCAAAGAAACTAACATATTATTATCTTGATGATAATAAAGAATTGTCGTTTATTGGAGAAGAAAAAGATTTAGTAAAGCTGGAGGATAATATTGCGAAAGCCATAGCAAAAATTAAAGGTAGTAATTTTGAAGCTACGCCTAATTTACATGTTTGCAAATATTGCGACTATAAGGATATTTGCGAATATAAAGCGTCAGGTGCGTAGATTTTAATTACATTATTTTTTTCCTTTTTAAATCCCTCTCTAATTTCCTGCCCCGTCGGATGACTGGGGTCCCTTTGTTAAAGGGAGAGAACTTGCTAAAATTATAATTATACTATATTTCGTTACTGAATATCTTAACATATACAATTGGGGTAGGAGGGGTCACCCGAAGAGCGGGGGTGATCTGTAGAGTTAAAAAGGATTGTATTATCCAACCACCCCTAACCCCTCCTTATCTAAGGAGGGGAATAAAAAAGGTATTTCGTAATTTAAAGTAATTAACAATGAACAATTGAATGACTTTTGAACCATTGGGAAAAATTTTAAATAAATCTACTAAACGATACAGTTTTAGCAAAGGCGTTAAAGCGGTTTTAGTGATTGACCAATTTCATAAAATCATAAAAGACACTTGGGGTGAAAATATTTTAGAACAAGTTCGGGCACTGCATTTAAAAGATAAAAAAATAACAATCGCCTGTATGAATTCAGTAGCGGCGCAGGAAATTCGCTTGCGGGAGAGTGAGATTTTAGAAAAATTAAATCAGGAATTGGGCAAGGGCGTAGTGGAAAAGTTAAGATATCAGTTGTAGTAAATAAAAAAAGTCCCCGTGTAATTCTACGCCGCCTCCTCCAATTCGGCGGATAGGCATGGCAGAGGTTAAATAAAAAAGCTCCCGTGTTTCGCGGGAGCAAAATAAAAATGAGATTAGCGTGGGGAGCTTGGAATTATTCCCATTTCTCGCAAAACGGAGACAGGGATCCGTGAGCATCTTGGTCAGCTTTACGACGCCGAGCGTATAGGCGCTTGCTTCCCAAGCGAAAGGAAATAATCCCTAACGGACTGCCATGCTTTAGTTTAGCACTGCCAACATTGATATCAGGGTATTTCTCCTTGAGATAATTACTTTCTGCTTCGCACAAGGCAAGTTCCTCCTTCGAGAGGAAAGGCCTATCCTCTGCCTCCTGACAGCATTCGGGGCAAGCGCGCCAGTTATCCAGATGGGCGGAAACGCGTTCCATCACAAGCTGATCAGGGTTTGAGATGGTTTCTGCCAGTAGCGCTACGTCAGCTAGATAGTCAATGTGGCTATAATTTTTATTACACATCTTGATCCTCCTGCGGGTTTTCCCGCATTGAAATGTGGTTGTTAAAAAAACTTCATCTAACTAAATAGCATAGCACATTTTAGTGATTTTGTCAATAGGGCTCATTTTAATCCGTATTTGACCCTATTATTAATATTTATAGGGTTTGACTATTCTTTTCATTTTGCTATAATAAAAGCACAATATTAACTAAAAATAAAGGAGTATGTCCTTAAATAAATACCTAATTTTAATGACCCTGACCACCATTGTTTGTTGGAGCGCTTGGATTTCTGTAATTAATACCATTAATCCAATTGAAGCCGGTTTCTTGGGTTTTTTCTTTTTTTATTTTAGCTTACTTTTAGCTTTGACTGGCACTTTGTCAGTAGTTGGGTTTTTTATCCGCAAGATAGTTTTAAAAGAGGAGCTGGCTTTTCGCCATGTAGCAGTGTCTTTTCGGCAGGCAATTTTGTTTTCTATTTTGGTCGTTGGTTCATTAATTTTACAAGCTAAAGAACTTTTGACTTGGTGGAATGTCCTTCTTTTTATTTTAGTTTTAACCGTTTTAGAATTTTTCTTCATTTCATTTAAAAAACAATCACGTATATAGAAAAAGAAATTAGCCCGTCCCGCTTCGTCCCATCTGACGAGACTTCGCTTGGCGAGACCGGGGAAATTAGAAATTGGAAATTAAGGGGGTTTGGTAATTAACAATAATACTATTCGCTAATATTCTAACACCTTAACATTTATGAGACAATCAAAATTATTTGCTAAAACAGTTAAAGATATTCCCAACGAAGAAAAGAGCATTAATGCTCAGTTTTTAATCAAGGGCGGATTTATTGACAAGACAATGAGCGGAGTTTATACTTATTTGCCCTTGGGTTGGAGAGTGCTTAGAAAAATTGAAAAGATTGTCAGAGAGGAAATAAATGCTATCGGCGGGCAGGAAATTTTAATGCCGGCCTTACAGCCAAAGGAAAATTGGCAAACTACAGGACGTTGGGAAGATTTTGACGCTTTAATTAAAGTTTCTATTGACGAAGAAGAAAAATACGCCCTAGGACCTACTCATGAGGAAATTATTACTCCTTTGGTTAAAAAATTTGCTTCGTCTTATAAGGATTTACCAACTTACGTTTATCAAATTCAGACCAAGTTTCGCAATGAGGCCCGCCCGAAGTCAGGGCTGTTGCGCGGACGAGAATTTATTATGAAGGATTTATATTCTTTTCATACGTCAGAAGAGGATTTGGAAAATTATTATCAAAAAGCAGAAAAGGCCTATGAAAAAATTTATAATCGTTTGGGGATAGGTCCTTTAACTTATAAAACTTTTGCTTCAGGAGGAGTATTTTGCCAATATTCTCATGAGTATCAGACCATTACTCCTTATGGTGAGGATACAATTTATCTTTGTGAAAAATGCAAAGTGGCCGTCAACAAGGAGATTGTAATAAAAGAACAGGGTGGAATTCCTGAATGCGTGGAGTGTGGCAATAAAAAATTAAAAGAAATTAAAGCAATTGAAGTAGGAAATATTTTTAAATTAAAAACAAAGTTTTCCGAGAGTTTTAATTATCAATACACTGATGAAAAAGGAAAATTACAGCCGGTTGTTATGGGTTGTTATGGGATAGGCGTTTCCCGTTTAGCTGGGGCGATTGTGGAAATTTTTCATGATGATAAGGGTATAATTTGGCCTGAATCCATTGCTCCTTATAAAGTTCATCTTTTATCTTTGGGTAACGATAGAAAGGTTGCTGAAAAATCTGAGATATTATATAATGAGTTACTTGAGGCAGGAATAGAGGTTTTATTTGATGACAGAGAGGAATCAGCCGGAGTCAAGTTTGCTGACGCGGATTTAATTGGTTTGCCATATCGTTTGGTAGTTAGTCCTAAAACTTTAGAAAAAGACAGTGTTGAAGTTAAAAAAAGAGATGGGGATAAAGAGGAGTTAATTAAATTAAAGAAAGTTTTGGGTTTTTTTAAATAACTATGAAATTTTTAAATAAAATTTTAGGGAGGTTTTCAAAGGATTTAGGTATTGACCTTGGCACGGCCAATACTTTGGTTTATGTTAAGGACAGGGGGATAGTTGTTAATGAACCGTCAGTGGTTGCTATTAATATTAAAACAGATCAAATATTAGCCGTGGGCGCTGAAGCTAAAAAAATGGTGGGCAAAACACCAGCCCATATTGTCGCCTCCCGTCCCTTAGTAGAAGGAGTAATTTCTGATTTTGAGGTTACGGAAAAGATGTTAAAATATTTTTTTCAGAGAGTTCATGAAGATGCTTCTGCTTTTTTGCCCCGTCCGCGGGTAATTATTGCCATACCCCTTGACATTACCGAGGTGGAAAGAAAAGCGGTGGAAGACGCGGCCATTTCCGCTGGCGCTCGCGAAGTTTATTTAATAGAAGAATCAATGGCGGCGGCAATTGGGGCTCGCTTGCCAATTGAAGAAGCTACGGGCAATATGGTAGTTGATATTGGCGGAGGCACGACAGAAATTTCTGTTATTTCTTTGGGTGGCATTGTTACCTGGAAAACAATTAAAGTGGCCGGCGACGTAATGAACAAAGATATTATTCAGTATGCGCGGGATAATTTTAATTTGCTTTTAGGCGAAAGAGTAGCCGAAGAAATTAAAATTAAAATTGGTTCAGCTGCCCCCTTGGACGAGCCCATAGAAGTGGCAATGCGTGGGCGGGATTTGATTAGCGGTTTGCCACGCGAGATAATTGTTAACGATGAACAGATTAGGAACGCTTTAAAACGTTCAGTTAGCCAAATTATAGAAAATGTTAAAGCTACTTTGGAAATCACTCCTCCAGAATTAGTAGCGGACATATATGAAAGAGGAATGTTGTTAACCGGCGGAGGGGCGTTATTAAAAGAATTAGATAGAGTTATAGCCGAACAAACCGAAGTGCCGGTGCGTGTTGCTGACGATCCTTTAACTTGCGTAGCTCGGGGAACAGGCGCTCTTTTAGAAGATTTTGATTTGTTAAAAGAAATAGCCCTGCCTTCATCACAAGATTCTGTTCTGGTGCGTTAAATTATTATTTAGATTCGGGAGCACCTTCCATTGAAGAGAGTTAGTAATAAAATTCCCCGTTCGGCTGAGCTCTCTTTGAGCCTGAGCCTCAGAGCCGAAGGCACGGCCGAAGCATTGTTCCTTCCGCCGAATCGGCGAATTAAAGAGAGAGACCCCTGTTTATAGTGAATATTTAAAAGTAAACTCTCCTTATTAAATCGAGGGCAAAGAGAACTATTTCATAATTTAAAGCGTTTAAAAGTATGAAATCATCTCGTTTTAAATTGTCAACAATTTTGATAGCAGTATTATTACTGCTTGTTTTTTTGTATTATTTGGGAGGTTTGGGTTTCACGGAAAATATTTTAACTAAAATATTTAATCCTATAACTGGCAGATTTTATTCCTGGGGGCAGGGGGTTAATGATTTCTATTATAAAAAAGTAAAAGATAAACGCGTAGCAGAGGATTTATTAAAGGAAAACGAGGAATTAGAAGAAAAATACCAGTCTTTACTTAAAGAAAATGCTGAGTTAAAAATTTTGGCCAAAGAAAATGAATTGCTTAAAAAAGAGTTAAAATTTAGCAAGGAAAGAGGGCATCAGATTGTGCCTAGCCGAGTAATTAGCCGAGATTTATTTTTGCCCAATACTCTTACTATAGATAAGGGCGCAAAAGACGGATTAGTTAGAGGTTTGCCGATCATAGCTGAGGAAGGAGTAATAGTGGGCAAAATAATTAAAGTTAAGGATAATAGTTCTACGGTTTTGCTTTTAACTGACGTGCAAAGCAAGTTAGCAGTAATGAGTTTGGATGATCAAGATATTAATGGCATTCTTCGGGGAGAACATGGTTTAAGTTTAAAAATGGAATTAATTCCCAAAAATAAAGAATTGCGCTATAACGAAATTATTGTTACTTCAGGAATTGAAACTAATATTCCACCCGGACTTTTAGTCGGCACAGTTAGCCAGATTACTAATCTTAGCGGAGAGCTTTTTCAAAGCGCTATTCTTTCTCCTTTAGGCAATTATCATAATATAAAATTTGTTTTGGTAATTTTACCGTAGCTATGAAAAGAATTTTTTTATTTATTTTCTTTATTATCCTTTCATCGCTGGTTCAGATAGGATTGTTGAATTCTTTGGGCGATTGGGGAAATAGCATCAATTTAATTTTGTGTTTGGTCATTTTTATAACCATTATTTTTAATTATTCTTATGGATTGTGGTCTGCTTTTCTTGGCGGACTAATTTTAGATTTGTATTCTCCTTTAACATTTGGAATTTTTACTTTTATTTTTTTAATCATTGCCATCCTTGTTAATTTTCTTTTTACTAATTTTTTTACCAACAAATCGTTTTATTCTTTATTGGTCTTAGGAGGGTTAGCTACTATACTGTATAATTTGTTATTTTATATTTTTGTTTATTTTTTGTTTGTTTTTAATCTAAGCGATACATATTTTCTTTTAGATATTACATGGTTAAAAAATTTGATGAATCAAATTATTTTGAATTCTATTATTCTGATATTGTTTTTTATATTTGTTAATAAATTAAGCAAAAGATTGAAAGCGACTTTTCTTTGGATAGATTAAAATTATGTTTAGTAATAAAAACCAAGACCCTTTTGCTATAGGAGAAGTAGATAGAGTGGCAACAGTAAAAGGGAGGCAATGGTCTCCCGATTCTTTTTTAAATTTATCTAAGAAAAAAGGAAAGGAAGAAGAATTTTTAGGCACCTCTATTAGCGGTCGAATAATCAAAATTGTTTTTTTAATTATCATTTTGATTTTATCCTTGCTTTTTCTCAGGACTTTTTATCTGCAGATTATTAAGGGTCAAGAATATTATTCTTTTGCTGAAGGAAACAGGATTCGTATTAAAACTATTCCAGTCGGGCGAGGCATTATTTTTGATCGAAATTGCAATCCTTTGGTGGAAAATGTGGGGAGTTTTAATTTAATTATTATTCCCGCTGATTTGCCCAGAAGCGATGAAGAAAAAAATTTGGTTTTAGACCACGTAGCTAAAGAGTTTAATATTAATAGAGAATATTTAGATCAATTATTATTGGATGTCCCTTTTTTTTCTTGTCAGCCGATTTTAATCAAAGAAAATATCAGCCGCGACGAGGCCTTAAAAATTTTGGTTAATAGCGACAAGTTTTCTGGTATTACCGCCGAAAGCGGTATTAGACGAAAATATATTTTAGATGGTCAAGAGCCAGGAAACAGCAGTTTTTCCCATATTTTGGGCTATGAAGGAAAGATTTCTCCAGAAGAATTAAAATTATACCCAGATAGAAATTATTTATTAACAGACCGAATCGGCAAATCAGGCATTGAATTTTTTTATGAAAATTTGTTGCGCGGGATTCATGGCGAGAAAAAGGTAGAGGTTGATTCTCAAGGGCGGGAATTGAAAATTTTAGCTGAAGTAAAGTCATCGCCGGGAAAAAATATTAAGCTAACCATTGACCAGAATTTGCAGAAAAAATCAGAAGAGATATTATCCAAATATTTAAAAACAAGTGGCAAAAAAAAGGGCGTGGTAATTATAAGCAATCCCCAAAATGGCGAAATACTAACTTTAGTCAGTTTGCCTGTATTTGATAATAATGATTTTTCAACAGGAATTAACCAGAAAAAATATTCTTCTTTAATTAATGATAAAGCTATGCCACTTTTTAATCGGGCAATTACAGGCGAATACCCCTCTGGTTCCACTTTTAAACCCGTTGTGGCGTTAGCAGCTTTGGAAGAGGGGATAATTGATCGTCATACCACCTTTTTATCTACTGGTGGTATTTGGGTATATCAGCAGTGGTTTTTCCCCGATTGGAAAGCCGGCGGCCACGGGCTTACTAATGTAACGCGGGCTTTAGCTGAATCTATTAATACCTTTTTTTATATAATTGGCGGAGGATATGAAGATTTTGAAGGATTGGGAGTAAAAAAAATTGTAGAGTATGCTCAAAAGTTTAATTTAGGCAAAACCATGGGGATTGATTTGCCTAGTGAGTCAGCTGGATTTTTACCGACTCCTGAATGGAAAAAAGATGCTAAAAATGAGCTTTGGTATATTGGGGATACCTATCATTTGGCAATTGGGCAAGGGGATATTTTAGTAACGCCTCTTCAAATTAATTTTTGGACAACTGTTTTTGCCAACAGCAGCACTCTTTATCAGCCTCACTTGCTTAAAGAAATTTTAGATAAAGAAAATAAAGTTGTAGAGACAAAAGAGCCAAAAATTTTAAAAGATAATATTGCTCATAAGCAGAATATTGATATTGTAAGAACAGGATTAAGACAGGCGGTTGTCTCAGGTAGCGCCAGACGGCTTTTAGATCTACCAGTTGCTGTCGCCGGCAAAACTGGAACTGCCCAGTGGCATAGCCAAAAATCTCCCCATTCTTGGTTTACAGGTTTTGCCCCTTATGAAAATCCTGAGATAGCTATTACAGTTTTAGTTGAGGAAGGAGGAGAAGGGAGCGGGATAGCATTATCTATAGCTCATGATATTTTGATGTGGTATTTTAGCACGGAATAGGAAACACATAACATGGAACATAAAACAATTACTAATTACTATTTCTTTGTTAATAAGTTTAACTTGACAAGCGTTTTATAAATTAGTATCTTTAATTTTATATAATTTAAACATCAATAAAATATAATTTATGAGGGACCAAGTTAGTTATATAACCCCGGAAGGTTTGGAAAAACTTAAGGAGGAATTCAAACGTCGTAAAACGGTTTTGCGCCGGGAAATTGCTGATCGTATTGACCGCGCAAAAGAATTAGGCGATTTAAGCGAAAATGCCGAGTATGCCGAAGCCAAAGATGAACAGGCCTTTAATGAAGGCCGCATTTTAGAATTAGGGAACATCATTAATAACGCAGCTTTGATTATTAAGGACGGCAGAGAAGATAAGGATATAGTTGATGTGGGCTCTACTATTATAGTGGAAATTGGCCAAGAGAAAAAAAAATATACTATTATGGGCGCTTCTGAATCTGACCCTACCAGGGGTTTTATTTCCAATGAGTCGCCGCTAGGACAGGCGTTTCTTGGCAGAAAAAAAGGGGAAAAAGTTGAAGTTAATGTGCCAGCTGGAGTT
>Ga0164318_10006202_pt1 | contig 11596 bp, 9 predicted proteins | sample GuaBasSedimGuay9_FD_113734 | JGI IMG/M metagenome (GOLD analysis project Ga0164318, IMG submission 113734) | Subseafloor sediment microbial communities from Guaymas Basin, Gulf of California, Mexico - Guay9, Core 4571-4, 0-3 cm | ecosystem: Environmental > Aquatic > Marine > Hydrothermal vents >... | reverse complement strand
CAATACTGAGCCTTTTGGCAATATCTTTATAGGGCATACCCAACAGGCGTAATTCAGCTACTTTTTTTGCTATTTTTTGGTATAATGGGATTTGTTTCAGGGGCTGGATTATAATATTAACGGTTATTTCGGATGCGGTTCGAATTGGTTGCAGTCGCGTCCGTTTGTCTTTTTGAGGGCCTCAAACGAAGTGAGAGGCCTTAGGAACATCTAGAAAGAAAACAGCGGATTCCGGCAAGTCTCCGGCGCGCCGGAGTATAGTTCTTCCTTTAACGGTTTCGCTTCTCCCGATAGCAATCGGGAAAAGCGAATCCCCTTCAATCTGTAAAGCTCAAGCATGGTTTAGGTGAATCCTAACCCATTCTGTGAAGGAGGAAATCCTCTTCTCACAAAATCTCCTCACAAAATCCTTGAATTTCCCATTAAGAGGTATATATTGGTTGTATTTCAGGCTAAAGTCAGGGTCAAACAAGAATTTGAAAATGTAAAAGGGGACGGAAAAAGGGGCCAGTTCTATTTTTAGAGCAATTAAGTATTGTGTTCCCATAATTAACAGATACAACCAAAATATTTTGTACTATCAATAGTATGAATGCAGATAAGGAGGCCTGAATGATGAAAAGAAAAAAGAGTCCAGATCGTTCTATAAAACATAAAGATATCAGGATGTTGGGAACCTTCAAAAAGAAGAAATTTATCGATGCGGAAATGGCTGGATATATTGCGGATAAGGTTGTTGAGATTATGCCGAATCTTAAAGAGATGGCTGGCAAATATGATATCAATATGAAAGATATGATTCGTTTCCAGTTAGTATCGGAGAAGTGCCGCAGTGAAAGAGAAAAGAGGGGCCTTGCCTTTAAGCAGATTGCCTTAAGTTTAAAGGTTCCGCAATATCGGCTTAAGTATATTGAAAGCTCCAGCGTAAAGAATATAAATGCGGATATTCTCAAAAGATACATAGATTATCTTGGTTTACGTAGATGGTTTAATCTTTGGAAGAAGAATAACTTAGATGTATATGCCCGGCTATTAAAAGAAAAATGACACTACGCTGCACCGCTAAACTTTTAAAAGAAATGGGTATAGCTAAGACTGCTCTGGTTGAGAAAATCTCAAATGAATCAGCATTGGATGAATGGTACGCTCATTTATTCTTTCTTGCCCGGCGCAAATGCGTTCTATTCGCCCACGCACGAACATATTATGGATTTGTTGCCTATGGCCTAAAGCGTGAAGATATTCGCAATCTCAAAGATGTTTTTAGGAAAAATCTTGGTTATCGTCTATATGAGGATGGATTTAGTCCAGAAGCAATAAAGAAGGCCATCGCTGCTGCTGATACGGTTGTCTATGGCCGTGCTACAGATCGCCATGTACTAAGCACGATGGGCCAGATGATCTATGAGTTTGGCGCATGCCTGGATACGCATGGTTTTGTTACTCCGCAAACACTAAAGAAAGCAGCCGATTTTTTACCCCGTTCTCTGCATAAACAAGGGAGCGATTATATAATACCTCTTGAAGAGATGTGGCCGCTTTTGGAAGAAAAATATCCTATTTCTAAAACACAGGCAAAGGAAATAGCTGATTATCAACTCAGCAAAAGAGAACGCCGTATTTTTGCTGTAACAGGGAATCTTCCAGAGCGTTTGCAGTCACATACTTTGCCGACTGAACCATGTTGGTATGTGTTTTACCAATGGGCCGATGAACCGTATAATCGCAATGGAAAGATAATGTGTGTTTCTCGCGCAACAGGATCTGTGCTATACGATGAAGGTTTATAGTCATTAGCTTAAATATGAAAATGGCTTTGCCGACAGGTGTTAACCAAAATCCGATTTATGAAGAAAACGGTGCGAGTATAGCTATTGATATTACTTTTCCAGAAACAAGATCTTTACCAGAAGCGCCTACATTTTACACAGTAATAAATGGAAAACCCCTTTCAGGCATGATATTTATTTATTCTGAGTCTATCAAATAAGGAGAGAGTTTCAAAAACAAGGTCAAAGAGGTTATTTATTCCAGGATAAAAGAAATGGCAAAAGAGCTAAATGTGAAGATTAACTATTCTGATAATTAAAAAGTTTGTTATACATTTAGAAAGGGAACTGCTGTTGCCTTTTAAGGAGGAATTATGAACAAGAAAACTTTTATCTTTTTGTTTTTGGTTTCTTTTATCGTGTTAACGCCTTTTGCCGGAGCGAAGGAAGAAAGCAACTTATCAAAACGAGTCCTTGTCATTCGTGAGGGCAGGCAGATAAGAAGAGATATAGTAGCTGTGGAAGCTTCCATTTTAGACGGGATTATGGATGTAAAAGTAGAGGCGCGTATGCTGCGTGAAAGGCCTAAGATAAGCAATGTCCTTTTAGTAGGCCCGAGGATAGGCAGGGTTTATTATGAAACGAAAAGAGTGCTTCCTCCTATAATAGAAGAAGAGGAGCCTTATCCTATCCGCATAGCCGGAGGATTAATCAGCTTTGGGGAGAAGACTGAAACAAAGAAACCTAAAGGGACATTGGCAAAAGAGTTATTCAAGATAAGAGTCCCGGTAAAGAAAATAATCCCCGGGAAGAGATACCAGATTTGGGTGGTTTTAGAGAGTAAAACCCGCGGCGGGCAAGGCGGAGAGAAATTTAAGTTTAACTTAGATAATTTTTCAAGTTTCATCAACAATTGATGCATAATTCATATAATAAAGATCTCTCGTCAATGAGGCTGTAATCTTTTGGATAAAAGATAGAAAAGATTACTTAGCCGAATTGATTTCGAACGAAGCGAGAAATCTTAACATCGAACTCGAGGTCCTAAAATTTCACTTTGCAGTAAATAAAGACCTCTCGTCCCGCTGTGCGGGATTCGAGGCCCTAAAATTTATTGTATAAATTTTAGGAGAGGTGGCTGAGTCTGGTTTAAGGCGCCGGTCCCGAAAACCGGTTCCCGCTTTGCGGGACCTGGGTTCAAATCCCAGCCTCTCCGTTTTTTACGAAACAAAGAACAGAGAAGCATTTTCTGTAATGAGAAAACAAGATATTGCCCTCAGCCTAAGGCTGAAAGGCATATCTGCCAATAGTGACCGTTATCTTTTTACCCCGTTAGAGAACAAGTTCTCTAACGGGGTTTACTTTTTGTTCGCCCACCATGTCAAAATTCTCCTAATTTTAAAAAATCCGTCATCGTCTTTACCCCAACATACTGTATATATGTAATAACTATACAATATATGATATAGTTATTAAAAAAAGATATATTTTGTGCTTGACATTGTCAAAGAAGTATAATTTAATATAAAAGTAAACAAAAGTAAGAATATTGATATAAACAGATATGAAAGCAAAAGGTAAAAAACAAAGGATACCTTCTCTTTTAACCGTAGATGAATTAGCCGATTATTTGGGCTTGAAAAAGCAGACTATTTATAATTGGCTCAACCAGAGAAAGATTTTGGGGATAAAGATTGGGAAAGTATGGAGGTTTGAAAAGAAAGAGATTGATTTGTGGCTGCGTAAATGTAAACGGGGTTAAGAATGGGGAAGAAAATCGCAGGTATCTATATTTCTGAAGAGGGCGCGGGATTCGCTGTTGTTGAAGGGCGAAAGGTTATATCTTCAACCTATATTTCTTTGTCTCTTTTTGATGAAGATGTCCCGGGTTCAGAATTTAACCCTGACTTGAAGATGGAAGCTTTGATTAACAGGGGTATCAGGGAATTAAAGTCCGATATAAAAGATGCTTATGTGGGGATAAGCGATAAGTATACCTTTTTCCGTTATTTAGAGATACCCTTAATGAATAAAAAAGAACTACAGCTCGCCCTGCCTTTAGAAATTGAGAAATACATACCTTTTAAAATTGAGGATATTGCCTGGGATTATAACACTAAATATGATTACCGTCAGAAAAAGATACGGATATCTTCCTTAGGTATAAAAAAGGAATATCGGGATAGTTGGGTATCTATTTTTGGCAGGACAAATATTGGCCTTTTGTCCTTAGAAAGCGGGGCTCTTGTATCTTTAGGCAGTTTGTTTGCTTTAAATAAGATACCTCCCAAGGTCAAGAACTTCTCTCTCTTTGTCGTAGGCAGGGGGTATGGCGAGATCCTGGTTTATTCCAACAATATGCCTTATTTCAGCAGGTACACCAAGTTTTCCGCAGATGAAAGCGGAAATATCAATTATATAAAGGTAAGCGACGAAATAAATCTTGCCTTAAATTATTACCGGCGGGAAATTCCCGGCAGCCCTTTAGAAACGATGTTTGTATTGGGAGGAAAAGAGAACTTAGCCGGCCTTTCGGATGGATTTGAAAAGATTGATCTCCCGGTAGTCAAGATTGATTCGGAATTATTATACACAAGCCCCTTGCCTTCTATAGAAGAAGCTATGGCTGCTTCTCTTGCTTTAGGTAGATTGAGAAATAAAAAGTTCTTTTTCGACTTATCTAGAGGGGAAAAAGAAAAGCCTTTATTAAAACAGGTGTTTTCAGAAATTGCATCTAAGGATGTAGCTTATGTATTATGGGACTTTAAACCTGTCTTGAGGATACTTGCTCTTAGTTTGGTTATATTTTTAGGTTTGTTATTTTTTTACTCTTATCAGGATTCCCAGGCGGTAGTGTCTTTAAAAAAGGCGAAGCAGTCGGCCAGAGATGAAATCAAAAAAATACACGACGATAACCTTTTAAAGTTATTTGACACTGCTGATATAGAACAGTTAAAAGTTGAAACTGATGCTCAAGATTCTGTTTTAAGCCGAATTAACTCTGTAAAACAACCTGGTAATTACACCGGAAAGCTTATTAAAAGTATCGTAGAAGCTATGGGCCCGGGATTATGGTTTGAGAAGTTGGATATTAAAACAAGTGATTCTTTAAAACCAGATATATATCTGAAAGGATATGTTTACCTCAACAATTTAAGGAAAGAAAGCAAAGTCTTAAACAGTTCTATTTCAGATTTGGAAAAGATGGAGTTAGTGTCTGATTTGGGTTTAAATGTCCGGCTTATTTCCACCAATCGGCAGGAGATTGACGGTAACAAAGTAAGCGGATTTGAGATTAAAATAGACTGATTATGGATAAGATAAATTTAAACATATTAACGCGTTATAAAAATTTTGTTGTGATAATTTTATCCCTATCTGTTTGCGGATGGGGTTTGGTCAAATTCGCTGTTTATTATGACGCAAAGGTCAACGCAAAGACTAAAAATGCGGAAAGAATAAATAAAAAGTTAGAACTTGTTAAGGAGTTGTTTTCTTTGCAGGAGAAGATAGATTATAAAAAGACAGGTTTCTTTAAAAACGCCCGAGAATTCTTCATCCTTATATCTTCCTTGGCTGATAATTCAGGAATAGAGATAATATCTACAGCCCAGCCGCGTCAGGAAATATTAAAGAAGTTTGAAGGAAAAAGAAATAGCGGGCTTTATAAGATTTCAATTGATTTGAAAGTTACAGGGAAGTTTGACAGTTTAGTTGACTTTTTGAATTCGTTTAAAACCACAGGCAAAAATCTTGCGGTTTCAGCTATGGAAATAAGGAATAATCCTTCTGTTTCTGATACTGTTAATGTTAAAATGCAGATCAGAGGAGATATCCTGAAGTTATGAAACGGATATATTTTTTAATAATAATCTTAGCGTTTTCTCTGTTCTTTTCCGGGCCTTTTTCTTGGGCTGATAACCCTTTTCAGCCTAAGCTTCCTGTTTATGAAAAAGAGGGAACTAATCAAACCGTCAAAAATAAAACAGTTAATACCGTTAGAAATAGGATAGTTGATACATCAGTTTTAAACCAGATGAAAATAGAAGGCGTTTTTTGGGGGACAGACGAACCTTATGCCATTATCGACGGAGAAATCTACCGGATAGGCGATAAGATTAAAAATGTAGGCGCGGAAATAACCGATATCAAAAATGGTGTAATTCAGGTTATTTATAAAAAACGGGTATTTATTTTATCTTCTAAGCAGGAAATAGTCCCTTTCTAATTCAAAACGGAGGTTTTTCAAAACGGAGGTTTTTAATGGAAAGAAAAAGAAGAAAATTTTTTTGTTTGATTACAGCTTTAGTGTTTTTACTTATTCAAAGCGGTTCTTACGCGGTTTATAATGATAATAATATTTACGGCGGATATTTGATATCCACAGCAAAGAAGAAAATATCTATGGATTTGGAAGACGCTTCTTTAATTGATGTCTTAAAAATCCTCTCCCGGCAGACCGGATTAAACTTCGTATCTTCAGAGGCGGTGTCTAACCGCAGGCTGACTCTTTATCTGGATAAAGTCTCTTTAAAGAATGCTATGGATACAATCTTTTTAGCAAACAACTTGAGTTATGACTTCTATCCTGAAAGCAAAATATTTATCGTTAAAGACTTGGGCAAGCCGGCTATTGAGTTAAAGACTAAAGTCTACTTTCTTAAGTATGCCCGTCTTAAGTCAGGGAGGATGGACAAAGAAATTAGCGATGAAATGGGCGAAACCGGGGAAGGAGGTATTTCCGAAGCTGTTAAAAATGCCCTTTCTTCTCAAGGAAGCTTGACGGAAGATGCGAGGACAAATTCTTTGATTGTTACTGACACTCCTTTGAGTTTTCCCCGGATTGAAGCGGTTATCGCTTCTTTGGATGTCTCCATACCTAAAGTCCTGATTGAAGTTGAAGTTTTAGATGTGGCTAAATCTTTGACTGATGAATTAGGAGTTGATTGGAGCAGTAATGGATTGAGTGGTTTTTTTACCTCAACTTTTAAAAGGACAACCCATTTTCCTATCCCCGGAAGGTTAGATGGAATTGCTGGAGGAACGGTAACAGGAAATAATAGTTGGGGATTAGGCTCAGCTGGCGGTACGGCCCTGACTGCTGCTCTTAAATTTCTGCATACAGATACTACCACCAAGACTTTAGCCCGTCCTAAAATATTGACTCTTTCCGGAGAAACTGCTGAGTTGAACCTTAAGACCGATGAAGCGATAGGTATAACTACAACTACTGATGACAGTGGGAATCTTACTCAGGATATTGAAAGGGCTGATACCGGGACAGTTTTTAGGGTAACCCCCATGGTTAATCTGTCAAATCGGCAAATTACTATGTTTCTTGAACCTAAAGTAACAGAGGCAATAGACAGCGGGCTTACATTTGCCGGTAGCGCTAATGTTTCAGGGAATGTAAAGAATATCGAAGAGAGGGGAGTGAAAACTACTCTTGTACTACATGATGGAGATACCTTAATGATAGGCGGATTGCTTAGAGATAAAGATAAAAATACGAAGACTAAAATACCCTTTCTATCAGATATTCCGATTATTGGCGCGCTTTTTAGATCTAGGTCCAGGGGGAATAATGGTTCTACACAGCAGAGGGAACTTTTAATCTTTTTGACTCCTCATATAATTGATGATAGTAATTCTACCCAAATCGCTAATTCCGGTTTTAAAGAAATGAGGGAGCAGAGCTTTGGTATAAGGCAGGAGTCTATTGATAAAGCTTTAGCCAAGTTTCAGTGATAAGGTGATTATTAATGTTACCGCAGTTGGAAATGAAATATTTGTAGGGGAGAGTTTAAATCCCTCCCTGTACAGTTTTTTTGTCTGTTAGATTGGTTTATGTTAATATCGTAAGACAGAGAGTGTTTTTTTTAGTAAGGGATAGGTTAAAACTGTGCAGTATAAAAAAATAGGAGAGATATTACTTGCGGAAGGACTTATTTCTTCGGAACAGTTGAATAGTGCTATTACTGTTCAGAAAAAAAAAGGCGGCCGTATAGGTGAAATTCTTGTAAAAGAAAATGTTCTTACTGAAGAACAGATAGTAATAGGGTTAGGCAAACAGATGGGAGTCCCTTATATAACTAAGGCTTCCGGAAAGCTCAATCCTGCTTCAGAACAGAATCTTTCTGACCTTATACCTTACGATTTTGCTATTAAGAATGTCTGTCTCCCCCTATCACGGACAATTTCTTCTTTAACGGTGGTAATGTTTGATCCTACTGATTTGATTCTGCTTGATAACCTGCGCAAGATGACCGGATGTGATATAAATCCCATTATTGCTCCCCGTACAGATATATTAAAAACAATTGAAGAGTTTTACGGAAAAACGAAAATATTTAAGAATGCCATACAGGATACTTATGACCGGTTGTCTGATGATGATCAGGTAAGTATTGAGATAAAAACTGATGATGAAGAGCTGAGTCTTGATCGTCTGGTTGCCAGGGCGGAGGAAGCGCCGATTGTCAAGCTTGTAGATTTAATCATCCGACAGGCTATTCAGGAAAGAGCGTCGGATATTCATATTGAACCCTATAAGAATAAGCTCTCTTTACGTTACCGGATTGACGGGGTTTTACAGGAAATGCCGCCCCCGACATCTTCTCTGCACCAGGCTTTGATATCAAGGATAAAGATATTATCCAAGATGGATATTGCCGAAAAACGGCTTCCTCAGGACGGCGGGTTTAGTGTCCATATTGAAAATCGGACAGTGGATTTGAGGGTTTCAACCATGCCTACTATTTACGGAGAGAAAATTGTTATGCGCATATTGGATAAGGGCAGAGTCCCTTTGGATATTATTCAGTTGGGTTTTCTGCCTCATGAAATGGAATTGATTAAGAAAGGATTGTCTTTATCTTACGGGCTGGTGCTTTTGACCGGCCCTACCGGATGCGGTAAAACAACTACTTTGTATTCCGCTTTGAACCACTTAAAATCTCCGGCTAAGAATATTCTGACAGTTGAAGATCCTGTAGAATACCGATTAGACGGTATTAACCAGCTTCAGGTAAAGAATGATATCGGCCTTACTTTCGGACAGGCCTTGCGCAGTTTTCTCCGCCAGGACCCTGATGTAATTCTTGTTGGTGAAACCCGGGATTTAGAAACGGCAGAAATTTGTATGCGGGCGGCTTTAACCGGCCATTTAGTTTTGTCTACTCTGCATACTAACGATGCTCCATCTTCAATAGTCCGGCTAGAGGACATTGGAGTCCCTAATTATTTAGTGGCTTCAGCTCTGCGCTTAGTTATTGCCCAGCGTTTAATACGCAGGCTTTGCTCTGCCTGCAAGCAGGCCCATGAACCTAAAAGCAGGGAATTTTACGGTGTTTCTATTTCTTCAGAGGTAGTTTACCAGGCAAAAGGATGTAAGGAATGTAATTATATAGGGTACAAGGGCAGGGGGTTGATTTCCGAAGTAATGCTTTTTGATGAAGATATAAGAAGATTAATTTACCAAAAGAGCCCTTTAGAGGAAATAAAGAAAAAAGCTAAGGAAAAAGGTATGATGTCTCTGCTTGAAAACGGGTTTAAGAAAGTAGAAGAAGGTATGACTTCTATGGAAGAGGTTTTATCGGCTGCGTTTGCCTAAACGTCCCGGATTTTTATACGGCGTATATGTTTTCTTATGGCAGGGGTTTTAAACCCGCCTTCGCAGAATTTCCTGTCTATAAGGGTGGGGGTGAATAACGATAGGAATTCTGCTTCGGCGAAATTTTTCGCTATCATTTTTGTGTCGCGAGATATAGTTATTAGATTATACATTAGATTGTTTTGCTAAGTGAAGAAAGATATTTTGTGGGTGTAAGTTTTAGAAACTGTAAGGAATAATTAAAACGTGGAAAATTTTGCGTACATAGCAAAAGACCGAAATGCTAAACGCATAAGGGGAGTTGTTCAGGCTGATTCCCGGGAATCAGCAATCAGAAACCTGCAGGATAAGGGATTATATATTATTGCTTTAAATCCGGTATCTTCAGAGAGCAAACAGGATTTACTTCCTGTGTCAAGGAAATTTTCCCATTCAAAGATCAAACTGTCGGATTTAGCTCTCTTTGCAAGGCAGTTATCCACACTCCTTTCCTCAGGCGTAACTCTTATGAGAGGATTAGAAATAGTTTCCTCCCAATGCGGAAGCAAGAGGTTCTACAATATCCTTGATAAGATAATTTACGATGTTAAATCCGGCCTTTCTTTGACAGAATCAATAAACAAATATCCTTTGGTATTCTCAACCTTATGGCAGGGGCTTATTGATACCGGAGAATCTTCAGGTAACCTTGCTGAAGTTTTAGACCGGTTGGCAGAATACCTTGAATTGCGTCAGGAATTTGAGAGGAAACTTGTATCCGCTTTAATGTATCCTATCCTTTTGTTAATTGCGAGTATTGGGGCTATGTGTATTTTTACCTTTTTTATCCTTCCTCGGTTTCAGACAATATTTTTTCAGCTTGGCGTCCAACTTCCTCTTTTAACCAGGATAATCTTTACCTTAACCGGATTATTAACCCATCATATTGTTGCTATAATTATTATTTCTTCAGCTGTTGTTGTAGGCCTGCGTTTTTTCGCAAAAAGTCCTATGGGGAGAAAGCTAATTGACAAGGCTCAATTGGAGATTCCGTTCATTAAAGATTTCTTTCTGGTATATTTTTTGGAACGTTTTTCTTCAACTTCTTTTATACTTTTTCAGAGCGGTGTGCCTATTGTATATACCTTAGATGTAATTCAGAGGAGTATAGAGAATGGTATTTTCCAAAAAGAGTTTCAGAGTATCAGGAATAATGTTAAGGGAGGTAACCCTCTATCCGCGGAGTTGGCAAAGTCAAAGATATTCCCTCCTTTAATTATTGAAATGGTCGCCATTGCTGAAGAAGTGGGGAATTTTCCTGAAATGTTTGGTAAGATATCCAAACATTACCAAACTATGCTTCAGACTAAGGTAGAAAGAGTTTCGGCCCTTTTTGAACCTTTAATGATTGCTTTTATGGGGGCAGTTGTCGGTGTTCTTGTAATTTCTTTATTCCTGCCTTTATTCCAGATCGCAGTCGCCTACCATTAAGCTGCATATTGGGCATTATTATATCCGCTGCTTTACCACAATCAAAGTTCAACAATTGTAATTTAAGGGAGTTTGTAGATGGTTCTGAGAGAAACTTAACATTTCTATTTAGTAATTATTATTAACATTTCTATATTGTAACTACATTTTTCAGAAAATGCTTGACAAAACGGCTATTTATAATACAATTAGTTTTCTTCTTTTATTATAATAGATATCAACGGCAAGATTATAGAACTGTTGTGTTTTATAACAATTCAGTTTTGAGCTAATTGCCCACGTAGCTCAGGCGGTAGAGCACATCATTGGTAATGATGTGGTCACCGGTTCAACTCCGGTCGTGGGCTTAAAACAGGGGATGAATTCAAATCCACAAAAGTGGGAGGGGATTTTTTAGCCCTTTTCGCCTATTAAATAGTTTCTCTAACAAATTTAAACATGCGGGAATTAATTTCTTTAAAATGCCAGAGTTGCAGCCGAAAAAATTACTATATAACTAAAAACCGGCGTAAACATCCCGAAAAAATGGTTATAAAAAAATTCTGCCCTTTTTGCAGGAACCATACGGATCATAAAGAAACAAAAGTATAGTTTTGTTTTCTTTTCTTTGATATGCAGAGCATTTTAATCAATGAGACTTAGACTTTTTCGAAGAAAAAGTCTATAGCCGAATTGATCCTGAGCGGCCGAAGGGAGTCGAAGGATCTAGGGTTTAATTCCCCGCAGCTTGCTGCGTTTCCTTTTT
>Ga0164318_10006201_pt1 | contig 11597 bp, 5 predicted proteins | sample GuaBasSedimGuay9_FD_113734 | JGI IMG/M metagenome (GOLD analysis project Ga0164318, IMG submission 113734) | Subseafloor sediment microbial communities from Guaymas Basin, Gulf of California, Mexico - Guay9, Core 4571-4, 0-3 cm | ecosystem: Environmental > Aquatic > Marine > Hydrothermal vents >... | reverse complement strand
CCCGATTTTTTTGCAAGAATTACTTCGCTGCTTCCACTAGTCATTTTAGCTTCAAGTAACTCATCCCCTTCTCTAATTGTAATGGCATTTATTCCATTTTTCCTTGGACGGGAATATGATTCAAGTGAAGTTTTTTTGATAGTTCCCTTTTTTGTGGCCAGAAGTATATAATTACTATTTACATATTCCTCATCCTTAATGCTTTTAACATTAATATAAGCCTTTACAACGTCATCCTTAGGGATATTTATTAAATTCTGGATTGCTCTTCCTTTTGAAATTTTAGAGCCTTCAGGAATTTCAAAAACACGCAACCAAAATACTTTACCCTGCTCAGTAAAAAGCAATAGGTAATTATGATTAGTAGCAATGAACAGATGTTCAAGGAAATCTTCGTTACGCGTTGTACTTCCTCGCGAGCCACGCCCTCCCCTATTCTGAACTCTGTATTCAGTAAGAGGTGTACGCTTAATATAACCCATACGTGAGATAGTTATTACAACCTTCTCATCAGGTATAACATCTTCAAGACTAATATCTTCAGCGGTATAAACTATTTTACTTTTACGCTCATCGCCAAATCTTTCTTTAATTGAAAGAAGTTCATTTTTAATAATTTCCATCCTAACTTCCTTGCTTGCAAGAATTTCATTAAGCCTAATGATTAGTTTTTGAAGTTCATCATAGTCAGCTTTAATTTTATCTCTTTCAAGTCCGGTAAGTTTTTGAAGACGCATATCAAGTATTGCCCTTGCCTGAAGTTCACTTAGTTCAAATCTTTCGATAAGTCCGTTTCTGGCTTCCTCAGGAGTTTTTGATGCTCTGATTAGTGCAATTACTTCATCCAGATTATCCAATGCAATCAGTAATCCTTCAAGAATATGTGCTTTTTTCTGAGCTTCTTTAAGGTCATATTCAGTCCTTCTAACAACAACTTCATGCCTGTGCTCAACAAAATAATGAATCATATCCTTAAGATTCAGCATTTTAGGGCGTCCTTTCACCAATGCAATATTATTTACACTAAATGAACTTTGAAGAGCTGTCATTTGGTAAAGTTTGTTCATGACAATGCTTGGAATAGCATCTCTTTTTAAATCATAAACTATCCTCATACCATTTCTATCCGATTCATCGTTTATATCAGAAATGCCATCAAGTTTTTTCTCATTTACCAAATCAGCAGTCTTTCTGATCATTTCTGCCTTGTTTACCATATATGGTATAGAGTTGGCAATAAGCCTTTCGCGTCCTGTTGATGTTTCTTCAACTGTAATATCGCCGCGCATCATTACTCTTCCCCTACCAGTCTCAAAAGCATTAATAACACCTTCGTAGCCATAAATTATTCCTCCTGTGGGGAAGTCGGGGGCCTGAACAATTTTTGCAAGTTCAGTAACTCCAATTTCATTATCCTCAATGTAAACAATTGTAGCATCAATAACCTGTGAGAGATTATGGGGTGGCATATTTGTAGCCATACCAACAGCAATTCCAGAAGCCCCATTAATCAACAGGTTTGGAATTTGGGTTGGTAAAACAGTTGGTTCTTTTAAAGTATCATCAAAGTTGAGTTGATGGTCAACGGTATCTTTATCAATATCAACAAGCATTTCTTCAGCAATCTTCCTGAGCCTTGCCTCTGTATAACGCATTGCCGCCGGATTATCTCCATCAATGGAACCAAAGTTACCTTGTCCTTCAACCAAAGGATATCGTAGCGACCAATCCTGAGCCATACGTACCATGGAATCATAAACTGATGTGTCGCCATGAGGGTGATACTTTCCTAATACTTCCCCTACTATTCTTGCTGATTTTTTATATGGTCGGTTTGAGAAAACTCCTAATTCGTGCATCCCAAATAAAACTCTACGGTGAACAGGTTTTAGTCCATCTCTTACATCAGGAAGAGCCCTTGAAACAATTACCGACATTGAGTAGTCGATATAGGCTGACTTCATCTGATTTTCGATGTTTACCTTTACTATTCTTTCTCCTTCAAATACATTCTCCATCAAAAAAAATTATGATTTATTTTGTTATAATAAAATAGGTGGCAAAGGTAATGAATTTAGCTCAAATAGACCTATTATTTATAAGGGCTTAGTTGATTTTATTTTAACATGCTTCTGTTAACAAAATTGAGCATCTATAAGTTTCATTATTAGTATGATTTCTACTTTTGATTTGAGAAAGATGGATTGAAATTTTGTTAAACCTTCACAAGGTACTTTAGTATTGTGTAGTTTTGCAATTAAATAAATAAATATGGAAGCAAAATTTTCTAAACGTGTAAAAGATGTGCTGTCGTACAGCCGGGAAGAAGCGGTAAGATTGGGAAATAATTATATAGGACTTGAACATTTGTTGCTTGGAATAATAAGGGAAGGCAACGGAATGGCAGTTCAACTCTTAAAGTTTTTTGGTGTAGAAGTTGAAAAATGCAAAAAGAATATAGAGGATAGTATAAAAAATCCTGCAGGAACAAGTATTACCCAAGAAAATATTCCGCTTGTAAAACAGGCCGAAAAAGCCCTTAAACTAACTTATTTAGAAGCAAGGGTGTTTAATAGTGATCTTATTGGTACTGAGCATCTTTTGTTGGCTATATTAAAAGATGAAAATAATATTGCCACCTCCAAACTAAACAGTCTTGGGGTTGATTATAAAGGACTTAAGCAGGAATTGACATCAATTAAAAAAGAAAAAGAGGACTATCCTGATCTTATTGAACCAAGTGCATCAATACCTGATCCTACTGAAGATGAGCCTGCTGAAGGTGGCGGTATGGGAAGTGGATTTGGTAGTAAAGCAAAAAAACCTGCTAACCCAAAATCAAAAACCCCTGTATTGGATAATTTTGGACGCGATCTTACGAAATATGCTGAGGAAGGTCGGCTAGACCCTATTGTTGGCAGGGAAAAAGAACTTGAAAGAATATCACAGATATTAAGTCGTAGGAAAAAGAATAATCCAATTTTAATTGGAGAACCGGGTGTTGGTAAATCGGCCATTGCTGAGGGCTTGGCATTAAGGATTGTTGAACGTAAAGTGTCGAGGGCTCTTTTTAATAAACGAGTTATAACTCTTGATTTGGCTTCGTTAGTTGCTGGTACAAAATACCGAGGACAGTTTGAAGAAAGAATGAAAGCAGTTCTAAATGAATTGACTAAGAACCCCGATATTATTTTGTTTATAGATGAGATTCATACAATTGTAGGAGCAGGTAATGCATCCGGCTCACTCGATGCCAGCAATATGTTTAAACCTGCTTTGGCACGTGGCGAACTGCAATGCATTGGTGCTACAACCTTAGATGAATACCGTCAGCATATTGAAAAAGATGGGGCACTGGAAAGAAGATTTCAAAAAGTTCTTATTGAGGCCACCACTGCTGAAGAAACGGTTGAAATACTAAACAATATTAAGGAAAAGTACGAGGATCATCATTTGGTAAAATATTCACCTGAAGCCATACATGCATGCGTACAATTGACTAACCGTTATATTAGTGATCGTCATTTGCCGGATAAGGCTATCGATGCCCTCGACGAAGCTGGGGCACGAGTTCACATTAGCAATATTCATGTACCTTCTGAGGTAATTAATCTGGAAGGTGCAATTGAAGAATTGAAAACGAAAAAAACTCTTGCCATTAAAAGTCAAAAATTTGAAGAAGCAGCGCAGTTTAGAGATTTGGAGAGAAGGTATAGTGACGAACTGGAAAATGCCAAGAAAAAGTGGGAGGAAGATGCAAAAATCCATAGAGAAATTGTAGACGAAGAAAATGTTGCAGAAGTTGTTGCAATGATGACGGGTATCCCACTTACTAATATTGCCCAATCTGAAAGCAATAAACTGATAAATATGGAGAAGGAACTCCAAAAGGAAATTATTGGTCAGGATAACGCAGTTTTAAAGGTTGTAAAAGCAATTAGAAGAAACAGAGCTGGGCTTAAAGATCCCAAAAAACCAATTGGCTCATTTATTTTTCTTGGAGCAACAGGTGTTGGAAAAACGTACCTGGCAAAAATGTTGGCTAAATTTCTTTTCGATACCGAGGATGCCCTTATAAGGATTGACATGAGTGAGTATATGGAAAAGTTTGCAGTATCGCGGCTTGTGGGTGCCCCTCCTGGATATGTTGGTTATGAAGAAGGCGGACAACTTACCGAAAAAGTAAGGCGCAAACCTTATTCAATAGTTCTTTTGGATGAGATTGAAAAAGCACATCCCGATGTTTTTCACTTGCTCTTGCAAGTGCTTGACGATGGAGTACTAACTGATAGTTTTGGTCGTAAAGTAGATTTTAAGAATACAATAATTATTATGACATCTAATATTGGTTCAAGGCAGTTAAAGGACTTTGGACAGGGAGTTGGGTTTACTACTGAAGCAAAAAAAGCAAGTAAGATTAGTCATACCAAAGGAGTTATCGAAAATGCACTGAAGCGTGCATTTGCTCCAGAGTTTCTGAACAGGATAGATGATGTTGTAATTTTTGAATCTCTTGACAGGGATGCAATCCATAAAATTATTGATATCGAATTAAAGTATCTTGTTAACCGTGTTGCTGAATTGGGCTACAAAATAAAAGTTAGTACAAAAGCAAAAGATTATCTTATCGACAATGGTTGGGATGAGCAGTTTGGTGCCAGACCATTAAAACGTGCCATACAAAAGCATATAGAAGATTCTCTTGCAGAGGAAATTATTAAATCCTCTATCAAAGATGGTGATTCCATAAATATTGGACACGACTCAAAGAAAGATAAGATTACGATAAAAATAATTAAGAAGAAATAAGTTTAAGTGAAATAAAAAAAGGCTGTTCAAAATCTATTGGCAGCCTTTTTTTATTTGATTTTTTTTGCAAAGCATTAATTTTATCTTTGCCAAGATTTTTTAAAAGATAATTGTTATGGATATGAAACCGGTAATTAGAGGAGGAGAATTCCTTTTAAAAGAAGTAGATATTAAGGATGTATTTATTCCTGAAGAGTTTGATGAAGAGCAAAATATGATTGCTGAAACTTGTTCTGATTTTATTGAAACAGAGATAGTACCACACTTTCAGGCTCTCGATAATCATGAAGAAGGGCTAATGCCATCTCTTCTAAAAAAAGCAGGCGAATTAGGTTTGTTAGGTGTTTCAATACCAGAAGAATATGCTGGATTTGGTCAATCCTTTTTAACTAATATGAGGGCAAATGAAGCTATGGGTTCTGCCTATTCATTCTCAGTTGCCTTTATGGCACACACCGGAATTGGTACCTTGCCCCTGGCCTACTATGGCACAGATAAGCAAAAAGATAAATATCTGACAGATTTGGCAACAGGCAATAAACTGGCAGCATATTGTTTAACTGAGCCAAACGCAGGATCTGATGCAAATGCAGGTACTTCAAAAGCAGTTTTAACTGAAGATGGAAAACATTACATATTAAATGGACAGAAAATGTGGATTACAAATGGTGGGTTTGCCGACCTGCTAACCGTATTCGCAAAAATTGATAACGATAGAGTATTGAGTGCCTTTCTTGTTGACGCTGACTCAGAGGGGATTACAATGAATCCTGAAGAACATAAAATGGGTATTAAAGGGTCGTCAACCCGCCAAATATTCTTTAATGATGTAAAAGTTCCTGTAGAAAACCTACTTGGAAGAAGAGGAACGGGTTTCCGTATTGCATTGAATATTTTGCATATAGGACGTATTAAATTGGGCGCAACAGTAATTGGTAGCATGCGAAGAGCAATTAATCATTCTGTTACTTATGCAAACGAACGTAAACAATTTGGTTCTTTCCTTTCTGAGTTTGGTGCAATAAAACACAAAATGGGTGAGCAAATTATTAAAATGTTTGCTACCGAATCGGCAGTTTATCGCGCAAGCAAAGACATGGAAGACACCATAAACCAGATGATGACTGATGGGAAAACCTATGGGGAAGCAAATATTGAGGGTGTTGCCGAATTTGAACCTGAATGTGCATTACTCAAAGTATATGGCTCTGAATCATTAGATTACATTGTTGATGAAATGGTACAAATTTTTGGTGGAATGGGATTTTCTTCTGAAGCACCTGCCGATCGCTCCTACCGGGATTCGCGAATAAACAGAATCTTTGAGGGTACAAATGAAATTAACAGACTTATTACTGTAGACTCTACTTTAAAGAAGGGTTTAAAACATAAAATAGATTTATTTGAAGCCGCTCAGGAAGTGCTGGATAGTATTGATGACGTGGAGATGGTAGATATCAATTCAGGGGACGATTATTACCAAATTAAATATGCTTACGTAAAGAATCTGAAAAAAGCGGTACTTATGCTTTTACCGGTTGTTCAGAATACTTTTAAACGTAAACTAATGTTTGAGGAGGAGATTTTAATGAATATTTCTGATATGATTATGAATATTTATATCCTCGAATCAACATTATTAAGGGTAAATAAACTTGAGAAGAACGCACTTAAAACCAACATAAGTTACTATAAAGATATACTTGATGTTTTAACTCAGGATACTGCAGGAAGTGTTTATAAATCAGGATTTGATACTATAGGCTCATTTGCTGAAGGCAAACAGAAAGTGATACTTTGTAATGCAATGGGAATACTTACTAAAGCACAATCAATAAATGTTAAGGAGGCAAGAAGAAGAATTGCTGATAAACTTATTGATGACGGACTTTATAAGTTCTAGTTGAACTGAAATTTATTGTTTGTAATTGTGAAAGGGCTTAATTTATTAGACCCTTTCCTAGTTTCTTGACTCTTCCATTTTCTTTTAACTCCTGGATTAGTTTATCCAGAATACCGTTAATAAAGGTTCTGCTTTTGGTCACGCTAAAGTATTTTGTTAATTCAATATATTCATTTAGTGTAACCTTTACAGGCACTTCATCCATATACTCAAACTCGGTAATGGCCATTTTTATTAAAATGAGATCAAGAAGTGGAATGCGATCATATTCCCAGTTTTTTGTTTTGGGTTTTATTAAATTGTCGTTTTCTTCGTTGTTTAAAATAACCTTACGGAAGAGTTTTTTTACAAACTCCAAATCAGAGTTTATAGGGTCGTTTTCAGTTTTCAGTAATGGTGGCATTTTAGTGTTCTCATTACTTTTTTTGTTTATTGAATCGACATATTTTATCAATAAAATATTTACTAAATCGTAACCATCAACAAAATAAACACTTTTCTCAGAATATATAGATTGAAGCAAATCAAAAGGAGCCAGTAGCCTGTCAATTATTTTAATAATCAACTTCTTGTCTTCGTCAAGATTTGAAACCTCATTTTCCATATAATTTTTATAGAAACCTGATTCCTGAAGGTTCATGTAGAATTTCCTTACAATCTCCTGTTCATCAGCCCAATTAACTTTATAGAGTTCTTCTTTTTTAAGGAAGTCAATATTGGTTTCTAAATGCTTAAAAAACCTATTATTTATAAACTTAAGATTTGGGTTTAAATCTTCTTCGGTTGGATAGAATTTTTTTTTGCTTTCTTCTATACGGTTTTCTGCAAATCGCTTGACCTCGTATAAAAAGGAAATTTGGTAAATAAAAAGTTCATATAATTTGTTAATGCTCGAAAGGAGTTGTTTTTCACCTGAAATTAAATCTTCCTGTCCTCCTGAAAAATAAGCGTAAAGCGATTGAAGAGCCTTAATCCTTAAATGCCTGCGGTATAACATAGGGATAATTATTTATATGAACTTTATTTAAATTAGGTTGCAAAAATATGTAAAAAACAGATTTAAAAAACGTGCTTTATTTACCTAAATCACGAAAAGCATAAAATACAATGTTCAGATCCTTTAGAATATTGTAATCACGGGCATAAAGTAGGTTAAGATCGTCAATAATTTTTTGGTTGTTTGTTGTCGATTTCATCCCATCAAGTGGGCTTAAAACAGAAGGTTTTACCTTTGGTAATTGAGTTGTGGAATTCTCTGGTAAATAATATCCTACCCATGATTTCTTTCCAATTAAAACCTGAAAAATATTTCTTACAAAGCCCAAAGGTTTTTTTTGAAATACCATAAGTAAAGGCATGAGCGGGATAAGCAAAGCACTAAAAAAGAAATCAAACACCCTTTTGTTGCGCCTGTTTGGCGTGGTTCCTATTGCATTAATTCCAATGGTATAAAGGTCGCCACGTGTATGAATTGAATTTGAACCAATTATTGAAAGTCCATCTTCAGGGGCTATTTTAAAATCGATATTTTCGTTTTGCCATTCGGCCATTTTATCTATAATAGTATGATGTTTTATATCTGCTGAGCAGAAAATAATTTCATCAATCTTATAAATATTAATAATGTCTTTTACCTGAGAGATATTGCCAATGTAGTTTTCGTCATTTGCTTTAATATCGTCGGGATACACAAGTCCAAGAAACTCTGGTTTCAAAAAAGACTCTTCAAGAAGTTTTGTTACCCTTGCAGCCTCATTCTTTTCACCAATTATTATAAAACGTTTTTTTTCCTTCTCCCCCATCTGTACCCATGGTACATTCAATTTGTAAAGCAGCAACCTGATTAGAGGCAACGCAGCCGTTCCCCATACGGAGCCTAAAAGTATCAAGGCACGCGAAAATCTAAGTGATTCGGGAAGAAGGGCATACAAAACAAGTATTACTATGCTTCCGGCCAAAAGCCCTGTAATTGAATTCCTTATCTTAACGGGTCGGTCGTAGCCGCCAGCAAAATAAACCGAGAGTAGCCAAATAAGCACATAGGTTGGAAGTACTGCAGTAACTAAAAACAAGGGGTAATTCCCACCTTCGGAATAGATAAAACTCCTTCCCCAAAGTGTTTTAATTAGAAAAACACCACCATAAAGAACTATCCCATCAATAAATGGAAGGCTTAGTCTGTTAAATATTCTTGATAAAATTGCAATAAAAGCCCTAAAATAAACAGCAACTTTTATAAGACTTGCAAATGCACTGGCATTTTTTTGTGTGAAATGTTTTTTTGCAAAAATTACCATGGCATTGTAAAATACCAATACGTAATTCACACTACTCTTTTTGGTGCTTTCGCCTTTGTAATGAATTATTCTTGTTTTTGGAAAATAGTAGTTGTTGTAGCCTGCCTTTATTACCCTGTAAGATAAATCAATGTCTTCACCATACATAAAAAAGTCTTCGTCGAGTAAGCCAATTTTATCCAAAACACTTTTCCGCAACAGCATAAAAGCACCTGCCAAAATTTCTACTTTATGGGTTTCATTTTCATCGAGAAAGCCCAAATGGTATTTTGAAAAGCGTTTTGATCTTGGAAAAAGCGATGAAATGCCCGACATTTTATAAAAAGCAGTTGTGGGTGTTGGAAGTCCCCTTTTTGATTCAGGCAGAAACTTACCTGAGCCATCGACCATTTTTACTCCAAGTGCACCCGCATCGGCATGCGCATCCATAAACTCAACTATCTTAATAAAGGTGTCGTCTTCAACCACGGTGTCGGGGTTGAGCAGCAAAACATATTCTCCCTTTGAAATTTTTATACCCTGGTTATTAGCACTCGAAAATCCTTTGTTGTCCTTGTTTTCAATGAGAGTAACTTCAGGGAACTTCTTTTTGACCATTGGGCATGAGCCATCCACAGAGTCGTTGTCAACAACAATAACTTCCGCTTCAACACCATTCACGGCTTTACGCACCGATAAAAGGCATTGTTCGAGAAAATATTCAACATTATAGTTGACAATGATTATGCTTAACTTCACGCTTCAAAAATAAAAAATATCATCCTCTGACTTTCAGATTGGGCAATTATTATTTTGAAACGTGTATTTTGTCTATTTATTGGGTTTTTAAAATGATTAAAAGAGTGACACATCCTCTCTGATCCATTCCATTGTTCCAACTTAAAGGCAACAACAATAATTATATCTTTGCGTTTTTAGCAAAATGGTAAACAAAATACTAGGCACAACCGGAACCAGAATACTAAATGCAGTATTCAATTTAGTTATTTTGGTACTTATTGGCAGGCTTATCGGTAGCGAAGGACTTGGTATTATTGGTCTTGTGCTGGTGGCCATAACAATTATTCAAATTTTTATCGACCTTTTGGGAGGCGGTGGATTAATCTATTTTGCTTCGCGATTAAACCAAACAGCACTGCTACTTATCTCTTATTCTTGGATTATTATTGTACTTCTCCTGTTTTCATTAGTATTTCTTCTGCTGGCTAATTTATTCCTTGATTTTTATCTCACTGTAATTCCTAATAATCTGGAAACAACTATTTTACTACTTGCTTTTCTGAACGCATTAATGCAAACTCATTACAATCTTTTAATTGGGAAAGGAAAAATAAAGCAGTACAATATTGTTTTTACCATTCAGATTAGCGTATTGCTGTTTGCATTTTTATATTTTCTTTATGGTGAGGGAAAACACGAATTTAGTTCGTATTTAAACTCTTTAATGCTTTCTTATGGCATGGGTGCTTTATTAAGTTTTGCAGTTTTGATAAGGTATTTGAGAGCAACTCGTATAGAAAATGTAAAAGGAATTATCAGACAAATACTTGAGTTTGGTTTTATCAGTCAATTGGCAAATGGATTTCACATTTTAAACAAAAGGCTGAGTTTTTATTTTGTAAGTTCATTTTCAGGTTTGTCCTCACTTGGGGTTTACAATGCTGGTATTCAGCTAACAGAAGGTTTAAGATTAATCGGACAGAGTATTTCGCTGGTTCAGTTCAGTGAAATAGCAAATTCAAACGATAAAGATTTTGCAGTTTCAATAACTATTAAACTAATGAAACTTTCGGTTTTGTTAACAATACTTGGACTGGCAGTATTGCTGCTTATTCCCCAAAGTATTTACGAAATGCTGTTTACTATTGAGTTTTCGCAGTTGAAACTTATAATTTTTGCATTAAGCCCAGGTGTAATTGCCTTGTCGGCTAACACTATTTTTAGTCATTATTTTTCAGGCTTGGGAAATCCAAAAGTTAGTTTGTGGGCAAATATTGTGGGCTTTGTTGCAACAGTAGTATTGGCAATTATTTTAATCCCTTTAATCGGGATTGTTGGCGCAGCCTTAACAACATCAATAAGTTATACAATAACAGTAGTTTATCAATATTTTATTTTCAAAAAACAAACTGCAACAAAGTTTAATCAGTGGATGCTTACAGCAAAGGATTTAAGAGACTTTGTGAAAATTATTAAAGTATTAACAAAAACCAAAAACATTGACTAAAAATACCAAAGGCATTATTCTGGCAGTTGCTTCGGCATTGGCTGTAAGCAATGTTTTCATATTTAGTAAAGCTGCTCTAAAGGAGGTTCATCTTGCGCAATTTGGTGTTTATTGGTTTGGACTCGGGATAATCTGGAATCTGGTTTTTATTATTGCTTTAAAAAAGCATAAAAAAATTGCTCTTCTAGAAAGGAGTTCGTTTATGGCACTGGGTCTTATTTCATTTCTAGAGATGTTCGCCACTATATTTTTCTTCCTTGCAATTAATACTGTTGATAATCCAACCATAGTTTCTTTTCTAGCAAATATTAATCCCTTCATAATTACTGTTTTGGGTTTCTTTTTGCTAAAAGAGCGGTTT
>Ga0164318_10006200_pt1 | contig 11598 bp, 5 predicted proteins | sample GuaBasSedimGuay9_FD_113734 | JGI IMG/M metagenome (GOLD analysis project Ga0164318, IMG submission 113734) | Subseafloor sediment microbial communities from Guaymas Basin, Gulf of California, Mexico - Guay9, Core 4571-4, 0-3 cm | ecosystem: Environmental > Aquatic > Marine > Hydrothermal vents >... | reverse complement strand
GAAGAATTTGCTGCTGTAGGGGGTACGGCAGAAAATGCGGCAGTATTAGTAAGTAAGTACGCTGACGCTATAGGTAATTCGGAGTTACCCATGCAGACTGCTCTTAATTTGATAAAAGAGACCGAAAGGCAATTGCGAACTGCGGGCGGTCAAACAGACATGTTTAAAAGTATATTTCTTATTGCAGATCAATTTAGTAATCTTTCTGCGGATTTACAACAAATTTTAAACACTGAAGCAAAAGCACAGTACGGAGATAAAAAAGATTTCTTATCTTTAGGTATTATGCAGCAAGCAGATTTATTTAATAAGTTATCTAAAGAGCAGGGAAATAGTGTAGTATACAATGAAAGTGTAAAACAAGCTGCTTATGAGAAAGCAGCGAAATTAGCGGATAAGAATGGGTGGCAAATGGCAAGAGCGTTTCTTGGTGCATTTGGTTACGAGATAGAATCTATTATGGCATTAACCGAAAAGGGAGATCCCGATAAAGAAAAAGGGGCAAATATTGTAGGAGATGCGATATCCGCGTATGTCGCCGCCGTAAAAGGAGGAGATGCAAAAGAAATACAAGAAGCATATACTGTTTTAGCGCGAGCGCGTAGAGAAACAGAGGTGTTCGCGGGCACCATAGCGGAAATGCAGAAAAGTACGTTGTCAGATTTTATGGCAATAATAGAAGACGCTACTGGTGCAGTAGCGGAATTTGCTGTACAATTAAGAAAAGGAGGAGGCTCTTATAAAAAAGACGCGGTAAATAGTATCATATTGAGAGATATGGCAAGAGTGTTAGGGGGTGTATCTTCTACTACAGGTGATTATGAATTTACTTCTTCAGAGGTTCACGCTGCTTTAGCTAATGCGGGATGGGCGAAAGGCGAGATTGGTTCAGTAGACAGTGCCCTAAAAGATTTGCAGTGGCGAAATGAGCGTACTCGCGCGGCAATGCTTGGTCCCGGCAGAGCTACGGTGAGTTCAGCCGTTTCTGGGTGGTCCGTAAGTAATACTTCGGTAGACGTAAATACACCTGAAGGAAATGCTATAACAATAGAATTAGATACAACTGCAAAAGTAATAAATAATAATAATATAGATACAACGACTGTGCGCAGTACAAGTGGAGGCGAATAATGGCACAAGATAAGCGTGAAACAGTGCGGCTCACTCGAATTAAAACTAGGCCATCTTATATAAGTAATGATATGGAAGAACGTTATGTATACGGCTATTTAAATTCATATAATGAATTTAGTGTGTATGACTATGAATGGGCGCCTGACCTTCAGTCTTTTAATGAAGAAGAGCATATTTATATTATTAATAGATCGCCTAGAGCATTTTTTCAAGCAGCTATGTCATACGATGCGTATAAAAAATTATCTTTTGTAATTTCAGGCGTACACGAAAGATTTGATAGACGTATTCATTCATTAGATGATTATCGTTCGCGTATATATTTACAACAACCATTTGGAGATGTCCAAAAATTTGATTCTAAAGATAAAACACTTTATAAGTATAAAAAATCTTTGAGTAAACCTTTAGATTTTTTAAATTTTAGGATAAATCCACGTAATCTTAAATTGGATAAACAGAAATTATTTAAGAAATTACGTACGCGTGCAGGGTGGGCTTTTCAACACTGGGGACCTGAGATAGGTAAAATAAGTATAAGTGGTACCACAGGGAATTTAACGCCAGATCCTTCTATAATATTAGGAGTAAAGAATATGCCGATTATAGGGGGCACAGCCGCAATACTTCCATACGCCAGTGAGGAAAAACCAACGGAGCTTAATTCGCCTGCATACAAAGCTTTTAAAGATTTAGAAAAATGGTATGACCAAGATCAAGATGAAAGAAGCGCGCAAGAAGGATATTTAACAGCATTTGAATATAGGGACAGGGTTTATATAGGACATTTTGCGGATTTTCACCTAGAAGAAAAAGGTACTGATCCGTATCAACTTTTTTATACCATGACTTTTTTAGTTCATTATGATACAAATAATTTACAGAATGCTACAACTAGAGCAAGATCTCAAATTATACGTAACCATAAAACTTTAGATACTGTTTTAAGTTTAAAAGGTTCCAATGGCTAAGCAGAATATCGATGATCAAGTAGTTTTAAATCAATCACCTGACGCGTTTGTAGTATTTTTAAATTTAGACGAAACAGGTGTGCCTATTCGAGATGATTTAGATAATTCTAGAGTCATTCCAGATATAGATGATATAATGTCTATTAATTTAGCCATGGGGAGTACTGGTGCCATAGGTAGATTTACTTTAACTATTAATAATGCAAATAATAAATATTATATACCTGATGACATGTCTTTAGAGATACATAACTGTAACTCAGGGCAAGTTATTGTTTTAGACGATGAAGGCAATGAAACGGAATATAATACACATCCCACGGGCGTAATGTGGGCTGATGCAGAAGAATTTCTTAATAATTACGTATATAGGAAAATGTTTAGTGCAGACGGTTCTCCTGTAATTAATTTATACTATCAAGATGCATCAGATAAATATGCAATTAGTAAAGAGCAAGAAAAAAAATTAGGTAAATATAAGACTGCTTTTTTAAAAAAGGGAATAATTAAATATAGAGTAATACCAGAAAATGAGTTAGAGGCTTTTGCTAAAAATGTTAGTAAAGTAAGTGCACAAAAAACAACTACAGGAGACGCACAAAGTATCGCGTCGACGGTATCTACAGATAGCGTAAGTGTTGCAAAATTACAAGAAGAAGCTGTTTTAAGAGTAGTGCGCGAAAATGCCACAGAATTTAGAGTGATGGATGAGTTAACTGTAGGTCCGGGAGTAGATGAGGAAAAGGCAAAAGTAGACGTAGCGCAGGCAAGATTAGTTGCGTACAATGACTTAATAGCGCAAGGATGGTCAGCAGATGCGGCAGCTGCGGAAGTATACACAGGTGGGGCAATTTCAAATTTAGATAGTAATATAGTTGAAACTATGTCGGAATTTAGTCCAAAGTATAAAGATTTGGCGACCCTTTCAGGAGGCACTGCGGATATACGCAATGTATCTTTAGATGAAGCTATTTTATTATTATCCAATTCTAATATACAAGCAGCTTTTTTTGAAAAGTATGGAGGTCAATTAGAACACGGACGTTGTTTATTTGAGCCTATGCAATTATGCACTATTTTTTTATCGAGACGTTTTAGAAATACGAATGATACTGATGATATGATTATGTCTTTTACTGGTTATGTAGACTCGGTATCTGATGGATTTGATGGGGTTTCGCAAATACTCACGATAACTGGGTCGGACGTAACTAAAGTTATGAATATTACACAGGCTAATATTAATCCCACTCTTTTCACGGAAAAACTTCCAGGTGATTCAATTTTTAAAGTATGGCAAAATAGATTTGGGGGTTTAGAAGGTTGGGAGATTATAAAATTATTAACAGTAGGCGGAGATTTAGATAAATCTACAGGAGGGGGACATATATATGGTGCGGGATCTTTTGAAGTATCTACTAATATAGGAGTAGTCGACCAAAGTAGTGTATTTACTAGTACTACCTCGCAAACTAGACTATTAAATAGTGTAAATTTATCTCAGGAAGAAGCAAGTGGAGAGTTGCCCGATGAGATAGATCGTCTTTTCTTTTCAACTAAAAGAGTGCATATACAGATATTACCTTTTGATACTTCTCCAGTAGGATCTTTTCAAAGTTATGATGTTTTTAAAAAAGTTTTTGGCATGTCTTTTGGTAATTGGCAAAATGATTATGTTAGTCATTTAGAAATTGCGAAACAAGTAGCACAATTAACTAACTATGAATTTTATGCAGATGCCGCAGGGGAAATTTGGTATCATCAGCCACGTTTTCATAATTATCATATATTAACTAATGATGATCCAGACATATATATTCTTCGAGATGAGGATATTTTAAATTGTAATTTAACGGAAAGCGATGAGCAGGTAATTACATCAGTTTATATGGTAGGCACTCCTGATATATACACAGGACCTAAAGAGCCTGTTAAAATGGTGGGATTTTATGAAGATACTAGTTTAGTTCTTAAATATGGGCGTAGAATGGTTTCAGTATCGCATCCGTATGTAGTATCGGAAGGCAATATAGGATATTTTGCAAGAAGTTATTTAATTAGAGCGAATGCCGCGAGATTTGTAGGTCAGGTGACTATTTTAGGACGTCCTGAAATTAGAATGCATATGCCGGTATACATACCATTTAGAAATATGGTGTATTATATTGAAGGGATAAAGCATTCGTACACAATGGGTGAGCAATTTCAAACAGTTTTAACGTTAAAATATGGTAGAAAACCGTGGGAAGTTTTACCTGAAGTTTTAGATTATACTTCTAATATAATGCATAATCAAGGAAGTACTAAAGGCAAACGTTCTGAGCATACAGAAAAAGATTTTACAATTACAGGAGATGAGGAGGATATTGGGCCTATTTCTTTTTCCCAATATAATTAATTTATGTCAATACCTTTATATACAAAAGATAAATTTAAAAATACTGGAGTGATTTATCCACGTGATGGACTATTTATACGTCCCGGTATAGTCGATTCAATTAATCAAGATAAAAGCACGGTTAATATATCTTGGCTAGATCACCCTGGTATACGCCAAGATGTTGCTATTACACAACCTCATTTAGGTATGCACCAATTTCCTACACCAGGCACAGTAGTACTTATAGGGTTTAATAAAGTAGGTGATGCGCAAATTTTAAGGTATTTGCCTGCAGGATATAATCAACAGGTAGCTGATAATGATATTTGGGGAATTAAACCAGGTGAATTAAATTTAATGTCTTATAGAGCAGAATCCGTACCTACAAAAAGTTTTCCTATTCCTAATGCTACTGGATCTAAAATACATATGGATAACGTAGGGAATATACAAATATCTACTATGTTAAATGAATTTTGGCGAATAGATACATCTAATAATGAAATAGCTCAAAATTCTATGAACTATGAAGTTAATACAGAAGCAGGTATCTTACAATTTGGTTTAACAAAAAGAGATAAAGGAATTATTACGCCAGAGGGGGACAGTTTAGAGAAGAGCACTTCTTTGAATCCGGATGCACTGACAGAATTTAATCTTCGATTATTAGAAACGGCGGATGCTACCACAAATTTAAACAGTGATCCTGCGTTGGACAATCCTTTTATAGAATTGTCGCTAGGTATTAAAGTAGATGCAGCGGGGGATTTAGTTAAAACGGAGAGTGATAAACATGCTAAAACAACGGGTAATGCGCAAGAAATTATAATACAATTAAAAACGAAAACTGATCAGGGATTTGAATTTACGGTAGATAAAGAAGGGAATTTAACCCTTTTAACTAAAGGTAATATTAAATTAAAATCTGAAAAAAATATTAATATAGATATAGAAAAAGATGCAGAAATAAATGTAGGCGGTTCAGTTAAGATAAATTCAGGTGATATTTCTTTGGCGGGGGATAGCGCAATAGTTTTAAGCAGTTTTTTGAATACATATGATAATCATACACATACTGTCCCAAGTTTAGGATCACCTACAACTATGCCGCTTATGCAAAGCAAGCCGAGTCATATAACAAAGAAAACCAAGGCAGGATAAATGAAAACATCTACGGGAAACGTTAAAAAAGCTTTAGGCAACGCAATGCACGCCGCATTAAGTTCAACCAAATTCTCTGTGAGCAATCCTATGTATACTTCAAGAGCGCAAATGACTGCGTTAGCAGCGCCACTTGTTAAGTATTTATATTCTTCTGGATCTACGTTATCTGATGTTTGTTTAAATGGTAGTACAACTACTACAGATATTACTGCCGCAAATTTATATTCTAATAATAATATTTATATAAATTACAATGGCCCAAATGGAGATAGTTATCTTTATTTTTACACAGGAGGCAATCCCGCAGGAGCTTCTTTGTCTTATAAAAATTCTGGATATTTCGAGTTTAGTACCGCCCTAAATGTAACAGGCAATTTATTTGGATCAGATATAAGGGCTACGGGCAATGTATACGTAAATTATAACGGTCCTAATGGTGATAGTTATTTATATTTTTATGAGAATAGTAGTGACACAGGTGTTTATCTTAAATGGGATGATTCTCCCGGTGAATTCTTTTTAAACAAAGGCTTAATGGTTACAAACCATTTAGTAGTAAAATCAGATAATTATGTTGAAACTGTTTTAGGGTATTTTGTAGAGAGGTCTAGCTCTGATGCTACTAGTTGGCATAAAATAGCTACTCTTCCTGTATCAGCTACAAATACTTATGATCATTTACGATTAAGTGTAAATGTTGCTCAAGCAGATAGTAGTAATGTATATAGTTATGATGTTATCTTAGGGAATAGAGGCGGATTTTATGGTAGAGTCCTTAATGCTGTTGGGCATGCGGCAACTCAAACGGTAGCTGGAATTAGAGTTTATGAACAAGGAGATGGTTCACAAGAAGTTTACATTTATGCTCTTACGGGATATTGGTCAGGGATAAGAGTAGATGCTTTGGCATGGCAAGCCGCTGGAGGAGCGGGTCCCACAATGGTACATCCAGATCATATTGAAGAGATTACTTCAGCTCCCGCAGGATCGATAGTTTTTGATTCTACTACAGCTAATCCCACGAATGACGTTACGACTAAATTAGGTCAGATAAGCGTAGCAGGTAATATTTATATAAATAATGCTGGACCAGACGGGGATAGTTATCTTTATTTCTATGACGGAGGCTCTACCACGGGACAGTCTATTAAATGGCATGACGCTACAGGCGTGTTCTATGCCAGTTCTCATTTATATGTTCAGGGTACTTTTTACGCAGATACGTCTGTTCAGTCGTATGGAAATATATATATAAATGCAAATGGTCCCGCAGGCGATTCATATCTTTATTTTTATAAGGGAAGCAGCGCCGCAGGCGCGTCTTTTAAATGGGATGACACCAATAGTAGGTTTGAATTAAGTGATAAATTAAAAATAAATGGATATGTTTGGGCGGCAGACAGTAGTATATATTCTGATGAGGATGTATATGTAAATCAAAATGGACCAAATGGAAATAGTCATATTTATTTTTATAAAGATACAGCTACTGATGCGTATTTACAATTTAATGACGCCGCGGATAAATTTGTAATAAATAGAGCACTTTCTGTAGATTCGTTAACATCTTATAATGACGTATATATAAATTATGATGGTCCAAATGAAGATAGTTATCTTTATTTTTACACAGGAGGCATGCCTACGGGAGCTTCTTTGTCTTATAAAAATTCTGGATATTTCGAGTTTAGTACCGCCCTAAATGTAACAGGCAATTTATTTGGATCAGATATAAAGGCCACTGGCAATATTTATATAAATAATGATGGTCTAGACGGTGATAGTTATTTATATTTTTATGAGAATAGTAGTGACACAGGTGCTTCTCTTAAATGGGATGATGGTGATAGTAGGTTTGAATTTAGTGATGATTTATATATAACTGGAAGTGTAAATAATTCGGTTTTATATTCTCGGAGCAATATATATGTAAATTATGACGGAGCTGATGGCGATAGTTATCTTTATTTTTATGAAAATAGTAGTACCACAGGAGCTTATCTTAAATGGGATGATGGTGATAGTAGGTTTGAATTTAATGATGATTTATACGCAGGCGGGGGCATTGAAGGCGCAACTTTATATTCTAGGGGTAACGTATACGTAAATTATGACGGAACCGATGGAGTTTCTGCTGTATATTTTTATAATAGCAGCTCAGCTACGGGCGAATACCTTAAATGGGAAGATGGAGACGATAGGTTTGAATTAAGCAATCAACTTTATATGACTTCTCAAAAAATTGTAAGCCTGGGGACATGTACTGTTGCGGCGGATGCGGCAAATAAGACATATGCAGATGGCGCATCAGATTTAAAATTTAAGACAAATATAATACCATTAGAAAACTGTCTTGCTGACGTCAATAAACTTAAACCCATAAGATTTAATTGGAATGAAAAGGGAAAAGAATTTGCAAAACCTAATTTTGCCTCTACTGAAATAGGATTACTTGCGCAAGATATAAAAGAAATTTATCCTGAAGTAGTATTCGATAAAAATGATGGAGAACAGAGTCTCGCTATCGATTATCCTAAATTAACTGCGGTTTTAATCAAAGCGGTACAAGAATTAACAGTAAAAGTAAATAATTTAGAAAATAAAATTAAGTGACATTAGGATCTATATTAATATAAAATGGCTGACACGGATTTACAACATATAAATGAAATAGCTGGCAATACTGGTGTAGATACCATGTTTGTACGTGCTATTATAGGGTTATCTCGAGGAGTGCGTACAGGTCTTCGAATGCAATTATATGCGATTAAAAATACTTTACAGAGTAAGATAACTCAAGTAGGATTTAAAAATCGTTTATATAAAAGGAAACAGGTTATATCTGAACAGAAATTAGATAGTATTGCTACGAAACTTAGTCAGGTTAAAAATACGTTAAATACTTTAAAAATAGGACCTGATTTTCGAAATAATGAGGCGCTTAAATTTTTAAATGATTTACTTTTAGCACACATATCAGTTAAAGGTATTGCCATAGGTGGATATAAAGACTTAGACAGTACTATGAGTACATTAAGATTTAATAGTCGACAGTTAACAAAAGCGGCAAATGTAACAGAATTGACAGCGTCTTTAATAAATAAACAAATTGATAAAATAGACCAAACTATAAAAGTAATTGATGCTGTAGATTATTTATAGAGATTTTTAAAATTTAAATCGACTAGGAAATACAATTTTTAGTTATAAAGTATGATAAAGATTCAACTTTAGTCATACTAATTTTATTATTTATAACTATTAAAAAGGGTTTAATTAAATGAAAAAGTACATTATATATTTAATAGGTTCAGCGCTATTAGCGACATCTATTCTAGCAGGTATTAGTCCTCCTTCTGTAGAGGTAAGAGATTCTTTAGGGGTAGATACTAATGGTGATGGAACAATAGATTCTTATTTATATTCAACAGGTCCGGGAGCATTTTTCATAAGAAAAGGGGATAATATTACTCTATCTGTTAGTGGAGATACTTTATATATTAATTCAGCTACGCCAGGAGAAATAAATACAATAAGCGATGTGGGGGCAGGATTTCAAATTACGCATGATAAAATTGGGGTAGATTTTCCTATTAAAACTTTTGTAGGCGGCACAGGTATAACTCTCGATACTGCTACCGCTAATCAACTTAATATTACTAATGACTTTGGTACTTCCATTGAAAGTGCTGAAATAGCGGATGGCACTGTAAATGATGCAGATATAGATTGGGGAACAGGCACAAATGAAGTAAATATGGATGATATAGGTGATGGCAGTACAAATGCGGCCATTACTTTAACACAAGAAACTAATTTTGAAACAGCATATACACATTCACAAGATAATACACAAGCGCACACTGATTATATGGTAAATGCGGGCGATACAGTATCTGGTACATATGATTTTTCAGACGGAGATATTGTAGATATAGATAGTGCAGAAATAAAAAGATTATACGCAGATACAATTTTTGGTACAACAGGATCCCCTGAAATAGATTTTGGAAATAATGACGTTAGTCTTGATTCTATACGTTGGGATTCAATATTAAATAATATTAGAACGGACACTGTTTTATGCGGCCATCCTATTGATACTATAACGGCTGATTTATCTGATGGAGATATTCTGCAATGGATAGATGCAAACTCAGAATGGCAACCAGTAGCGCAAAGTGCAGGTGGTTCGGGCGCTTTTGATGATATAGATGCAGGAAATGATACAGCAAGGTATGTTCAGCCAAATGGAGATACTGCGTTAATAATAACAAGTGATGAAACGGGCAATGTTTCATTAAAAACTGGTCATGAAAGTGATAATAGTGCACAAACGTTACATATCACTGTAGACACCATACTTATTAGCGGAGACGCTATAAGTGATTTTAATGGAGATGGATTATCTGTAAATAGTAATGTATTAACAGTTGATCTCGGTACTTCTATCGATTCAACTGAAATAGGTGTTGACCAAGTAAATGATTTAGATATAAATTTTGGTACAGGGACTGATCAAGTATCAACAGATGATATACCTGAAGGAACAAACAAATACGATCAAGCGTTATCCGATAGTGCTAATTGGTCAACAGCCTATAGTTGGGGAGATCATTCAACACAAAATTATCTCGATAACGATGACGTTAATGTTGATACAGCTTCCTGGAACGCAGCAGGAGCCGGAGCAGGTACGGCTGATTCAATGGGTGTAGATACTGATGGTAATGGAACTGTTGATGCTTATTTGTATTCAACAACGGCAGGGGCCTTTCATATTAAAAAGGGTGCTAATATTACGCTTACGGTTAACACCGATACGTTAACAATAGCGGGCGCCGCTGGTTCAGGCACAGCTGATTCTATTGGAGTAGACACTGACGGAGATGGAACGATTGATGGATATATGTATTCGACAGTAGGAGGATCTTCTAATATTAAAGAAGGAACAGGTTGTACCCTTACTTTAGATACTGATACTTTAACAATAGCAACTACTCTCGGTACTTCTATTGATTCAACTGAGATTGATTTTACTACAATGGACGAATGGGTGTCTGACCAAATTGGTGAAAATATGACAGGAGGCACACAGACAGGCATAACGGTAACGCCACAAGAAAGTACTAATGACGTAGATTTTGTAGTAGTAGCAGATTCTACTGTGGTGACTGATGAGGGTATTAGTTTATCTAAAGATTTGCATACTTTTACAGAAGCGGAGTTAGAAACGGAGCTATCTGATGTAACTGCTTTATTTACAAATAACGTAACGGGTGACGTCACAGTAACTGGGGATGTAAGTGCGATAGGGGCAAGTTCTCTTGACTCTAATATGTTAAATGCAACAGAAATTGATGAGTATATTGCAGATAAAGTAGGCGCTATGGTTACAGGAAATACGGAAACAAATATTTCTGTTGATTATATAGAGGCAGATAATACACTTGACTTTGTGGTATCAGGGACAGCGGCTTGGACACAACAAAATGGTAATGATTCATTAAGATTAATACAAAAGAATGGAGTAGATACTTTAGTATATATCACGGCAGATACTACAAACGATACAGTTAAAATTTTATCTGATTACGCTATGATAATAGGCAGTGAAGGATTAACTGCATTTGATTCGTTAAGTGGCGTAAGAATTAAAGCAGATACAGTTGAAGTAGGTTCTGATTTAATAACAGAATTTGCAGGAACAGGATTAACCGTGACAACAAATCAATTGACTGTTGATTTGGGCACTTCTATTGAGAGCGCTGAAATTACAAACCAAACAATAACTAAAGACGATATAGATACAACAGCTTCTGATTTTGTATTTGATGATGCCTATAGAGCAACAAGTGATATAGCCGACTCTGCTTATATTACCAAAGCATATGCTGATGGATTGAGTGGTATAGGCGAGACTAATACTCTGTCTGATACGGGTACATT
>Ga0164318_10006198_pt1 | contig 11599 bp, 8 predicted proteins | sample GuaBasSedimGuay9_FD_113734 | JGI IMG/M metagenome (GOLD analysis project Ga0164318, IMG submission 113734) | Subseafloor sediment microbial communities from Guaymas Basin, Gulf of California, Mexico - Guay9, Core 4571-4, 0-3 cm | ecosystem: Environmental > Aquatic > Marine > Hydrothermal vents >... | reverse complement strand
AAGAATTTTAAACAAGTTGAAAACGAAAAGATTGGCAAAGTTGAACCTATAGTAAAACATATTTTGAATTATTACAAAATCATACCTGAAGAAATTGATACTTTTTCAAAAGTTGGAGAAAATATTGCTCATTATAATAAAATAAGTGTAAGAACATCAAAAACAGGAAGCGAAACATCTATTGAGTTTAAACGCCTTGAAGAATTAAAAAAGAAAATAAACAAAGCCAAAAATCCTGTTGATAAAGAGAAAGTGAAAAATAAATTAAAACAGGCACTTGCAAATGGTAAAATTGATATTGACGAATATACCGAACAAATTGAAAAATTAAAAGATGAAACTAGTTCCGGTACCGAAACTTTCTCTCACAGAAATGAAGAAATCCATATCAAAAAATTATTAAATCATTATTATTTCCCGACTGTTATCTCTGGTAATGACAGAATAAAATGGATGAAACACATTATTGATACACCAAGTGAAATTGATTTTGTAAATGCTTTGGAAAAACATCTAAAAGAAAAAAGTAATTTCTTTTCAAAATTTGATTGGTGGAAATTTAGTAAAATCGACCATTCTCTTGATAAAAATGTAAGAATACCATATATTGACCCTCACAACGGGAAAAGAAATTTTCTGCCTGATTTTGTATTTTGGCTGCAAAAAGAAAATGAATATCATATTTTATTTATTGACCCTAAAGGGACAGAACATCGTTCATATGAACATAAAGTTGATGGGTATAGAGATTTATTTATAGACAAAACAAAAGAAAAAACAAAAGAATTTGAGTTTGGTGATAAGAAATTAAAAGTCCATTTAAGACTTGCAACAGATGATATAGCCGTTTTGGCAGAAAAAGATTACTATAAAAAATATTGGATAGAACCAAATGACTTTGACATTAAATTATAATAATTGTCTCTTTTGTGTATAATGTAGTTCTGGGAAATTCTGGCGTGCTGTTTGGCGTGCCGACCTCCGGCACGCCGGCAACAGCATTTAAATCTGTATTTTATCATTTACATAAAATATTATACACTACCGTTATGATTAATCTCTTTATCTTTGATTGCCTTATTTTGTTGATTGTATTTGGCAAAAATATTTGATTGAAAATCAGCATTAAAGCCCAACTGTTTTTGTAAAATTTTGTTGATACAAACATTACTCTCGTTTATTTGTTTTTCCAATTTGTTTTTGTCATCATTCAATAATTTATTTTCATAAAAAAGTTCAAAATCAATATTGATTAATGGATTATCTAAACAAGTTTTATTATTCCAGCTGTTTTTATCTGAATAACCGACACGATTACCTTTTCCAAAAGCCGGTTTAATTATATAGCCACATTTAATATTACCGAAACTTAAAGGAAGATCTTTTGATATTTTATTGTCATCAAGATTGCAATAACCTCCTACTCCATTTCCATCATAATCAGCAATTAATATTTTGTTTTCATTCGCAATTAATACTTTTAAAATAAACCAATATATTGTCAATTCATTAATATTTTGTATTTTATTTATTTTGCTTAATGTAAATTTAATTTTATTAATAAAAATATTATTGTAATTGTTAAATTCATTGATGCAAAGTTTATAGAATTCTATTTTATTTAAATGTTCTAAATTATATTTCGAAAAGCAAACTCCTTCCATTTCCGAACTTGCATTATATATGTGTCCAACTTTGGTGCATCCAATTAAGAGTCTATAGAGTCTATAATAATTTGAAATTTCATAATTGTTTGGTTCATCAGTTTTGAATGAGTTTTTAAGTTTTAAATAATTATTAAAAAATGATTTTAATTTATCAAACTTAATATCGGTACTATTTATTATAGAAATTTCTTTACTTTCTGAATTTACACTACACATTGTTAATATTGGAGAAATATCACCAGCAAAATCATCTTCGTCTTCCCAATATTCAATTTCCGTTTGATATTCTTCTTTTAATTCATCTTTAATTTTTTCTTCATTATCATACCAATCATTATGTTTTGGTTTTTGCTTTTTATCTGAAATATTTTCAAAATTTGTGAAATTAGAAAATTCTAATAAACTTTTTAGATTATCAGAATCTTCAATCATTTTCAATATATAACGCCAATCAACATATTTTCCTGTTCGAACTCTACCATTATTTTCTTTGTGGAAATAGTTTTTTCTCAATCTGCGAAGAAATTTGTATGCACTTTCTTCATTATCTTTAAACTTAACCATAAATGCTAATAACGGAATTAAAATATTTTGTTGTTGTTCAGAGCTTGTAGAAGTTAAACTTCTTAGATAATTAATATCTAAACTATCATAAACTTGAATTTGATTAAAAATATCTTGAAATCTTTGTTTTTTCAAATATCCCAATAAATTTTTTAATGCTTGGAAATATTTTTCAATTTCAAGAAGTTCATTGTCATTGTTTTGATTTTTCGAGAAATTTGTATATATATCATTTTTTTTGATTTCTTTTTTATTTTTAATTTTAAGATACCAAATTATAAAATCATTAAATCCGTCATCTGAACTTTCATCCTTATCGTTCTTATTTTGCCAAAAGAAATCTTGCCAATCTTCCCATTTTTCAGCCCATTTAATTTTATCATCATTATTAACTATTTTTTCCAACAAAAGAGGTTTAATATGTTCGTTAGGCTCCATTGGAGCTCCTCTTGTATTTAATATTACATACATTTTTTCACCAAACTCACGATTTTTAACATCAAAATAAACAAACCCGATGTTCGCTTTACATTGATTTCTTGTTCCAAGCAAAAAAGAAGCAAAATCGTCGAATTTTTCGTTGTTTATCTTTGCATCTAATGTTTTAATCGCTTCTATCATGCTGGTAATACTTGGATCACATTTATATTCGTCACGAAACCAATTAGAATTACGAATATAATCTTCGGTCAAGTTTGATTCTTGCTTTAAATTTAAAGGATTAAAAATTTCATTATTGATAAAATCTTTAATGAAATAAATAGTGCTTTCTCTGACTTCATAACGCAAGCGTGGTTCTTTGATATTTTTAGAATTATCCAATACTAGAAAATTGTTTAATTTTTCATTGGGTGTTTTTAATTTTCTAGCAATTAAACAAAGTAATAAATAAATCGTTGTAATTCTTTGCTGTCCGTCTGCAATATTCACCAAATTATTTGGATTTTCATAAGCATAAATTAATCCTAAAGAAATGGGCTCTTTGACTTTAGCACCATAAAATTCAAATAAACTCTTAAAGAAATCGCTAACTAAGTTTCTTGTATTTCCCCAACAATAATCTCGTTGCAAATCAGGAATAATAATTCTTTTCTTTTCATCAAACATTTTCGATAACGAATACATTTTTCCGCTTTTCATTTATTCTTCCTCTTTTTTTAATTTATTATACTCTTTTTTTAATTCTTCAGATTCCAGCCCATAAATCCCACAAAAATTAATTAATGTCTCGTAATAATTAAACTTTATTTCAACCTCAGTCCATTTATTTTTTGAGAATTTTGATAAAGTGTGTAATAACTTTAAACTTTTGCGATTTTTATTATCTTTTATTTCAAAATATTTTTGTTTCTTTTTATTAAAACATTTTGGTCCAAATGCAGAATTATCATTTTTATCCAATAAAACTAAATTGCCAATACAATGCACACTAAAAATCCCGTTTTTTTTAAGTTCACCGATTTCAAATTCATCTTTATTTTCAAATGTGAGTTCTTCTTCTTTTGATTTAGCATGTATATGTTCTAAAGATTTATTGTCATAAACGGAAAAATCAAACTTGCGCTTTAAATTATTGTCAATTTCTATATTCATTCGAAGTAATTGTTTATTAACATTGGTTGAACTATTAAAATAAGCATATTTTTCCGATAAATTTTGTAAACATTCATCAGCCCTTTCTTTTATAATCGCATTCGGATTTTTGAAAACAGATGTTAAATCTTCAAGCTTTACTTCTCCAACAAGTGACCAATTAGCAACTTCTTTTAGTTTATTTTTAAAGTTATTTTTATCACTTTTATATTTTTCAATTAAAATCTTTATGACTTCAAACTTCTTCTCAATCGATGATCTGCAAAGCATTCCAATATAATTGTAAATTAGAGGGTCATCATACCACTCTTCAATGATATTTTGTAAAAGTCTAAGACCTTCAAAGGTTTCTACAGCTTCTATTGTTGAATTTCCATTTTCTTGGTCTTTATCATCAATTAATTCACAATATTTTGCAAAAAGATTTTGGATTTTAAGTTCCTTATTTTTTTTTATAGGACAATATAAATTTAACAATCTTGAAATTTCAGGTTCATCATCAATTTCGGGTATAGAATTATTAAAAAGTTTTTGATTTTCTTTATCGTTCCACCATTTTAACCATGAATCCCACTCGCGAGCAAAATGACTTCTTAAGTGATTAATTTGCCATTCATTAGCGTCATTTTCTTTTGTATCCAAATCAGTAAATGCTTGTCTGGAAGCTTCAGATAATAAATGAGACTTAACAAGTTCTATTTTTTTCATAGTTGCTTTATCTTTATTCATCATAGAAAAAACTTTTGTCGGCTCGGTATTTAAAGCAATACAAATCAATTTTACATTATTTAAAATATATTTAAAAAAAGCTTCTTTTTTGTCTTTTAATTTTTTATTAATCTGTGACCACGCTTCATTAAATGCTGCAATATCTTGAATGTTTTCTCCAAGTTTCCACTTTTTGCTATTTTTTTTACTATATATCCATATATTTACTTCACGACGAATGGCATAATCTAATTTCAAATATTTCTTGAAGAATTCATCTTTTTCAAATATTTTCTCTTTCTCTTTATAAGCAGAATAAGCGTATAATAAAATTAAAAATAAAGACGTTGTTCTTTGTTGACCATCAACTAATTCTATTTTGTTGCTTTTATTTTTAACAGTTATTCCTTGTAAATGATATTCAGTATCTGGATTATCAATAAAAGCTTTGATTAAATCACTTAATAATTGTTCTAAGTGAGTATGTTCACCATCAATTTTCAATAAACTCCATTTAAAGCCACGCTGATAATACGGAACAACAAAAGTTCCTTTTTCAAAATATTCCTTAACTGACACAAAATTATTTTCATTCATTTATATTTCTCCTTATATTTATAATTTCTCGATTTTGCGAATGTTTGTTTTTGGTGTTAAATGTTTCACCGATTGGATGCTTAGATGCGGAACTTTAATACCGGTAAACTTTATTAATCTGAAATGAACATTAATATTATAGCGAATAGTTAATTGTTTTGCTTGTTTGCTCTTGGAAATATTTTTCAACCATGAACACAGATGATTAAAAACATAATTTTATGTCGATTTATCGGGACAAGTTGTGGTTCCTTATGTCCCTTTAAAGTGTACCCCATTTTCAAGACCATTTTTTGTCAAAGTTAAGGTGTATACTGCAGCGTTTCTTGTTTTGTTATTATTAGCCAAGTTATCCATGATTTTGAAGTTTTTCAAGACAACTACTGGTTAACACTTTTTCAATTGTAGTTTCCAACGCCTGTACGTTTGTTTTAGATTTTATTGGATTTTATTTTACTGTTTTTTAATTTATTAATAATTTCAGAATATTTTTCGGGATTAGTTTCTAAATATGATTTTTTTAGAACTTCGATCATTTCGTTTTGATGGTTTTCCAGATTTTTAATTGTCCATTCATTGAACTCGTAAACTTTAAGCATTTTAAGACTTTCTATTGAACCATATTTACTTCTATTTATAAAAGCTTCGACATGAGCGCGTTTTACTTCAAATGATTCATTTTGCAATGATGAGTTTTGTCCTGAAGAAATCATTACTAAATTTCCAAACAAGTGAAGCAGTTCGTTATCAAGTAGCACCCAACTTTTACTTTTTGGATTTTGTGGTGCTATGTGTTCTATAGAACGGTTTGTTTTGAAGAGATAATTTTGTGCTATTTTTAATGCTTCTTTTTCATTAAAATATTCATTTCTTTTTTCCCATAAATAATAATCTAATCGCCAAAACCAATATCTGTCTATTTTTTCATATATTAAAGTTAAATTGTCATTTGAGTGTCTTTCATTATCAATTTCTTTTAATTTTTTTAGAAAATCTTCAGCGTTAATTCTAATATTATCCTTTAAGTAATTAAGAATAGGAGTTAACCATAAATTTGAAGAAGTACTTACATAAAGCATAGATTGATATTGTTTTAAAGCTTCGAGGATTCCGTTATTATCATTATTATTATCTTTAAAATTCAAAGAATATGAGATGTCATTTGATTCATTACTATTAATTCTTAAAATAAAATAATCAAATAAAACTCTATATTTCAATAAATTAGAGAAGAAATGTTCTGTTTTATCGTTTGATAGATGTTTTTCAAATGTTTCAAGTAATTTATGAGAATTATGAAATCCGCTCGTCTTTTTTCTTTCATCTTCTGTTAATTGCAACCACAAAACTTGCAATAAGAACTCGCTGAAATTTAATATCGCTCTTTCGTTTCGTGTTCTAAATTGCTTACTTGGCAAAATATTGCTTGGCTTAATTTCTTTTATGGAATCAAATTTATTTTTATCATTTCCGGTTCTAATTTTATTTGTATTATCACAAGAAGCATTGCAATATTTAAATAATTCAAAAGGATCGCAAATGTTTTCCAATATATTAAGCCAATTAACCTTTTCGTTTTTTTCTCTACAAGTTTTTTGTCTTATTAAAGGTTTATCCATTTCAGAAACAGCATTCCATATTTTAGTATAAAACTCTTTATTATCAATAATTTTTTTCAACAAAATGACTTTTAGAATTTCATGATTTTCAAGACCACGACCGGTAGCGTTCATTGATTCAAAGTATCTATTCAAATCTTGCGAAGAATAATCTTTTGGTAATTCTGAAATAAAAAAAGTTGTATTATTATAAATATAATTAATGAATTTATCTTTATCTTCTTTTGCATTAACAAAATTGTGAATTGTAGTAATCGCATTTTCCATCTTAGTATTTTTATAATCGTCTAAATTTCTAACATTTGTTGTTGGTATAGAAATCTTATTTTTCAAATATTCTTCGTCATTTTTTCGAGCGAAAAATTTTAGTCGGTCTTCTGTTGAGAAAGTTTTCCAATCTTTAGTCTGAAACACAATCCCCATTAGCATTAATAGAGTAAAGCGTTGCTGACCGTCAACTAAAACATAAAGGTCATTTTTTTCTTTAGAGACGGTCAACATTCCAATATAATATGGATTACTATTGTCTTTTGTATAACTTTGATATAAATCATTCATTAATTGATTTATTTGATTCTTGTCCCATTCAAATAATCTCTGATAAAGGGGAATTGAAAATTTCAGATTATTTATATTTGCTGGTGTATATTTATTATTATTCATTATTTTATATTTTTAGTAATTTATTATAGAATAACAATCGATTTTAATTTCCTTGATAATTTTTTCAACATGATATTTATATCGCATTCTTGTTCCTTCAAAATTAGCTATATTATCTTGTCTTTTAATAATGTTTTTCATTTTAGCAAGAAAAAAAGTGGGTGATGTTGCTTGGTCTATCATCATTATCAACTCTGAGTCGCCAGCCATTTTCAAGAGAGATTTTAAATATGCTCTTGAAGTATCGTATCTGTGTTTAGAAATAATGTGAATAATTCCGATTAAAGCATCAGTTAGATAAATAGTTCCAAATTTTATATAATATGCGAATAAAAAGGCTTCGATGATATCTTTATACCACCAATGTTTTTCGCGTTGCAAATGTTTTTGTAAAGTTTTATATTCATTAGTTTCTGAAAACATTCTGTATTTATATATAAAATAATCTGCATAAGCGAAAAAATGTGTTCCACCTTGTATTGATTCATAAAATTGAAATTGTTCTCCAAATGGTGGGATGCCATTAATGATAGGTGCAGCTTCAAATTCATCTTTCACTTTATGTTTTTTATCGTTACTCCATTCTTGTTTTTGCATCCATTTTCTTAGTCGAAATAGATATATGCCAAGTGTTCTTCCTAAATCTTTGGTACAGTCATCATTATCCGATGATAAAATAATTGAATCCCACCTTTCTGCCAAATGTTTTGCTTGTTCGGGTATATAAATATATCGCAAATGATGTGCTTTTAACAAATCATAATCAGTTAAAGATTTTCCTCGTGAATTTTGATTTGAAAAGAAAGTGTAAGCTAAATCTAAAGAACCTTCATTAATTATTAAAACACTAAATTGAAGATTGTCAATTATATTAGAAATAATATTATTCTTTTCACAAAACACTTTTATCAACCACTTATTGTAAGCTATATAATTTTGAGCTTCAATAGATTTAAATTTCTCATTTAATATTTTGGTATTGATATTTTTATTTAGTTCTAAAAGTAGTAATGATAAAGTTACCAAACGCTGTTGCCCATCAACAATATCATATTTATTGTCTTTTTTATGAAGTATAATAGTTCCCAAATGATATTTTTTATCAGCATAATCATTTATATCTTCTAAAAGTTTAATAACATTTTTTTCATCCCAGCAATAAATTCTCTGATAATCCGGGATGGCTAAATTATAATCATTTTCAAAAGGTATAATAGGTTTGTTTTCATCATTTGAATTAAGCTCTAAACCAAGTAAATCCCCTAAAGGCAATGTTTTTAATTCTATATTATTTTTTTCAAGACTTTCACACATTATATTTCTCCTTATATTTATAATTTCTCAATTTTGCGAATGTTTGTTTTTGGTGTTAGATATTTCACCGATTGGATACAGAGATACGGAACTTTAATACCGGTAAACTTTATTAATCTGAAATGAACATTAATATTATAGCGAATAGTTAATTGTTTTGCTTGTTTGCTCTTGGAAATATTTTTTATCCACGGAATCGAGCCGTTTTTCCGAGAGGCTTCATTTCATTTTCGTCTAAATAATTTTTGGCAATAATGACATCTTGTTTAATGATTTGTTTTTCTATTTTTCTATCACACGATTTCATTCCCGCAAATGGTTTTTTGCTATCTGGTCGTGCATGCACAAGTTCCGCGGCGTTTTTTTTTACTAATTGCCTATAAAGTTTATTTTGCACCGTTTGAAAAAACTTAATCGTTTTGTCATCCTTTGGATCATAATCAATGCTTGTAGTGTTTTATACTTCGATTTACTTCACGAGAACCTTCTTTTTGAACTACTAAGAAATCCTTAGTAGTTGCTTTTTCGTCTAATTCTCCTGTTGAGTAAATATTTTTAAGATGAAGGATAATATTTTCAGGAGTACAATCAAAACGTTGTGCCATTGATTTTTGAGAAAGCCATTTACTATCAACTGCCGACTTTAAAAATATATTTGAGTTTTAATTATAATCTTTTCGGAGGGTTTTAGCAATAAGAGATTTTCAATCGACATTTCATGTTGATTGAAAATATTGCCGTAAAATATTATGGAGGGTCATCGTCCCCGACGACCACATTCGTGTAAATAAGGACGCTGGGGACAGCGTCCCCGACGATTACATTCGTGTAAATAAGGACGCTGAGGACAGCGTCCCTCCATTAATAAGTATTAATCCATTGTCTTCATAAATATTTTCAACTTTTTCCACCCGGCAATTTTTTCCAAGAATTTTTAATCTTTAATAGAACACTCAACTAAGTATAAAGGTTGTCCGGACATTTCATAGCCAAAATAATTATCGCTATGACCCGAAGTACTAAAAGATATTGCCCCATTATCTTTGCTGTAAATGTCAAACAAAAGGGTTGATTTCTCAAATTTTGTTGCATCGAAAAAATCCATACATTTTGCATCCTCAAAAGGAATACCTTCGTTTTCTAATAATTTTATTAACATATCATGTGATAAAAAAATATGGAAATTATAAGCTTTATTATTATATTCAAATTCAACATTGTACATTCCATCATAAGAAATACTAAATTTATTAATTTCAATTTCTTTCCAACTCATAATTCTACTCCTTGATTAAGTTTATTTTTTAGATTAATTGACAAATCTTCCACGAAAAGCTTTAAGTCCCATTAGGGACATAATATTTGTAGCAACAAAACCCATATTGCAATTAATATGCCAGAAATCATAAAGATAGTGATAGGAGGGGGGGATAAAACAACAATAGGAAAACGGAATGTTTTTATACGGATAGAAATTAACCGGAAGTGGATAGATTTTTAATTAGTGGCGAGTTACGAGTAGCGAGTTGCGAGGAGGCTAATTGATCTAATTAACCTAATTTCTAAGGAAATCCCAATCGTCCAATAACCAAAAATGAACAAATTAATAAATTAGATTTAAGTTTTAAGTAATTAGGTTTTAGGTTTAAGAAATATTAAATGATTAATTGCGTTTCTTGCGTCTTTAGCGTTACAAAGTTGTATTCGTTTTTAATTCGCGCATTAGTGGCAAAAAAGATTTAAGTCTTATTTTAATAATTTTGCTATTAAATCATGACCCTCACGAATAGCAGGGTTATTTCATTGTTGCAAATAAAATTAAATCGTTTTGGCGATAACTCGTCAACGCAGTAAATGCCACTATCGTGTCTTTATTACTGCACTCCAAACAGGCTATTCAAATTTCCAATTTCTAATTTCAAACATTAATTGTTAAATCTAAGATTTTTTTGCCGATGTTTTTTTTAGCTGACTCGAATTCGTGGGGAAGGATTGTAATAACAAAATCCGGATTATAATATTCAAGAAATGATTTCTTGAATTCATGATACTCTTTTATCATTCTAATTATTGTCTCGTTAGGAACTTCATGTGCATTCGGGTTATCATCTGTCATTATTTGTGAATTTATGTGTTCATCTAAACTGCGCGGTTCGTATTGAATAAGAATTATTTGATAACCCGCTTTTTTAGCGACTTCAACATAAGGTTCGCACTGCCATGCGACTAAATTTGTGTTATCGTTTATAACTAAATCAATTCCTGCATCAATATTCGCGCAGAAAGCATTTTGATTTTTCCGGTGATATTCTTTTAATTTGTCGGGAATAAAATCATATCTTCCTGATGAGGTGAGAAAATAATCATCAGTAGAATGTATTGCCACGGTTAGACCGGCTGATTTAACGGTTTGAGCAATACATTTTGCTATAGTCGTTTTGCCTGAACCAACGACCGCACGGTTAATTATGACAGTTTTTTTAAAATTCATAATGATCACTTATTATTTAATTTATTTTTAACCACGGATGAACACTAATACACACGAATAAAAATGATTTTAATGATAAATATTTCAAAAAATAACAAATTTGGTTTGTTATTTTATTAAAAATTCATCACAAACGCTTTGCGTTTAGAACAATTTATTAAAATTATTAAATCATTTTTTAATTTATGCATTTTATTGCAAAATTTTAATTATGACTGTGCTTTAAGGCTCATCATTTCGTGGCTGTTATTTTTCTTTGCGTACTTGGCGCCTTGGCGAGAACAAATATTTTTTAATCATGCCTGTCCCGATAGCGTAGCGTATCGAGGGTAAACAATATTTACAGGAAATTTTTCATCGACAAAAAATGTTGATTGTTTGTT
>Ga0164318_10006197_pt1 | contig 11600 bp, 9 predicted proteins | sample GuaBasSedimGuay9_FD_113734 | JGI IMG/M metagenome (GOLD analysis project Ga0164318, IMG submission 113734) | Subseafloor sediment microbial communities from Guaymas Basin, Gulf of California, Mexico - Guay9, Core 4571-4, 0-3 cm | ecosystem: Environmental > Aquatic > Marine > Hydrothermal vents >... | reverse complement strand
GAAGAGGGTAATGAATTACGCCTAACTAAATTTCATAATATTGAACGCAAGCGAAAATTTCCTCTACCGTTCCCTAAGATCCCGGGAACATTGCAAGTCAAATATTACACTATTTCTGCCATTATCATCAGCGCTATTGTCTTAGGTGCCTATTTTTATCTTTTCTTCCAAAGCAAAAATAAGATTACTTTGTCTATTTTACAACGTCTTAGAGCCACAGGTGAGGTGTTGGCTAACAATAGCATCGATGGATTGTTGGAAGATGATTATCTTGTGCTTTCGCGAGAAGCTAAAATCATTCAGCAACATAATTCCCAATTAGTTTCTTTTGCGGTTATTACAGATGCCAAGGGGATGGTCAAGGGTTCCACTAATGTGGAAAAGTTCAGTTTTTGGAAGCCAGCACATTTAGGTCGAGCATTACGCCAGATTACTAATGATATTATTTTGATACAAATGGAAGACGGTAGAAAATATTATTTGTTTTCCAGTCACGTTTTTGCCCGAGGGACAAATAAATCCACAGTACTTGGCAAAGTCCATATTCTACTGGATAAAAGTATTGTTGATCGACAAATTGCTCAAAAACGGTGGCATGATTTAAAAATTGCCTTGTTAATTTTACTGTTAGCGAATGTAGGGTCGGTCTTACTAATTACCTTTATAATAAATCCTTTTCGTAAACTTGCAACCTGGATTCGGCAATTAGGGCAGGGTGAAATTCAAGATGAGATGGAGATCGATACATCTGATGAAATTGGTGAGATTGCTCAAGCATTTAGTGAGATTACAGATAAGTTCCGCAAGTCCCAAAAAGATCTGGCTGAGCAGGAACGTCTTCAACAAGAAATGCAGATGGCACAGGAGATTCAGCAGACCCTTTTACCTACAGAGGTTCCAAGTATTGAAGGTTATGAAATAGCTTCTTATTACCAGGCAGCCAAGGAAGTTGGTGGTGACTATTTTGATTTTGTTGAAATAGATCGTGATCGTCTCGGTGTGGTAGTAGCGGATGTCTCTGGTAAGGGTGTCCCAGGGTCATTGGTGATGACGATGATCCGTACTACTCTCCGTACCGAAGCACGGGGGGTAGAATCTGCAGCTCAGGTACTGGCCAGAGTTAATGATTTTGTCGCCAGTGACATGAAAAAGGGGATGTTTGTTACTCTATTCTATGTGATTCTTGATTCTCGGAAACGTCGGGTTTCTTTTGCTAGTGCAGGTCACAATCCCATGATTCTTTATCGGAGCGAAACTAAGAAGACCTACTATCTTAATCCTAAAGGCTTTCCCTTAGGAATTTCATTAGAAGAGCCGGAGCTCTTTAAACGATCTATCGAGGATGACACTATTCAGCTCTGTAAAGGCGATGTTCTCTTATTGTACACCGATGGTGTTACCGAAGCCATGAACTCCAAACGGGAGCTATTTGGTGAAGAACGATTGCTTCAGGCGGTACGTACTTACGGTCATCTTCCAGCAAAACAGTTTATTGAGAAATTGAAAGAAGAAATAATGTCCTTTACCGAGGGTCAAGTCCAATATGATGATATTACTTTAGTAGTGATTAAAGAAAAGATGTCGGCTCAGGAGGTAGAATTTGATCGGGCCAAAAAAGCCTTCTATGATATCTTGAGAGGGGTTACTATGGGGGAAGCGTGTCGTCAAGCTAATATTCCGTTAAGTACCTTCACTCGTAAATATCGCTATGAGTTTGAGCACCAGGGGATTGAGAACTTCCGCCAGGAGTATGAAAAGAGTTCTGTAGAGCTCAAACATCTCAGCATAGAAGAGCAAACCAAGATCTACGATGTCATTCGTCAACATCCTGAATATGGTCCCAAGAAAATAAGTAATGAATTAAATACTGCAAAGTATGGATTTACGAAAATCAGTGAGAATAGAATCTATGAAGAACTGGTTCGCAAGCATTTGAACACCCGTGAGTTGCGCGAGGCTTACGTAACACGCAATATCCATAGACGCCGTCTGAAACCTCCGGGTACACCGATGCTGACTCTGGACGGTCGGGTGATTATTGAACGTGAGGCAATGCCTAAAATATCTGCACCTGGTATCCCAGGGGTAAAGGAGATTACCTCTCCACCAGAGGCAGAGGAAACCTCTGTTGAACGCAAAGAACCTGAAAAACCTTTGGCGGCCACATTATTTACTACGCCTGAGCCCAAAAAACCTTCTGAACAACCCCCTGAATCGGAAGAAGAACAACTTCCTGTTGTGGAAACTGAAGCTGAGGAATTTGTACTTTCTGATATTGTTGATCTTTTCGGTAAAGAGAAAGAAAAGCAATTAGAGAAGGAAGCTGCCGAAGAAATTGTCGACCGAGAGGAAGTAACTTCAGAAGAAACCAAAGAAACTGAGTCGACTTCATCAGAAGAGGTGCGAGAATTGTTAGATTCTATCCTTAAGGATGTACAGGGAGCAGAGTCTACAGTGTCTGAAGCAGAGCCAGCAAAAGAGGAAGTTGACTTTAGTGATCTTTCTGTAAGTGCCTTTACTGAGGAGATGTTGGATAAAGATAAAGAAGCTAACAATGGTGATGGAGAGGCGAGAGTTGAAGTATCTGAAGTTACCACAGAGTCCCGAAGTGGTACAGAAGAGTCAACGAAACCTGCTGAGTCAGAAGATGAGATTCCAGTAGAGAAGATTTTTGCTAATCTTTCGGTAAAGGTAGAAGATGAAGGTCTTGTCGGGGTAAAGGAAGTTTCCAAAGATGTCGATAATAAATTTGACGATTTCTTGGAAGAGGTGATTCCTTCTGAGACAGAAATTAAGTTAGAGGCGGGGATTCAAGCAGAGCCTGAAAAGCAGAAATTACAACCACCAGAGGGGGCAGAAAAGGTTAGTTTGAAGGTTAGTGTTCAGAAGAAGTTGTTGTTGAAGGCAATGAGATATTACCTGGATCATGAGTACGATAAGGCGATTGTGCTTTTTGAAAAAATCATTGAAAAATCACCTGAGAATATTGAGGCACTTTACAATTTAGGGAATGCCTATTTTCGTAAAAAGGAGTTTACTCGAGCTACAGAAGCTTATCAGAAAGTAATCGCAATCGATCCTACTTATTTGGATGCACTGGAGAATCTGGGTGTTATTTATGCTAATCAGAAGAATTTCAAAAAGGCTATAGAGATGTGGAAAAGGATTTTGGAATTGAAGCCTGATCGTCAGGACATCAAAGAGAATATTGAAAAGGCCCTTAAATCGAATAGACATTAGGTATCCCCCAGAGAATGAGGGCGACTAATTTTTTATTGACTTTTAACCAGAATTGATTTATATTAAATCCAGTAATTTTTGCTCTGTTGAGTAAAGGAGAGTTTTTCTATGGAAGGAATTCAGGTTTCTGTATCCAAGGCTGGTGTCAAAGATCATATTTCGGTCATAAAGGTTGGTGGTTACATCGACACAACTACCTCGGCCGAATTGGAGCGTGCACTGGGTGCTCTTTTGAAGGCAGGAAATTATAATATTATTATTGACTTGGGAAATGTCGATTATATTAGTAGTGCGGGATGGGGCATATTTATCAGTGAGATTAAAGGGATCCGCGAGAAGGGTGGCGACCTCAAACTGGTGAATATGATTCCCGATGTCTACGAAGTATTTGAGTTGTTGGAATTTCACTATATTTTAAAGGCTTTTAATAATCTGGAAGAGGCGGTTAGAGATTTTGAGCTAAATTCTCCGCTCCCGGCTGAATCAACTGTTGAACAGGAAGAAGGTAGGAAAGAAACTGCTAAGGTTAGTGCCAAGGCAAAAGAATCAGTTACCACCCCTGAGTCGACTTCTGAAGAAGCTACTCCTGTAGAAGCTCAAGCCGAGAAGATTACCCCTATTGAAGAGAAAATCCGCAAGTTGATTCTGGAGAATCCAGATATCGGGATATTACAGTTGAAAAAGACACTTAATACCGAGCGTTATGGTTTTACCAAAATTGGTATTTTAGAGCTCTGGAAGTTGCTGCGCAAAATGGGGTTAGCTACTAAGAAGCAACGTGTTACATTTTTCAAGAAACAAGCTTTCAAGGGATAACTTGTCCAATCAAGGTTTTAAGAGTTTTTCGGTTTTTACGCTGCCACAATCTTTTACTCTCCCTCCTCACGCTTTGCGTTTTAGGAAAACCGGCAAAATCTTCTTCGTTTTTTCTTTGTAGGCTCTACATTCTCTCAGCCTGTTTGTCCAGAGTGAACGAAATTATTCTTGCCCAATACCTGGGCAATATCTCTGATTTCTTGCATCATTTTTTCAAATTCAGAAAAGGTCAAGCTCTGGGGACCATCGGAGAGAGCTTTTTGGGGGTCAGGATGTACTTCTACCATTACCCCATCTGCTCCTACCGCCAGAGCCGCCCGTGATAGTGGTGACACTAAATCGCGTTTGCCGGTAGCATGGCTGGGGTCCACAATTATTGGAAGATGGCTAAGTTGTTTGATTATCACCACTGCACTTAGATCCAAAGTATTGCGAGTGTAAGTTTCGAATGTACGAATACCACGTTCGCAAAGTATAACATTTCGGTTGCCTTCGTTAATCACATATTCCGCAGCCAATAAGAATTCCTCGATAGTGGCCATCATTCCGCGCTTCAGAAGTACTGGTTTTTGAGTTTTTCCTACTGCCCGCAAAAGTGGGAAATTTTGCATATTGCGGGCACCTATTTGTAGGATGTCAACGTAGTCTGAAACCAACGACACTTCTTGGGGAGCGAGAACCTCAGTAATGAGTGGCAGTTTAGTTGCTGATTTTGCATCAGCTAAATATTCTAATGCACGAAGTCCCAGACCCTGAAAACTGTAAGGTGAGGTGCGGGGTTTAAAAGCACCTCCTCGTAAGATATTAGCTCCCTGTTCTTTAACAAAATGTGCAACTTCAATAATCTGTTCCCTCGATTCTACTGCACATGGGCCAGCAATAACTACAAAGCCCCGACCAATCCGCAGGCCGTCTACAGCAACTAATGTGTTCTGCGGCTGGAATTCTCGCGACACAAGCTTAAACGGTTTGAGAATTGGGATGACACTTTCGACCCCTGCCAGTGCTTGAATCTTGTCTTTCACTAAATAGCGATCGTCACCAATTACTCCAATGACAGTTCGCTCTATGCCTTTGGAAACGTGGGTGCGGAACCCTAACCGCTCAATTTCCTGAATAATGCTTTCTATCTCTGCTTCAGTAGCTTCGGGTTTAGTGACAACAATCATGGTGTCTCCTATAAGTCAGCTTAAAATACAAAAACCCTCCCCTTTTTCTATCTTGATGCAGGGAGGGTCAATTAATTGATGAGCTACTCCCTGTTCATGGAAAATAATAAAAATAAAAGCCCACATAGAAGTCGATTAACCGAAGACGTGAAATAGTCATGATTAAATCTCTTTTTTAACTATCAGGTTTTTTCAGCAGGTTCAACTCCCCCGATGCAAAGAGACAAAGGCGGTGTTTTTAACAAGATTCTTGCTTTACTTGGAACAACCAGAACGAATACAATAGATAGTGACTGTTACACAGTTACCTTTTCAACAAAACGACGCATGAGGGTAGTGAGTTTTGGCTCTGCCGTCTGGGCAAAGTGTAGAATTTCTCGAATATTGATCGGTTTTAACGCATCTGGGAAACAAGCATCAGTAATTACTGAAAGTCCCAATACTTTCATGCTACTATGTACCGCTACAATTACCTCAGGAACAGTGGACATTCCTACTGCATCAGCTCCAATAGTGCGCAGGAAGCGATATTCGGCCCTGGTTTCCAAACTTGGGCCGCTCATTGCAGCATAAACTCCTTTTTGGAGCTTAATCTTTTCCTCTAAAGCAATCTCTTCGATTAAGTTGACGAATGTTTTACAGTAAGGCTCCGACATGTCCGGGAAGCGTGGTCCCAGACTTTCATCGTTGATGCCAATAAGAGGATTATCCCCTAAAAGGTTAATATGGTCAATTATTATCATGATGTCGCCGGGACTGAATAAAGGGTTCAAACCACCGCAGGCATTTGAAACCAGTAGAATTTTCGTCCCCAACTGTTTCATTACCCGCACCGGAAAGGTTATTTGTTTCATCGAATAACCTTCGTAGTAATGAAAACGTCCCTGCATTGCTACAACTTCTTTACCAGAAAGTAAGCCAAAGATCAGATTCCCAGCGTGGAACTCTACAGTAGAGGTTGGAAAATGTGGAATGTCTGGGTACGGAATAGTGATTTCTTTTTCAATGTCTTTAGCTAAAGCACCGAGTCCGGTACCCAGAATGATTCCCACTTTAGGTCGCATTTGAGTGTGCTTACGAATAAATTTTTCTGCTTCCAAAATCTGATTTTTCAGCTTCAATCTTTTAGCTCCTCAAATTTTTGAACTTATGGTTTCAGAAGCTATGGGTTTTGCTGTTTTTTCTTTTTCTTTAGTTCTTTCTGTAAGCGCGCTTTTTCTTTCTCCACTTCCTCCTTGGCTTTTCTCAGCCTTTCTAATTGTTGTTTCAACTGTTCTTTCTTTTTTCTTTCAGCCTCCAACTGCTGTTGAGCCTGTTGTTTACGTTCTTCTTTTACCCTTTCTACTGCGCTAAGTTTATCTCGCTTTTCCCCTTGCCAGGCAAATAAACCGGCTCCCACGACCGCCGACCCAATAGAGATAGGGTTGATAACTTCAAAATCTTTATTAGTAGAGCGGTAAATTAACGAACTTATGAACAAGCCAACCCCAAAACTAAGTCCTGTTCCCCCAATGCTGAATAGTAGCAAGTTTTTATGATTCTTGTGAGCTTTAATTTCTTTCTGGGTGATCAAGTTGCCGCCTTCATCGACTTCAGTAGGGATTTTTTCTATTTTTACGATTTGATTTCGCTTGAGGACGAGAGTTTTGCCATCAATCTCATTTTTGAATACAAGCTGGTCATTGTCTTTCTTTAGGATTACTCCGGTAAGAGTTTTCTGAGCAGTTAGAGTTAATCGCACTTCAATCGGCGGTTTTAATTCTGGATAGGAAATTGGAATTCGTTTGGCACAACTTAATAAGCTAACCAAAAGAGAACACACTATTATCCACTGTTGTTTGTAATTCATGGCTTTTGCTCCGATTTGGTAATGGTTTGTACAAATTTTATTGAAAAGATTTACACTACATATTGATCTAAAACTGGTCCCTTTGGTTTTTTATCATCTTCATGTTCTAAAGCCTTAGGTTTAGGTGGAGAGACCTTTTCTTTTTTGACCTCCAAGTCTTCTGTTTGTAGCACATCGATTAATTCCAGTTCGGCTTCCAATAGATGTTTAAGTTTACGGGCAAGAGAATCCTTCTGTGCTTTAATAAGTGCCAGATCGCTTTTCAATTGCTCCAATTCACTGCGGGCCTTTTCTACAATCTTTTCAGCTTTCAATTCTGCTTCTTGAAGAATTAGATTTGCTTCTCTTTCAGTATTCACCCGTGCACGATTAACTGATTCCTGCGCACTCATTAATGTTTCTTTAAGTGTGTGCTCAACTTGTTGATAGTCCTTTAGTCGAGTGCGTAAGGTGGTAATTTCTTCGTAAAGAGTGTTACGTTCGTTAAGAAGGTCTTCAAACTCATTAGCTACCATTTCCAGAAAAGTTTCTACCTCAAGGCGATCATAGCCTCGGAAAACGCGTTTGAACTCCTGCTTCTTTATGTCTAATGGTGTGAGTTTCAATCTACTGCCCTCCTTGTTTAGATCCAAAATTAAAAAACTCTGGCTAAATCATAAAGGGTGGAGACTAAGAACCGTTGCACAAAGTACAGTGCTAATATTAGAATGAAAGGTGAAAAGTCAATTCCTGTTGTTGGTAAAAAGCGACGAATAGGTTGGAGTAATGGCTCGGTGGAACGAACCAGGAATTGTACAATTGGATTATAAGGATCTGGATGTACCCACGAGATAACCGCTCGAATGATCACAATCCAGATGTAGATGCTGATAGCAATATTGAGGATTTGTGCCAGAGCTACCAAGAAATTGCGAATAATGAACATGACTAATTTACTTTTTTGATAGTTGAAAGTTGTTAAAAGCAACTTTATTCCGTTCGCGGTCCAAAAATTGCAGTACCAATACGCAGTATGTTCGCCCCTTCCTCAATAGCAATCTCAAAATCATGGGTCATTCCCATGGAAAGGTAGCGCATTTCGACATTCGGAATATTAGCACGGCTAATTTGCTCTTGCAGATTTCGTAGCTGTCGGAAACAGGAGCGAATAGCATTAACGTCATCTGTAAATGGCCCAATAGTCATCAATCCTAAAATTTGTAGATGGGAGAAATTGGCCACCTGCTCTATCAATGTCTGTGCATTTGCTATAGGAACCCCGTATTTGGTAGCTTCTCCAGAAGTATTAACCTCGATAAGTACTTTTGCTACCTTTCCTCGGGTTTGTGCCTGGCGCTCAATTTCTTCTGCCAGATGAAAACTGTCGAGAGAATGAATGAGCTGAAAAAACTGCAAAGCGCGCTTAACCTTATTGGTTTGCAAGTGACCCACCATGTGCCAGGTTACTGCATCCCCAATAATCTGGTACTTTTTCCATGCTTCCTGTACCCGATTTTCACCAATTTCGGTTATGCCGGCCGTGATTGCCTCGCGAATCTCTTCCACACTTCTTGTTTTAGATACGGCAACTAATCGAATTTGTTGAGGGTCACGGCCAGAACGTTCTGCTGCATGGGCAATTCGTTCTTGCAATCGGTCGATGTTTTCTCGAATCTTACTCATTGCTATCTCAAGTTAAATTAAATTTAAACTATTAAATCTTAAAAATCAATACAAAAGTGTTGGGAAGAATTATCTTTTTTACTTTTTGAGTGAGATAAAAAGGACGTCAGGCATGCCCGCCAAATATTTTGTCGCGTTTTGCTAAATTCGTATTGATTTCTACCCGATAAATTATTATATTTCTTTTTCAATTTCATAAAACCTTACAGGCGCAAAATGGAAAGTCGCTACATCCGAAATTTTTCTATTATTGCCCATATTGATCATGGCAAATCAACTTTGGCAGATCGTTTGCTGGAATTGACTCATACGGTTTCCCCTCGCGAAATGATGGAACAGGTGTTGGACACTATGGATCTGGAGCGGGAGAGAGGGATTACTATCAAATCCCACGCAGTAACTATGTATTACACATCAAAAGATGGAAATAACTATGTTTTAAACTTGATTGACACTCCTGGACATGTAGATTTTACTTATGAAGTATCTCGCAGTCTGGCAGCCTGTGAGGGAGCGATTCTGGTAGTGGATGCAGTACAAGGTGTTGAAGCTCAAACCGTTAGTAATCTTTACCAGGCTATCGACAATAATTTAGTAATTATTCCGATAATTAATAAGATCGATCTGCCCAATGCACGCATCGAAGAGGTGAGACATCAGATTGTGGAATTGCTTGGGTGTAATGAGGAGGAAATCTTGACAGTCAGTGCCAAAATAGGAGTGGGCATCGAGCAAATTTTAGAGGCAATTGTTAGCCGAGTTCCTCCGCCGCAAGGGGATGTTAACGCACCGCTACGAGCTTTGATTTTTGATTCCACTTTCGATAGTTATCGGGGAGCGGTAATATTTGTACGGGTGTTTGATGGTACCGTCAGCGTTGGTGACCATATCACCTTTTTTGCTACTGGCAAGTCGTTTGAGGTTACAGAATTAGGACTTCTGGGACTTAAGCGTCAGCCCCAAAAGGCGCTATCAGCAGGTCAGGTAGGTTACATTATTTCAGGGGTAAAAGAAGTAGCCGATACCAAAGTGGGAGATACCATTACCTTAACTACCCGTCCGGCCGCTGAGCCTCTTCCCGGGTACAAAGAAGTTAAACCTATGGTGTTTGCAGGTTTTTTCCCCTCGGATAGTGAAGATTATGGGGAACTTAAGAGTGCTTTAGAACGTCTAAAACTCAATGATGCTTCGCTTATTTTTCAGCCAGAGAGTTCAGCTGCTCTCGGGTTTGGTTTTCGATGCGGCTTTCTGGGGTTGCTTCACATGGAGATTATTCAAGAGCGCTTGGAGCGAGAATATGGATTAAACATTGTGACCACGGTTCCCAATGTTGAGTACCGAGTTATCACTAAATCCGGAGAAGTATTGATGGTTGATAACCCGGCGGAGTTTCCTAATTTAGGTGTAATCGACCAAGTGGAAGAACCCTATATTGATGCTCATATTCTTACCCCAGCAGATTACGTTGGCTCGATAATGAAATTGGCGCAGGAGAGGCGAGGCATTTACAAGAATACCCAGTATCTTGATGGAGAGCGGCTTAATCTACATTACTACTTTCCATTGGCAGAAACAATTTTCGATTTTTATGATCGGCTGAAATCAATCTCGCGGGGTTATGCTTCGTTTGACTATGAACTTTTGGGTTTTCGTCCTGGAGATTTGGTGAAGTTAGATATTTTAGTAAATGGCGAACCAGTGGATGCGTTATCCACCATTGTTCATCGACAGAAGGCTTACGAGTGGGGACGGAGGTTGTGTGAAAAACTTCGCCATTTGATCCCGCGTCAGTTGTTTGAAGTAATAATCCAGGCAGCTATCGGTAACAAGATTATTTCTCGCGAACGTATTCCACCATTGCGGAAAAATGTAACAGCCAAGTGTTATGGTGGGGATATTACCCGCAAGCGTAAAGTTTTGGAGCGCCAGCGGGAGGGCAAGAAAAGGATGAAACGCGTAGGGCGTGTTGAAATTCCCCAAGAAGCATTTCTGGCTGTTTTGCGAATCGGGCAAAATTGAAAGTAACTAATCAAGAGGTGAACGCTGATGAAATTTAATTTGGTTGGATCAAAAAAGAAAACACAGGTTCATCAGAAAAAAACAAAGAAGAAAAGCATAATTCGGGAATACACCGAAACTTTACTATTTGTTCTGGTAACAGTATTTATCTTGCGTACATTCGTCATCGAAGCATTTCGAATCCCTACGGGTTCAATGGAGGATACTTTGTTGATAGGTGATTTTCTGTTCGTGAACAAGTTTATCTATGGTCCTCGCACACCGGATCACATTCCATTATTGAATATTAAATTGCCATGGGTGCGCTTACCTGGTTTGCGAGAACCTAAGCGAGGAGATGTGATTGTCTTCAAATATCCGCGCAATGAAAAACTTGATTATATTAAACGTTGCATCGCTGTAGGAGGCGATACAGTAGAGATACGCAACAAGCAGGTGTACGTCAATGGCAAGTTGGTGCCTTTGCCTCCCCATGGGAAAGTTGGTCCCTATGTTATTCCCAAGGGGCAATTAGAATATGGCATCTATCCTCCGGGAGCTGGCAATCGAGACAATTATGGCCCTGTGGTAGTTCCCAAAAACTGCTATTTTATGATGGGTGATAACCGAGACAATAGTGCCGATAGTCGTTATTGGGGATTTTTACCCCGTGATAATATTTTAGGGAAAGCTTTGATTATCTATTTTTCCTGGGACAAAGATGTGCCGCTGTACCGGTTTTTTAAGAAAGTACGGTGGTCACGTATTGGCGATATAATTAGATAAACTCCCTCCCAAAAACAGCCACTGTTTCTGGCATCATGCCGGAGGCGGTGGCTTTTTTTCTTTTGACGATTACCAATTCG
>Ga0164318_10006196_pt1 | contig 11601 bp, 12 predicted proteins | sample GuaBasSedimGuay9_FD_113734 | JGI IMG/M metagenome (GOLD analysis project Ga0164318, IMG submission 113734) | Subseafloor sediment microbial communities from Guaymas Basin, Gulf of California, Mexico - Guay9, Core 4571-4, 0-3 cm | ecosystem: Environmental > Aquatic > Marine > Hydrothermal vents... | reverse complement strand
CCATTTTCTCCGAGTTCTTCTCTGAGTTTTTCGTCGGTTAAGAGTTTTTCCATAGCCTCTTTCAGAGCATCTTCATTTGAAGGAGGTATCAAAAGACCTCCTCTTGAGCCGCCGACAATTTCAGGTATTCCCCCAACATCTGTGGAAATGACGGGAACTCCCGATGCCATCGCTTCCAGAATGACTATTCCAAAGGCTTCTGCCGTAACGGAGGGAAGAACGAAGATATCTGCCATCCCGAACATCTTTGGAAGTTCATCGCTCGGCACATATCCCATAAATTTAACCCTCTCCTCAATTCCCAGGAATTTTGCCTGAGCCTTTAGGAAGGGTAAAATATCCCCCGAGCCAACCATCACGAGAGTTCCCTCCTTCAATCTCGAGAAGGCGTTTAGAAGAATATGGGGACCCTTCCTGTAGCTCATCCTGCTCACGTATAAAACCACATCCCCTTCCACACCGTATTCTTCCTTGATCCTCTCCTTGTTCCACTTTGGATGGAATTTTTTATCGTCCACCCCGTTGGGAATAACCCTTATTGGGGTGTCCGTGAAATGCTCTATAAAGCTCTTTGAGGCATTGCTAACGGCAATAATCCTGTGAGGGAATTTTAGGTAATGGCTGAAGATGGGGAAGCTCAAGCCCAATGCCTTCCAGAGCTTTGATTCATGGGCGAAGGATATGCTGTGGGTTGTTAGGAGTGTTGCCTTTTTCATTTTTCGCCCCGCTTTTGCAGCCTTCAGGGAAAGAGGGGTAAATGCATGATGGGAGTGTATCACATCGAAATCTTTTAGATATTCAAAGAGTTCCTCGCTTGAGTTTATTCCGAAGGATAGATTTATTTCGAGAAGAGGGCTTATCATTCCCGGGATTTTTATAAGTTCTATTCCCTTTTCCTCAAGTTCCTGCTCCTTTCCTGTAGTCCAGTAGTTCGTCACTATAGCTACCTCATTCCCGCTTTCCCTTAGCTTTAGAGCCAGGTTGTGCATGTGTGAGGCAACACCTCCAACCTTGGGATAATACCAATCACTCACCAGAGCTATCCTCATATCCACCACCTAGGATTTTGTAAAAGACCATCGCTCCAACTATAGCCCACATATACTGAAATATGAACTTGTAAGAAAAGGCTGATATTGCAGCCTTGGTTGAGGAGCCTATCCCCAAAACGAGCCCGAATTCGTTGGCGCCAACTCCTGCGGGGATTCCGCTTATACTTGCAAAAATTGTGCTTATTATAAATCCCTTCAATGCTGCAGTGAGGGATATCGAGAGTCCGAAAGCCCGCCCCACCACGATGATGCCAAGTATTTGGAGAATGAGGGTTATAGCTGAGAGCAGAAAGGAAAGTGCAAATACAATTTTGTTCTCTTTGGCTTCTCTCCATCCACTATAGAGCCTTTCAGAGTAATTCCTTAATGAAGAGGTTAGCTTTTCAAGCTTTGGGTGTTCAATGGCTTTTAAAATTGAATCTATGAGGGTGTAGATACCCTTCTCATATATGAGAATCAGAAGGGTCAGGAGAAGGAGCACTACACCCACCTTAGTGAATCCTATAAAAATCAAAGTCAAGCCTATAACTAGGATGACCTCAGCAACGGTGCTCATTGCGAGGCTTGAAAGGGCCCTGAAGTAATCACCTCCAACGAGCCTGACCTTTGCTATATGACCCAGTGTGGGAGGGAGAATCGAGATGAGGTAGTATCCGCTTAAATATGCCTTAAATGTCTTTTTAAAGCTCGTCTTCTGGACCTCGTTGAGGAATATGTACCACCGGAAGCATGAGAGGAGAACCGTGAGAAGAGCAAGGATAAGGGCTAGACTCAGATACAGTGGGGATGCCTGTCGAAGTGCGAGCTTGAGCTCTTCAAAATCTATCTGCTTGTAGAGGTAGAGGACCGAAATTGAAAAAGCAAATAGTGTAAAGAGCTTTTTTATCTTTTCATTCATGGGAATCCCTCTATAGGACAAGTGATTTTACGAGATATAGCAATAGGAGCATAACAACAGAGGTATCAAAAATTTTGTGGCTCTTTTGGATGGTCAAAACCGGAGCTCCCATAACAAATAGGGGGGATACCAGATAGAGCAGGAGGGTTATCGAAGAGAGGGAGAACACAATAGCCAGCTTCTCGGCGAGGTTTTTCCCTATAACTATCGGCGTAGTTTTTAGATTTGCTTTAAGGTCGCTCTCGTAATCCTCCAGATGATTTCTTATTTCCATTGCGAAGGAGTGCAGTGTCAGGGCTATGCTTATGATGACTTCGGGTTTTGAGAGCACGCCATCCAGATAGGCACCGAACATGAAAGGCAGGGCTCCAAAAAAGAGGCCGTGAGATATTACATCAACGAGGGGTTTGCTCTTCAACCTTGGGGGAATGGAGTAAAATGTTGATAACCCCAGCATTGTGGAGTATATCGCGAACATGGTTGGGTTGGTAAGGTAAGCGAAGCCCAACCCTGCGAGTGCTATCAGGAGCGATGATATCACACCTGCTGCAAAGCTTAACTCTCCACTTGCAATTGGATTTTTCCCATGTTTCTGGGGATTTTGAACGTCCGTGTCTACATCAAAGCAGTTGTTTATAGCAAAGGAATATGCAACGTAAAATATCCCTGCCACCAATGCCATCAAAGCCTTCTCGATGCTTGCATCCCTTATATTCAACATCAGTGGAAAGGCTATTATCCCAATGTAAGCCTTACCGTCCAGTATTCGCGTATTTTTGATTATCGATGCAATCACAGTCATCACCGGAAGTAAGTCAAGAGGAAGATTTATAAGTCTTTCCACCTAAAAGTGAAGTGGTATGAAGAAAAAATTTCATAGGTGTTGCCGTTGGAGGATGTCTTTAAATCCCTGAATCAAATTTTAAAGAGCTTTGAGCTCACCAATTCGGAGATAAAGATCTACTCCCTTCTTCTAAGGGAGAGCCTGACCCCAAGACAGATTTCAAAAAAATTGGGCATATCTGAGAGGATAGTAAGAGAAAAGCTTCGCCACCTTTTGGAGCTCGGCTTGATTGAGAGGGAGCTCATCAACCGGGGCTGGATAGGGTATTTATACAGGGCCAGATCATTAAAAGAAGCTCTACCCCCACTGATAAAGAAGATGGAAAAACTTTTGGAAAGCTTTGAAAATGAAGTGGAAAAGGTGCTCTAGCTACTTGAGTCTTATTGCATCCAAGTTATTTGGAGCTCTCGTGCTTATGTTGAACCTCTTGTGAATGCTCGATGCAAGGTCGAGGCACTTCTGGGCTTCTCCGTGAACGGTTATAACCCTCTCAGGTCTTGGCTTAACCCTTGCTATGTAATTCAACAGCTCTCTTCTATCTGCGTGTCCGGAGAATCCATCTATTGTGTGAACCTCCATGTTAACCTTGACGGCTTCCGTTCTTCCGCTCTCTCCTACGAGGGGTATCTCCCTCAGGCCGCGCTGCACTTTTCTTCCAAGTGTGCCCTCCGCCTGATAGCTTACGAATATTATTGAGTTCTTCTCATCGCTTGCCAGCTGTTTGAAGTACTCCACGCTGGGTCCTCCCACGAGCATGCCCGAGGAGGCTATGATTATCGCGGGTTCTCTGCTGTCTATGATATCTTTCCTCTCGTTTGAGTTTGCAACGGGATGGAATATCTCGCTCAGGAAGGGATTGTATCCTTCATGGAATATCTGATCTCTGAGGGTCTTGCTCAAATACTCCGGGTATGCCGTGTGAATTGCGGTGGCCTCCCAAATCATACCATCCAGATAAACCGGAACCTCCATTCCCCCTATCCTTGCATACTCCTCAAGGACCATCATTATTTCCTGGGATCTTCCAACCGCCATTGCGGGTATCAAAACTTTTCCACCGCGTTTGAGGGTTCTCAATATAACCTCAATGAGCCTCTTCTCCGCTTCCTCTCTCGGGAGCTGATAGTCCCTCGAAGCACCGTATGTTGACTCCATTATGAGCGTTTCCAGTCTTGGGAATCTAGCATTAGCGGGCTCAAAAAGCCTCGTCGGGATAAACTTGAAGTCTCCGGTTACGGCTATGTTATGGAGGCCATTCCCAACGTGTATGTGGGATATCGAGGATCCCAGGATGTGCCCGGCATTGTGGAGCGTTAAACGCATGTCGGGAGAGATATCCCTAACTTCACCGTATTCCAGAGTAATCGTGTGCTTAACAACTTCCTTTATGTCCTTGGGTTTGTAGAGGGGCTCTATTCCATTGCTCTGCTGTATTTCCATGAAATCCTTTTGAAGGAGCACCATCAGGTCCCTCGTAGGGGGTGTGGCATAAATCGGGCCTTCAAAGAGGTTAAACCTGAAGAGGTAGGGAAGGAGTCCGCTGTGGTCTAGGTGAGCGTGCGTGATTATCACAGCATCAAGAATACCCTCCTTCAGGACATACTGAAATTCGGGTGCATCGAAATGGGGAAAAGCCTTCTTGGGATCATGGAGGGCTGCGACATTTATACCAAAATCAACCAGTATATTGCTCTCGTTGGTCTGAAGCAGAAGTGCACTCCTCCCCACTTCTCTCCATCCTCCAAGTCCCGTTATCCTTATCCAATCACTTTTAAGCTCAGGTTTTCTATAGACATTCCTTCCGACCTGTCTCAGGAATTTTCTCCTATCTTTACTCTCGCTTTGGAGTATCTGCCGTATGGAATAAATGGTCTGGGATTGGAGGGGAGGAGTTCTAACAACCCTGGGTGCCCAGTAAACAGTCTGGGTTATCAACCTTAAGGTCTCCCCGTTTTTGCCTATAACGAGGCCCGGCTTCTTGGCTTCTATCAAAACCTCGCCAACGGAAGGATCAAAGCTTATATTTGTGATCTCCGCTTCGCTTGGAACGAGATTCTTTATCCTCTCCTCGGCTTCCTCAGGAGACGTTAGGATATGGGGATCAGGTCTAACACTAATCCTCTTTTTGAGAACTTTAGCGAGATTTTTAATCAACTCCCCATCCTGCATCAGAACTTCGGGGTTTTTGACATATATAACGAGTTCAGGTCCCTCAAATTCAACTTCGGTTATTTTAGCCTCTTTGGGAACCATCTGATTTATGATTTCTTTCATCTCTTTTAGAATGTCTTCAACGAATGTCTCTCTTTTTATCACGCTGCTCACCTCAAAAGATTATAGCTTCTTAAGAATTTCCTCAATTTCTTCTTTGCTTACTTCTCTATATCCCTTTTTATCCACAGCGACTAGCATAATTCCATCCCCTGTATACACATCCCTCTTTAATGCAGAATTAACAGCCCTTACGGCTAATTTAATTCCTCTTTTCAGGGTTATATTCTCCTTATATGAATCCTCCAAGATGGCGTAGGCAAACTCCATACCCGAGCCTGCTGCAACATATCTATCCTCAGTTATCCCTCCCACAGGGTCTATAGAATACATCTTGGGCTTCTCATCATAACCTCCAATCAAGAACCAGGCAAAATAGGGCATGTATTTGCTCCCCTGGAGGATGTTGGCGGTAAGTGTTGCCAGTGCTCTGACGCTCATTGGTCTGTATGTCTTCATTTTGTACAGGGTGGCTTCCACCTGCAAATGCCTAACCAAGCTTAAGATGTCGCCAACGCTCCCTGCTCCGGCTAAAGCTAAGTGCTCATCTATTTTGAAAAGCTTTGTGGCGTTCTTTGTCATTATCATATCCCCGTAGGAACCCCTTCTATCCGCTGCTAACACAACGCCATCTTTACAAACAATGCCCACTGTTGTAGTGCCTTTAACATGCTCTGTCAACTACAACACCCCTTTAGTTTCGTAGAATAGAGCAAAACTGCTTATCAAGTCCCACTTTCGTTAAATACTATTTAAACTTTTCGATGCTCGGGGTGGAAAAAGCTTAAATATTCCTTTAACTTGCCTTAGTTAGGGAGTTAAATGAAGGCGTTTCCGGCATATTTGGCATCTTGGGAAGACATAGAGAAGTGGGCAAAAAAAGGCGCTTTTAAGATTTTGGAAGAAGGTTGGAAGCCAGATGTAATTGTGGGGCTTGCAAGAGGCGGATGGATTGCCGCACGTTTGTACTGTGATTATCTTGGAGTGAAGGATTTGATAAGCCTAAAAATTGAACACTGGGGAATAACTGCCGCCCCTGATGGGAAGGCCAGGCTTAAATATGGTTCAAACTACAAATTAGAGGGTAAAAAAGTCCTTATTGCGGATGATATTTCAGACACGGGAGAGAGCTTAACCCTCGCCAGGAACTACGTGGAGAGCCAGAACCCGGCAGGAATTAAAATTGCAACCCTTTTAACGATTAAAGGTACAAAACTCAAGCCAACGTACTTTGGAGAAGAAATTGACTGGGCATGGATAATATTCCCATGGAATTTCGTTGAGGACATGATAAACCTCGTGGGAAACATTTTTGAGGAAAGAAAACAAGTTACATCTGATGAAATTACAGAGCTGTTTAATCAGCTCCATGGAATAAACGTCCCCAAGGAGAAGCTCGAGGAAGCACTCCTCATCGCGGAGAAGAGGGGGATATTTAAAAAAGAGGATGGATACTGGACTAAAATTTAGGGTGTGATAAATTGGATAGGGATGAAATGATTGAGCGGATTAAGGAGCACAGCAACTACTCGAAGGAAATCTACCACATGCACGAGGAGAGCGTTAAAGAGGCCATAGAGCACTATGAGCAGCTCAAGGAGGATTATCTGAGCGAGCACTCAAGAGCCAGGATTGTTAGGATAGTTATAAATGAGGATAACGGTCTTCCCCTTGCCTTGGAGTTCAATAAGAAGGATGATTCATTCAAGGGATTCAGCATAGCCATAGGAAAGCCCTACATAAAGAATGGAAAGACTTAGTTTCTAAGTTGTACTCAAGAATAATGCTGCCATCCATGGAAGCTTACATAAAAACAGGAAAGATTAGTACCTCATCTTTGGATTGTACTCTAAAATAATGCTGCCATCTTTGAATATTCGTATTACTCCACTTTCTGAGATAGTTATGGCTATAGCTTTTGTGATTTTGGTTATTCCCGCCGCTGCTATGTGTCTGCTTCCAAGACCCTGGGGAACCTCTACCTTGAGCTTCTTTGCGTCAACATCCAAATATCTCCCCGCGGCAATTACTCTTCCTGTCCTTGAGAATATGAAAGCCCCATCCAAAAAGGAGAACTCTTTTATGATTTCTTTGACGTTTTTATCCAGAATGTTGAACTTGTAGCCCTTGAAGGGGTTGGGAACCATCTGGTGGGAGTGCTTCAGGACGTTGCTCGTGTCTCCTATCACAAATATGGTTCCGACAGGGATGCCTTCTCTCCCTTCTGCGCTCAGCTCTATGGCAATCTCAAGGAGCGTCTGCATTACGTTCTGTGTTGAAGAAAAGAATGCCTTTGAAAGGACTCCCCCCTTCTTTGCTTCTTTGATTCCTATCAGATTTAAAGAAACATAAACAAAGCTATCTCCCTCTTCAATTATCCCACGCTCCATGAGAAAGGCGGATATCAAGTTTAGCACATTTTCAAGTCCCAGATCCAGAGGGACGGGAATTGATATGTACTTCTCGCCTATCTCAAAGTTTTTCCCCGTTATCACAAGGGGTATCTCACTCTCGGGGATATTTATAGGAATGCCCGGATTTAAGATGACAACTGCCCTTGCATCTATGTTTGTGGCCAGCTCAAGTCCCGTGCTTATTAGCCTTTCAAAATGCTCGCCATTTCTCATGTTTACACCGTACTATAGTATTTCGGCAATTGTTTATAAACCTTTAGTTTTATGCTCCAAGAGAGTTAGTGCTTTCTCAGGAGGAGCACCCCATAGATTGCACCCAGGAAAATTGTTGCCAGACCGCTGGGAGGTATGTTGGTGTAGTAGGCTAAAAGGCTCGATGAGACCTCAACCACTAGGGTTAGAAGGATGCTTATCCCTATTATCCTCCTCAAATCGTCGCTCAGCATCATGGCAATTGCCCCGGGTAAAACAGCTATAACCTGGAGAGTTATCAGCCCGACTGTTTTGACTATCAAGGCTCCTATAACTCCAACTATCACATATAAGAGCATCAGATAAGCCCTGACATTCCCCCCATAACTCTCAACACCCTCGGGATCAAAGCTCACATAGAGAAAATCGTTGTACAGGAAAGCCATGAGAAAAAACACGAGAGTTCCGGCAAGAACGAGCATTGTCAGATCATTCATGGTGATCAGAAATATCTCTCCTGTCAAATAAGATATTATGCTCTCCGAGAGAGCGAAATAGGGTTTGCTTGCCATAACATTGTAGAGGAGCCCAAAAGCTAGAACCGTCGCCCCTGCTACAAAGCTCGCTATGATTCCCACGGAAGCATCACTCGTAAATCCTCTATCCTCCAAGAATGCGATTGACATGACGACTAGAACTGTGATTATCATGGCAACCCATACCACAATTCCGAGATTTCCGATAATCAATCCCAAACTCATCCCAAGGACTGCACCAAAGAGAAGGGAATGAAATGTGGCGTGTGTGAGAAATGCCAATCCTTTCATGTTTATCAGAGGGCTTAAGAGACCTAAAAGAACACTCACCATAAGGCTGGCTAATAGAGCTCTTAGGAGATATTCCGGGATCATCTTTTACCCCCCTTAAAAAAGTGCGCATCTCCTATTATGCAGTATATTCTCTTCCCTACCCGCAAAGCCTTTGATTGAGGTCCATATACTCTGGCTATTGTATCATCCTTCAAAACCTCCTCGGGAGATCCATAAGCTACCAGTTTTCTGTTTAGGAGCATTATTTTATCTCCCACTTCAGCTAGAGGATTGATGTCGTGGGTAGTAATTATCATGGAAATGCCCTTTTCACGCTTTATTTTTCCTAATATGCCTGTAACTTCAGCTCTGGCAGAGGGATCAAGCGCTGAAAGGGGCTCATCGAGCAGTAAAAGCCTTGGATGTGATATTAATGCCCGGGCTAGAAGAACTCTCTGCTTCTGACCGCCGCTGAGTTCATTAAATGCTTTGTCCTTAACATCTGCAAGTCCAACGAATTCCAAAGCTTCTTTGGCATCTTTTTTTATCTCCCTTGGGATTTTTGTATGTACAAAACCTTTCCTATAAAGACCTCCCATAGAAACGACTTCAATACTCTTAAGGGGAACCCTCTCATTAAGGGTATGGCTCTGGGGAACGTAAGATAGGATGTCTCTGACTTTATCCGGTTCTTTTCCGAAGATTGAGAGTTTTCCATCGTAATTCTGGTGAATTCCGGCAATCACTCGTAATAGAGTTGTTTTCCCCGCGCCGTTAGGGCCCAAGAGGAGCAGTGTTTCACCCTCTTTAAGCGTAAATGTAACATCTTCAACAGCTCTTTCTCCATTATAGTATATGTTTAATTTCTCGGCACTTACTGCTTCCATGATCTCACCCGCTCGCCAAAAATCATAGAGGCGAATAATTTTTAAGGATTTTCCGGCAGTTCTCAAAAGCAATGGAAATCTAAAATTCAAATTCAACCCCGTTTTCGTCTCCTTCCCAGAGAATAACTTTGTGAAGCTTGAGTCTCTTTGGAAGACCTTCTCTTATACGTTCCCCTATCCACAGGGCTATATTCTCCGTGGTTGGATTTGCGAAAATTTTGTTCAGGTTCCTATGGTCAAGTTTCTCTATTACCTCACGCTCCACGATCCTCCTGAGTTCAAGAAAATCAACAACATAGCCCTCTTCGACTTCTCCTTCAACAACAACTTCCAAATGGTAAGTATGCCCATGCATCTCTTCCAAAGTCTCCCCGAGCAGAAGGGCATGAGCAGCCTCAAACTTGAACTTCTCCCTTACCCTTGACAGCATAACATCACCTCACGGGACTATATGATGCTTCCTACATCTCGCCTCATATGCCTCACTTCCTCCAACGAGGATTATTGGGGAGTCTCTGGGAGCTGGCTTTCCATCTATCAACCTTTGGGTGCGTGTAGCTGGTGCTCCGCATATGGTGCATACTGCAGTTAGATAAATTATATTGTCCGCTTTGACCAGTAATTCTTTTGTAACCTCAAAAGGATCTCCTTTGAAGTCCAGATTTAGTCCAGAAGCTATTACGTATATGTTTTCATCAGCAAGTTTATTCAAAACCTCCACAATTGACATCGGGAAGAACTGCACCTCATCAATTCCGATAACCTCATAGCCTTCTCTTTTTGTGATATCATAAATCTGTTTTACACCTTCCTCATTGTTGGGTATTACAAAAGCTTCGTATTTGAGACCGTTGTGTGCAACCACATGATCTTCGCTGTATCTATTGTCTATAGATGGCTTAAAGAGTGCTGCTTTCCTCTTTGCAAATATCTGACGCTCTATTCTCTTTATAAGCTCCGTAGTCTTCCCTGCAAACATGGGGCCGGTAATGACTTCCAAAAATCCTTCTGGATTCATAGCACCACCAGATATAAGAGGACATAGCACCATAAAATTCTATCGTTGCCTTCCTGTGAGGAATCTCCTATTTAATTTAACTAGATGACAATAACTAAAGTAGAACTTAGTCACCTTTCTCCACTTTAAGAGTCTCGATTGAAGATATTATCAAGAAAAATATGGCGGGTAAGATGTACCGTTCATCCTGAGCAACCCAGAAGAGGGGTGCCATGGTGTAAAAAATTGCCAATCCCAGAGAGGGCGTAGGTTTCCTCCTCCCTTTAAAAAAGCTCCAGATTAGAAGAAGCAGAGGGAGTAGGGAATATAAAAGAAAGACAGGTAGATAGAACTTAAAATTACTCACTATCAGGGTGTTGTTAATTCCCTTCGATGAAGCCTCTCCAAGATAAGCCATGAAGCCTTCCCTTGCAGAAAACCCGATTCCAAAATAGAAAGCTATTGAAGTCATGAGGAATAGAAGTCCATAAGCATCTCTAAAGAGAATAAGGATTATGAAGGGTAAAATTAAAGCCTGGAAGCGGGCAAGTCCTGCAAGTGCCAGAGAGAATGAAGCAATAATCGTATTTTGTATACCCCTAACCTTCAAAAGTGAGAGGGATATGGTAAGCAGGGTGAGGAATGTCAGCTCAGTTGAGAGGGTATAGGCATATTCCCTGAAAAGGGGTATTGAGAGGAGGAAGAGGTAGGAAATCAGGGCGAGCTCTTCATTTTTAAAGAATATGAAGAGGGAGCACAGGAGCAGAGAGAGCATGAAAAGCTGGTAGAATATCGCACTTTCGACAGTGGGTTTAAACAAGTGAAAGAAAACAAATAAAAGGTACGAAAGACCTGGAAATCCCCTTCCACCGATAATGGTTTCATAGTGTCCCAAGTATTTGAGGGAGAGCGCTCCATCGAGGTACACGAAGAGCGTGTCCCAAGCTATCTTAAATGCATCTATGCTGTAGAGGAGCCACACGGCGGTTAGGAGCCACGCTCCCAGGTAAAGCCATTTATTTTTCACGGTAAACAGAAATCCTATGAGGAGTACCAGTAACAGCACTCCGAGTTTCAGGCTTTCGTTCCTATCAAAATCCTTGTTCTCTTCAAAAAAGCGTTCTATTAAGGGTAGATTTTCATCGCTCCCCGTTATGAACAGCGTGCCGTTCATAAGAATTATGGAGGGATAGAATGTGTAGACCTCGGGTAGCTCCTCTCTCTCCCATGTTTGGTT
>Ga0164318_10006195_pt1 | contig 11601 bp, 10 predicted proteins | sample GuaBasSedimGuay9_FD_113734 | JGI IMG/M metagenome (GOLD analysis project Ga0164318, IMG submission 113734) | Subseafloor sediment microbial communities from Guaymas Basin, Gulf of California, Mexico - Guay9, Core 4571-4, 0-3 cm | ecosystem: Environmental > Aquatic > Marine > Hydrothermal vents... | reverse complement strand
TTGTCAACGGTTTCAATTCCGCCTGGTGATACCGTAAGTGTGGGGCAGTTCGCTCAGGGAAGGACAATTCTTATGTCAGGAAATCCCATAAACTATAATGGCGCATCCGGTTATATCAACATAGATGAATATGGAGACAACAATACAGATTACACTTATGAAATATATGAGATTCAGAATGGAACATTCGTTCATATTCTTGAGACTGACCCAAATCCATAATGTCGGAGGATTGTGGACAAAAAGTTTTAAAAAATTGTGAAAATTATCAGGAGGATATATAAGATGAAGTGGCATTTTAAGCATTTAATATTTGCCTTAATTTTGATGTTTTCCGTCGGTTTGTTCGCTGAACAGATTGACGAAGTTAGAATGGACCTCCAGGTCAATCTATTTTTAAAGATTTTAAAATACGATAGAAACATAGCAGAGCGTGGCAAAAATGGATTAAAGCTCGGTGTTTTGTATAATCCCGCAAGCAAAAAGTCAACAAAGGCTTTTCGGGATTTTCAGGAAAATTTCAATCAGATAGAGAATAGAACAGTAAACGGCATTCAGGTCTTTCTCATTCCTATCAAGGGATACGAAGCATTGTCCAGTTCGGTCAAGAGTTATGGTGTGAATATCGTATATATTGCGTCGGGTTTTGATTCACAGCTGGACGATATTCTTTCCTTTTGCAGGTCGAATAAAATTTTAACCCTCACAGGTGTTCCAAAGTATGCGGAAAAAGGCGTGGCAGTTGGTCTGGGGATAAAGATGAAAAAGCCTCAAATCATAATAAACAATCCCGTCGCAAAGGAACTTGGAGCAAACTTCAGCGCCGACATTCTGAAACTCGCAAAAGTAATTAAGTAAAGCAGTTTTAAAGCATTATTATTTTAATTTTTCAGTTATTCATTAAAAAATATTGAGCTGATAGCAAGTTGTCGTTTAGCATTGTCATTTGAATTTTAATTCTGCTTTTCAATAAAATAATATTTCTGACGAAAGGTGAACGAGACTGTGAGAAAATAAATATTGGAGGATATGATGAATTTTTTCAAAAAACTTTCGGTTCGGTTGAAAATTTCTTTAAGTTTTCTCTTTGCAGTTCTTGTCATAGTTGTCTTCATATTGATATTCTTTCCCGCAAAGCAGGCGAACCTTGCCAGAAAATCTCTTGAGGACAAGGCTACTTCTATATCGAAGATGCTTGCCGTTAATGTAGCGCCAGGTCTGGAATTTGACGATACCGATATGGTGAACGAAGCATTTGTGAGCGCCGCTCAGGATGAGGATTTGTCGTTTATCGTCGTCTTTAATCCTCAAAAGGAAATTTTTGCCGCATACAATTTCTCGCAGGATGATATGAAAATAATTTCAAATATCCCCGAAGGGAAGACCGCTCTTGAGAACGATATGTTGATTGTCAATATTCCGATAATTTCTTCGGGTCAAAAAGTCGGAAGCCTTGCATTGGGTATGTCGCTTGCGCGAATAAACAGACAGATAGTGAAATACAGACTGTTCGTTATTTTGGGAGGGATAATTATCCTCATTCTCGCCGCTATTGCCGGGACAAAAATCGGAAAGATGATAACCAATCCGCTCGAATCGGTCAAGGAGCGTGCTGTAGCTATTTCTCAGCGTGCAGGAGACCTCACGACTCACATTCCCGTTATCACAGACGACGAAGTTGGAGAACTCGGAACTGCCTTCAATAATATGCTCGAAGGGCTGCGCGTGATGATTTTAAAAGTTCTCGAAACGGCAAACGATGTTTCTGAACTCGTGAAGCAGTTGACCGTAAGCTATCAGGACATTGGTGCGACGACGGAGGAGGTATCCGCCACAATTCAGGAAATTTCGACATCGACCGCTAAAACAGCAAAGCGCGTTGAGGAAACAACTTATGTGATAGAGGAAATGACAAATAATGTCGTTGCACTGGTGAAAAGTTCTCAGCAGGCTGTGAACAAAATGAACGCGATAAGCAATTCTGTAACTGAGACTATGGAAGTGATTGAAGCGCTTGCGTCCTATTCTGAAAAAATTGGAGAATTCGTAAATGTTATAAGCGATATTGCCAATCAGACGAATCTTCTTGCTCTCAATGCTTCCATCGAAGCGGCGCGGGCGGGCGAAGCAGGAAGGGGATTTACTGTTGTAGCCGAAGAGGTGAAAAAACTTGCGGAAGATTCTGGCGAAGCGGCAAATCAGATAAGCAAACTCATCGGGGATATAACAAATAAGATAAATACTGCTGTGGACAATATGCGTGCAAGCGTTGAGAAGGTTGAGGAGGGCAAAAAAGTTATTTCCAGCGTTTCGGAACAGATACGGGATGTGGTTTCTGCTGGTGCGCACAGCGTTGAGGGAAAGATAACAGAGATTGCGGCGATGTCTGAAAATGCGGCATCGGCGACGGAAGAAACATCCGCCGCAACCGAAGAAATAACGAGTTCTATGGAACAGATGAACACGCTGATTGAACAGTTATACAACCGCGCCGCTGAACTCAAAGAACTTGTCGGAAAATTCAAGGTGAAAGAATAGAAAATGCTCAATCCTTCGGACATACAGCAGGATTTTGTTCGTCTCGTCATCGGTGAAATGCAAAGGCATTATGGCGTTGATTTCGCGGGTTATAACAGAAATTTTATTCGCAGAAGAATAGCGAGCAGAATGAACAGATTGGGAATATCTGCGCCTATGCAGTATTTCAAAATACTCGGGAGCGATGTTAATGAATTCAGTCAGTTATTGCAAAATCTCACGATTAACACGACGGAATTTATGCGGAATCCAGAGGTTTTTTTAAAAATGGAAAAATTTTTGCTGCCGAAAATTGCTGAGGAAATTGCAGGAAACAGTTTAATGATATGGAGCGCGGGTTGTTCTCGTGGACAGGAGCCGTATTCAATAGCGATGATTTTGATGAAATTGCGCATCCCCGAGAGAATGACTGTCAGGATTTTTGCCACAGACATCGATGAGATTGCACTGGATACGGCGAGAAAAGGGCTATATGATGCTGCAAGCCTTTCTACATTGTCGCCAACTGATGTGAAAATATTTTTTGAAAGGAAAGACAACGGTTCATTCAGTGTTAAAAAGAACCTGAAAAAAATGATTATTTTCAAAAAACACGATGTCGTGGATGGTCAATCTCTGGGAAAGTTTAATTTAATTGTGTGTCGAAATGTGAGCATCTATTTTACAAAAAACCTGCAGATGAGGATGTATAGGCGATTTTACGAAGATTTGTTGCCTGGTGGGTATTTAATCACCGGTAAGACAGAAACTCCGCCAACCCGATTTATCAAAGAGTTCGAGTGCGTGGACCTTGATAACAGGATATACAGAAAGGCTCGATAATGGGAATGAAGGACATAATAATGTTCGAAATCGATGAGGAGCGCTATGGCTTTCCAATAGATTTTGTCCGCGAGGTCGTCGAAGTGCCTAAAATTATGCCGGTTCCCGAGACACCGGACTTTTTACTTGGAATAATTAATCTTCGCGGAGAAATTCTTGCGGTAATAGATACGAAAATGCGGCTTGGTTTGAGTAAAACTCAGGTGGACGATATGTCAAAGTTGATTATCGTGGAGAGCGACGAACACAAAGCAGGATTTCTCGTAAGGAAACTGCCATCGGTAATTCATATAGATGAGGAAAAAATAGTGGATGAAAATTTTTCACTATCGCCAAAGGTGGATGCAAAATACATTGCCGGCGTAGTGGAGGAAGAGTTTCTCGTTATTCTTCGACCCGAGAAACTTTTATCAGTAAATGTGGATTGAAGATGAGAATTGACGATAGGAATCAGATAAGTGTGGGGCTCGGCAGGATAGAGTTGACGAAGCCACCTGGCGTTCTTGTGTCCATTGGAATTGGTTCCTGTATTGCTTTGTGTCTTTATCATCCGATAACTAAAACTGCCGGGATGGCACATATAATGCTTCCTGAGGAAAGCGAAAAGCTTGTTTCACCCGATAAACCTGCCAAATATGCTGAACTTGGAGTAAAAAATATTTTAAAAAAATTTGCCGAAAGAGGAATAAAAAATCCTCGTTCACTTGTGGCGAAAATCGTTGGTGGGGCGCAGCTCTTTATATTCAAACAGGTTCCAAATGTCGGCGAACGAAACATAAGAGCGGTGAAAAAAATTCTAAATGAATATAATATTCCAATTGTCGGGGAATCTGTGGGTGGTGATTTTGGGCGTTCTGTGTGGTTCTTTGCGGAAACTGGAAAGGTATTGATTAGAAGTAAATTTAGGAATATTATTGAAATTTAAGCATTATTAAAATGTGATTTAAAAAATCTTCTGGAAGAAAACAAGGAGCGAAGCTATGGGCAAGCGAATAATGATTGTAGATGATGCCAAATTCATAAGGGTAATATTGACAAATATATTGGAGGAAGCGGGATATGAAGTAGTCGGCGAAGCTGAGGACGGCAAAGTTGCACTGGAAAAATATCCAGAACTTAAGCCCGACTTGCTGCTTCTTGATATAATAATGCCAGAAATGGAAGGCAATGTAGTTCTCGGTAAACTGATGAAGGATTATCCCGACGCGAAGGTATTGATTATCAGCGCGGTGGGTCAGCGGTTATTGGTGGACAAGGCGCTGAAAAGTGGCGCCGCAGGATACATAGTGAAACCTATTTCACCTGAAAATGTGCTGAATGAAGTGGAAAGAATTATTGGACCACCCGATAAAAATACAAACTGATTTTTTATAGATATGTGAAATAAAATTATGGAAAAAAATTAGGCGATGTGCTTATGTCATATTGTTGATGATAAAGTACCTGCGCAAAAAATAATATAAAAAAATGCCGCTTGATAGGGAAAAATATCTTGAACTTTTTTTGAGCGAAGTTGACGAACAGTTGACGCAGTTGAACAATTTGCTTGTCTCCCTCGAAGGCATCGGCGCAGATGAGAAAACTATAGCGGAGATTTTTCGTATAACTCACACGATAAAGGGCAATGCCGCCGCTATGGGATACGATGTGGTCAGTGAATTTGCGCACAGAATTGAAGATGTGTTCGACCTTCTACGCAGTGGGAAGTTGGATTTTTCACAGGATGTTGCGAACGCAGTATTTTTTGCCCTCGATGAACTGCAGAAAATGCTGATGGAACTGCGCAAAAACAAAGTCGAGCCCGAAGAACTGCCCGAAGTAGAAAAAATTCTCAAAAAAATTGCGATGGGAGAAGGCAACTGGGAATCCGAACTGGGAAAGATGAGAATGGAAAGGGAAGCCCCGATATCCGATGTAGCCCGTGTGCCGATGCGAAAACTCGACAGCCTTATAAATTTAATAGGGGAAATGCTAATAAACATCAGCAAACTCGAGATGATGAATGTGCGAATTGGAAGCAGAAATTTAAAAGATACGATTTCTCATCTGCGCAGAATTGTCTCCGATTTTCAATATATAATAATGGACATTCGCCTCGTTCCATTGGCGTCGATATTTGACCAGTTGCCGAGAATGGTGCGGGATATTGCCCAACAGGAAGAAAAGGAGGTCGAACTTTCCATTTCTGGAGAGGACATTCAGCTGGACAGCAGAGTTGTGGAAAAAATTAAGACGCCGATAATTCAGATTTTGCGCAATGCCATATCGCACGGCATAGAAAATCCTGCAAAGCGAAGAGAACTTGGAAAAGAATCGAAGGGTTTGATAAAAATTTCTGCTGTTCGTGAAATGGGTATGGTAAAAATTGCAATATCTGACGATGGCGCAGGTATTGATGTATCGAAGATAAAAAAGACAGCACTTGCATTGAAAATTGCCACAGAGGAACGGCTTTCGCAGATGTCCGATGAGGAAATCCTCAATCTAATTTTCGAACCTGGCTTTACCACCGCATCGGGGACTACGAAAATATCCGGCAGAGGTGTCGGAATGGATGCTGTTCGCTCGGAACTGACATCGATTGGCGGAACGATTGTCGTCAAATCGAAAGTCGGCGTGGGAACTACATTTGAAATTTTTGCACCAATATCGATAGCGATAATAAAGTCGCTTCTCTGCGAAGTCGGTGGAAATGTCTATGCCTTTCCGATTACAACTGTCGAGGCGATAAGAAAGTTTTTGCCGTCTGAAATACGAAGGATGAACGGGGAAAACTTTTTTAGATTTGAAGGTGAACTCGTTCCGCTGCTCGATGTGGGGAATGTGCTATACGACAAAAATCCCGATTATCATTCAAAGGATGATGTGAATGTGATAATTACAAATGTTGCCAACAAGCTGTTTGGCTTTTCTGTGGATGAACTTTTGCGTGAAGAAGACCTCGTCGTGAAGCCGCTCGATGTTTTAAGCGATGTGAAGACGGTTTCGGGCGCATCGTTGTTGGGAAGCGGCGATGTCGTTCTCATACTCGACATAAGCGAAATGGTAAGAAAAGCATCTCTGGAAAGGATGGTGATATAATGGAAGATGAAGCGACAGGATTGATTTCATCTGGTGAAATGCGTTTATTGAACGATATTTCATCAATTGGGGCGAAAGGCGCTGCGCTTGTCCTTTCGAAAATGCTCGGGATAGACATCGAAGTGCAGTTTGAGGGAATCACCTTTGGCAGGTTAGAAGAGGCGCTGAACGCAGATGTCCTGCACGATGAACTTGTATCATTTGTGTTTAGCAAGTTTCACGGCGATATAAATGGCACAGCGGCAATTTTCTTCTCCGAACAAAGCACTATGGAGATATTAAAGGCACTTTATAACCGCAGTGTGCAGTCGCTAACTGAAATGGAAGAAATCGATTTCTCGATAATCAAAGAGACTGGCAACATAATCATCTGTTCGTTTCTCACCGCACTTTGCAATACTTATGAAATGACCGCGCTGCCAACAGTCCCCGATGTTGCTGTGGACAATTTTGACGCAATCGTCGATTCATTCACGCTCATACTATACGAAAACAATCAGGAGAAATTGATTTCCGTCAGGGCGCAGTTGATAACAGACCCTGAAAAGAAAAATATTTTTGGAACGATGATATTATTTTTTGATTCGCAGGAAGACCTCGAACGATTGATGGGAAAAATGCCATCGTAACATTTAGTTCTTCTAATAGCCCGCCAGTGCAGCATAGTAAGCATCGGAGATGAAAAAGATGATATGAGAAAAACTATACTATTCCAGCCCGAATTAGTGTGAATTAAAAAAATTGTGAAAAATCATTCGTTTGACACAGGATGATTTTTGCATAAATTGTCATAAAAAATTTGTCAGGAACTGGGAGCATTTATGAGCAAACAGAGAACAATTGCAAAGGAAGTTGAACTTTCTGGCATAGGTCTTCATTCGGGAAAACATTGCACCGTTAAATTTAAGCCTGCACCAGCGGGGAGCTGGTATTCTTTCAGGAGAACAGACCTCGGCGAAGATGCGGTAATTGATGCTGTGGTGGAAAACGCAAAGGATGAGTTGATACGGGGAACTGTTCTCTCAAAAAATGGAGTAGAAGTATCAACTGTGGAACATATTCTTGCGGCGCTGTATGGTCTGGAGGTTGATAATTGCATAATTGAACTTTCTGATTCTGAGCCGCCCGTTATGGATGGAAGCGCAAAACCTTTTGCGGATGCAATTCTTGAGGCCGGTATTGTCGAACAGGATGCGCAGAGACAGGTTTTGAAAATCGACGAAGTAATTCAATTTTCCGATACGGAGCGAAAAACAGATATTCATATAATTCCCTTCGATGGATTTAGGATAACATTGATGGTGGACTATGCAAATCCTGCGCTTGGGACACAATATACTACGATGGAATCTCTCGAGCGGGAATTTTATAAGGAATTTGCATCTGCGCGGACATTTTGTTTTCTGTCGGAAGTGGAGGAACTTTTTAGCAGGGGACTGATAAGAGGCGGAAATCTCGACAATGCGATTGTCATTATCGATAAGGAATTTACGAAAGATGTTGAAAAGTTCCTGCGGAAAAATTTTGACATTTCGCCTGACAGAAAAATTTTTGCGGGCAAAAGCGGAATACTAAACGACACTCCACTCAGGTTTTACAATGAACCTGTCCGCCACAAAGTTCTCGACCTTCTCGGCGATTTAGCACTTCTCGGGTCTTTTATAGAAGGACACATCATCGGAGCGCGCTCGGGTCATTCGGCGAATGTGGCTCTTGTAAAATTGCTGCACAAACACTTAAAAAAGCAGCAATTGGCAAAATCATTTGGAAGCAAATCCACAATACTGAACATTGAAGCGATACAGAAAATTCTTCCTCACAGGTATCCTTTTCTGCTCGTGGATAGGGTCGTCGATTTCGAGGACGGCAAATATGCCGTTGCGATTAAAAATGTCACTTACAATGAGCCTTTTTTCCGTGGGCATTTTCCCGAACATCCCGTTATGCCTGGTGTTCTTCAGATAGAAGCGATGGCTCAAACAGGCGGATTTTTATTGATGCGAACCGTCGCCGACCCCGACAATACGGTGACATACTTTATGGGCGTCGATAAAGTTCGCTTCAGAAAGCCTGTTGTGCCCGGCGACCAGATGGTTATTCGCGTGGAAATGATTTCCCTGAAGCGCAAAGTCTGTAAGTTTAAGGGCATTGCAACTGTGGATGGCGAAGTCGTATGCGAGGGCGAATTTTTAGCCGCCGTGGTGAACAAATGAAAATTTTTTATTATCAGGAAGCATACTCATATCATTGAAGGTAGATAACAGTCGAGGGTTTAAAAAAATACTGGAGGAGTGATGAAAAAGGTAATCGTCGGCGGAAACTGGAAGATGAACAAAAATGTTCAGGAGGCGCAAACACTTGCAAGGCAGTTGTGCGACCGCCTGTCTGATGTCAATTTTGCCGACATCTTTATATGTCCGCCATTTGTGGATTTGTATCCTATTAACATCATTCTGCGTGAGAAGGAAGCGAAAATTATGCTCGGCGCTCAAAATATGCACTACGAACCAAAGGGCGCTTTTACAGGGGAAATTTCTGCGGATATGATTAAATCCGCCGGCGGAAAGATTGTCGTTCTGGGGCATTCGGAGAGAAGACACATTTTCGGCGAAGATGACGAATACATAAATAAAAAGGTAGCATCTGCGCTGAAAAATGGACTTATTCCTCTGCTCTGCATCGGTGAACTGCTCGAGGAGAGAAAAGCGGGCAAAACCGAAGAAGTTATTGAATCGCAGTTGCGCAGAAGTTTGAAGGGAATCGAAATCGACGACCCCGAAAAAATTCTCATCGCATACGAACCTGTCTGGGCGATTGGAACGGGCATAACCGCAACGCCTGAACAGGCTCAGGAAGCGCAAAAATTCGTCCGAAAAGTTCTTGCCAATATGTTCGGTCAGTCCATCGCCGATGGGATACGAATATTATACGGCGGAAGCGTGAAGCCCGACAATGCAGAAGCGCTCATCTCGCAGCCCGAAGTCGATGGTCTTTTTGTTGGAGGAGCGAGCCTCGAAGCCGAGTCGTTCGAAAAAATTGTGAGAGCGACGAAATAAATAGAGGCGCCAGCTGTGTTTAAAAATTCAGCCAGCGCCCTGCTTGGTTGGGGATTTTTTAAAAAGCCTTCAGCGCTCGAGGATATCGTTTCCCGACTAACAAAATCTAATGATAAAGATTTTATATCTCGGGACAAGCCCTTGCTACCGTTCAAATTATCGTGAACCAAATGGCTATCTATTATACAAAGAGCTACCACTTTTTGCTTTATCTATCTATTCCGAAAAATCTGTGAAACAGCCAGCCTCATTGTATAGCGAGTCGAGGCTTATCCACACCGAATCGCCGCTTTCGAATTCAAAGCCGCTTATGGTGATGATAACCCGGCTGCAAGTCGTATCCTCCAAACAGGAGAACGAAAGCGAGTCGCTCGGCTCGTGCAGGTAAAATGTATCCGCTGTGGCGTCTGCGTGGAAAATTTCGAGCGTGAGATATACCTGCATCGTATCTATATTTATTCCGTCGAGGTCGGTGACTATCCATCGGACAATCTGGTCGTAGCAACTGGTGAAACTTTCGCAGGGGGCGCATTCAATCAGCCCCCACGCGGGACGGCAAACAGGCGGAATTGCGCAGGAATCCTTTCCCCAGTTGCAGAAACTATCGCGGGCTGAAACGACGAACCATAGCGTATCACATCCCAGAGCAGAACCCTGAACAACCCAGTCGTAGAATGTGTCAGGGACGATGATTGTTGTATCGTATGAGCAGCCGATGCCGTAAATATGAAGTGAGCAGGGGTCATCGTTCCAGAATGTATCTACAACAGACCATTCGAGGTGGACTACATCACCAATAGAAACCGCAGAATCACCCGGACAGGAAAGGTGAACTGAGGGAGGGCGAGAATCGAGTAAGCCTGCATAGGAAAAAATAAAACTGTCCTGTGGTTCTATTATTCCACATCCTACCGCGTAAAATATGTTTGCGTTGGTGCCGACATATATGTTTCCGCCTGCGCCAAGTATTGGTGAATTTACATTGCCGCCCAGGTACTCGCAGGTCAATGAATCTCCGTCAGTGCTGAAGACATATAAATAACCGTTTGAGGTGCCAACTATTACATGACCTGCACTGTCCACTACAGGGTCAGATATTGAAGCGCAACTTATGCTGTCCGCCCAGCGGACTGAACCATCTGGGGCAAATGAGAATAGAATGCTTATACCGGTGCCACCATCATTGGTGCCTATGTATATATTGCCATCCCAATCTATTGCGGGACACCAGTTTATATCCCTTGGGTTTGTTCCATAAAACCAAGCCATAGAATGAGATGTCCCTGAGGGGTCATAGTCCACTGCGACAAGACCCTTTGAACTACGATTGGTGCCAAAATATATTCTGTTGCGTGTAATGTCTATTGTGGGAGATGAACCTATATCAACCTCGCCGCTGTGAGGATATCCGTTCCAGCGCCATCTGATTGTTCCATCAGTATTATAACAGGCTAAAGCGCCACAGGGGTCGTTGCCTATATCTGTCGTGAAGGATAGATTGCTTAGGTCCACTGCCGGGGAACAATAACATCCATCTCCGCCAGCGGGTATATCCCTTTCCCAGTAGAAAGTGCCATCCTGGCCGAGGCATATTAGGGAACCCTCCCAGCAGGAACCTCCGTGGTCCCCCGCTGTTCTTATTCTCCCATCGGGACCTATGGATGGACAATGCCACAATCCGCAGGGGGAGACCGAAAGCGAGGATGTCCAGGTCCACCGCACGGTTCCATCTGTGTTGAAGCAGGTCATAGTGCCATTGGAGTTACCGAGAACAATGGAACCATCGTCGAGAACCGCTGGTCCAGAATGACCTGATGCCCCCGTGGATGCGGTCCACAGAACTGTTCCATCGTATCTCACGGCGTGCAGAACACCGTCCGAAGTAGCAAAATATATCGTCGGTCCGCAGGAGACAGCAGAATACTTGATTGGCGCACCGACATCTATTGACCAAAGCACGGATAAACTCTCATCGCTACACAGAACATAGGGGCTTCTCCCCGTGTTTTGAGCGTCATAGTGGAACATAGGCCAGAACATAGTGAGCTCGCGGGTAAAGTATGCGCTCACTTGAGCCAACCAGTTATGTCGTTCCGCGCTTGTG
>Ga0164318_10006194_pt1 | contig 11602 bp, 12 predicted proteins | sample GuaBasSedimGuay9_FD_113734 | JGI IMG/M metagenome (GOLD analysis project Ga0164318, IMG submission 113734) | Subseafloor sediment microbial communities from Guaymas Basin, Gulf of California, Mexico - Guay9, Core 4571-4, 0-3 cm | ecosystem: Environmental > Aquatic > Marine > Hydrothermal vents... | reverse complement strand
GGCATCAAGAATTACTATCAATGAAAAATGAAAATTTATCTTGATGTAGAAAGTGCAGGATTAAAGGGAAACCTGCACTTGATACAATATTCAAAAGGTCAAGATTCAGAGATTAAAATTATTCGTTGTAATGAACCATCAAACCACGATAATTTTAAAGAGATCCTTGAGCTACTAAATGATCCTGAAACTTGCATTATTGGCTATAATATAGGCTTTGATCTTTATAAGCTGTATACGTTTTTTAAGCCTAAAAAAGCTTTTAAATGTTCCTGTATTGATCTATGGCAACATGTAATTACAAGCCCCCCTTTATGCTTCTATCCTTTACTCGGAAAGTCAGTTATTAGGATTAATAAAATTCCTGTGAAGTATGAAGAAAAATTACAAGAGATGATAGAATCTAAGATGAAAGAAGTTTTACCTCCTCTTGCTATCATTAATGTAAAAAGAAGCTTATCGGAGTGCAAAGAGCTAGTTTCTCTTGCCTGGAATATTAAAATTCCTGCTAAGCTCAAAGGGTTAATTAATTTTATTCTTCCTAAAGAGAGGACTATAAATTTTGATGAAGTTTTATTACTCCCTAAAGATTTAGGATTTGAAGAAGAAACACGCTTTCCTTATATCCAAGAGTATGAACAAAAAAACTATAAGGAATTATGGCTTGAGAATGAAAAAATTCTCAATGATCCAAGTTCTTTGATTTGGCAATATGCTAAGAAGGATATATCTTACTTGTGGGTATTAGAAAGCTGGATCAATAAGTATAGGAGAAAATATAATTTAGCTGAAATTACAGAGGGTTACAATGATTCTTGCACTCATGCAGTTGCATATACAAAATATCATGGCTTTCCAGTTGACAAGGAAAAAGCCAAGGAACTTTTTGAAAAATACACACAAAGAATTAAGGAAATAGAAGAAAATATAACTATCAATTTGCAAAGTCCTCCGCAACGGCTTGAACTAATTAAGAGTTATGCTTTAATTCCTGAAATGATAATCTCTACTGATAGAAGACATTTAGAGATATTAATGACCTCAGATATGCTAAGTAAAGAAGGGCTAGAAAAAGTAAAAATGTTACTTGAATATAAACCTTTAACTCAAAGAATTAAACAACTTGAAGTTATAAAAGAGACTGGAATGGTTTACCCAGATTTCCAAGTTCTAGGAACTTCAACTAATCGTATGAGAGGTAGAGGAGGTTTGAATTTCCAAGGAATTGGACGTGATGGGGAAATTCGAGAGTTATTTTTGTGTTCTCAAGGAGGAGACTTTGATAATCTTGAAGTTACCATTGCAGCACAAGTTTTTAATGACCAAAAGCTAAATGATGAATTAGCTGCTGGTTTAGATTTACATACTAAAACAGCTTCTTTACTATTCGCCGAGGAGCTTAATAATTTATCTTATGATGAATTAATGAAAGTCAAGGAAAACCCAAGGCACGAATTATTTAAAACCTTCAAGGACTACAGACACAGAAGCAAAGGAATAAACTTTGCTATTCTCTATTTTGCTGGTTATTTTACACTTGCAAAGTCTTTAAAATGCACAGAGGAGCAAGCAGAGGAAAGGATTGAAAAGCATTTTTTTTCTCATTATTCTAGTCTAAAAAAGACAAGAGATGAGTATGCTAGAAAGTTCTGCACAGCCGACTTTGATGGTTGGTCAAAAAACTCTGTATCTAATATGGCTAATAGTACTAAAAATTTATTTGGCAATACTAGATATATTTGCTTAGAGAAATTTATGGCTAGTTGGTTTTGGGAAAATTCCGAGAAGATAGCAAACATAGCTAAAGATGATGAAGGGCAAATATTAAGAAGTGAATTAAAAGGAAAACAACCTTTTAAGAATGCAATAAGGAGTGCTTGTCTTGGCGCTGCTTCAGGAATACAAAAGTCAGTATATAGACAACTAGGGAATTACCCTATTCAAAGCTCAGGTGCAATTCTTACTAAAATGTTAATGAGTTTTATATGGGAAAAATATAGAACTCCAATTATGAATGTCCATGACGAGCTTGACATTCCTAAAGGCTATGAGCATTTATATAAAGAAGTTGAAAAAGATGTAAATGACTTTGTTGAGTATTTTCGTTCTTATATACCAAATTTAAAAATGTCCTGGAAAAATATAAAAACGTGGGGCGAAAAATAAAAAGCCTCTCAAAAAGAGAGGCTAAAAGAGGTTAAAAAGCAGTTAGCTTATTTCATATCTGAAATAAGCTTTAAAAAGTCTCTCAAAACAGAGCCATATTTACTTGTTTCTATTTCTTTTTTAATACTATCATCCCCTTCTTTTTTAACATTCTCTTTGGCTTCTTCTTCGGTTCTTAAATCTGTATAAATTGTGGTATTAACAGACTTATCTTCACTCGTCAACCCTTTATGCACTTCTACTATTTCCCTTTGTTTCTTTTTCTTTTCTGCAACTAAGATTTTCATATCCTGGATAACGTTAGTTATTAATCTACGAAAAGCTATTATTGATTGGGGGCGATCTTTAGCTTCCCAGTTTCTCGATTTTAAAAAAGGAATCCTTGCAAACTGAGGCAGTTTTTTTGCAAGCTCTCGATTATATCCGTCCATGTAATTTTTAGACTCTAATTTTTTTAAACTTCGGATTTCTGGGGCATAAGTTGCTGTTACAAATTCCCAAAACGTTAGACCTAGACTATAAATTTCATCAACAATAGTACAATTTTTCATGTCCTCATTGACTAACTGACGCGGCGATGCGTGGGCAGGCGATCCGATTCCCTCCATTTCAAGAGTTAGCGACCCGTTACCCTCTACTTTTGCATATCCCCAATCAATTACATATATTAACAACTTTCCATAACTTTTACCTGGGAAAGTTCCAATCATTATATTGGCAGCTTTCAAATCTCGATGGATTATTGCGCCGCGAGAGTAGCAAAATTCAACAAATGAAAGCAATATCAAGAAGAAATCTATTCTTTTATATATATTTTTTTCTGTTTTCAAATAGTCAACGGCTCTTGCCCCATTGACCCATTCCATAACGCAATACAATGGCTTTTCTGACACTGCATAAATTTCAGGAACTCGAAAAAAGCTATTATCTAAAGATAACAATTCTTTATAAATTAGATGTTGAATTTTGCAACCACGGACAAATCTGGCAACAACTTTTATTTTATCTGTTCCAAATTTCGCAACATATCCAGTAGAGATTTTCAATATTGAATCCCTGCCAATATTATCCTGAACAGCTATAACAATAGCCTCTCCACCAACCGCCTGTAGTCCGTGTATTTTTCGGAACGTAGATTTAATATTTAGCATATCCAGCAAATCAATTAATAATTTTTCTGGGCAAGAAATAGGATTTATTACATAAGCTGAAATTTCTTTAACCAGAGAACTATAAGTTATTTTTTTTATTTTTTTCGGTGGTTCTTTATTTTTATTTTTCTTAAAGCTAAAGCTTTGAAACATATTTAATGCCTTTTTTATTAAAAATAAATTTGGTTATTTTAAATCCTTCTTTTCTATTGTGAAGCCATAGCCGTCTACCTCCGCGAGTGGCTTTTTTATACTTTCAGTAATTTTTTTTGATATAGTTCCTTTATCAGAAATAATTTTTAATAATGAAAAAATAAATGAAGCAAAGTATGATAAATATCGCATCATTATATCATTTGTGTTTGTCGCTGTTCCTATAGCTATTAAAGCCAGTGCAAGCCATACAATATCAATGTTATAGCCAAAAATTCTTATAGTCCTGATTGTTCCTTTATAAGTTTTCTCGACAGTTTTAGAAAAAAATCCTTGCTTAATATCTTTTTTATATTTGTTTTTATCTTTTAAGCTAGAAAGAGAATCAACAGTCTTAAAAAAAGACTGTATATTGACATCTGCTTCGGTGTGTATTTCTTTATCTTTAGAAACATAAGCCATAGCTGTTAGTTTATAATCCCCTGAGCTAACAGCTCTTAGAGTGTTCCCTTTTATTGTTACACCATCACATTTTAAAATGATACTTTTTAAATCTTCTTCTTTTTCTATATCTTTTAAGCTAGAAATAATCTTGAATTTACAAGATTCATTTATTTTTAAAGAAAATTTAGGGGGAACAATCTTTATTTTATCGATATCAAGATAAAAATTTAATTTATTCATCATTCAAAACTTTTGTTATTTCATTTAAGTTAATTATAACTTTATTAAGTTTATCTTTTTTTATTCTATTTTTATTATCAAGATCATCTAAACGTTTTGATATACTATTCTTAATTTGTGTTATTACTTCAGTCAAGTTTTTATTTGCTAATGTAAGTTTTTCATTTAAAAAGGATATATCTGCTTTAATTGGTTCAATATAAGTTTTTTCTATCAAAGGTTTTTGGGCAAAAAAGATACCATCAAAAACTTTATCAATAGAGTTTTCTTTTTTAGGTTCTTCTGGTTTTTTTACTTCTTCTATTTTATCATTATTATTCATATTGCCCGCCCTATATTTTTGTAATATATTAGTCAACTTATTTTTATTTCTTTCGTTTTCTTGTATATTAGCTATACAAACTTTTTGCCCTGATTTCAGGGATATTTCAACCCCACCACCAAAGATTTTTAAAACTTCTTTTTTAATTTCAAGAAAATCCTCTTTTTTAGGGATATCAAAATTAATCATAAAAAACCCTTTAATCTAATAATATTTGTCTTCTCTTTACCCAGATATTGACTTTTTTCAAGACCACATCAAATTTATCAGCTAAGTCACCTTCGTCAAGTTTTTTAGCATCCTCTTTGTCAGTCACGAGTTTGTGATAATATACTAAAGCGCGAATGTCCTTTTCTGAGACTTCTTTGTAATATTGCATAGTAGCTTTATTAAAGTGCCATTCAGTCCCCCCTGTGATTTTTTCTCCATCCTTTTCGTAAGTGCCATCAACTCGGATTCCTGACAACCCACATCCAGAAATAATTAAAATTGACATAACAATTAATAAAATTATTTTTTTCATTATCTAATATCCTCATAGTTTTTTAGTTGTTCAAGGCTATAGTCCATTATTTTAGTTTTTTCAGCCCAGCCGCTTCTTGTAACTTCTGTGGTTTTAATAAAGGCGGCTAATATAAAAGCCGTGTGTTCTTCTCTGTTCTCAAAGGTCAAAAAAGTTTCCCCTAGGCCTTTGATTTCGTGAGAATAAGAATAAAAAGCATTCATATCGTAATCGGCTTTGTAATTCATTCTATCCTCAAGAGACAAGCAAAACATTTTTTCTTGATATACAAAGCCATTATTTAATATTTCTGTTGTTCTATCATCTATTTGTTTTCTTATTTTTTCACACATACCAATAGCCTTTATACCTTCATGGTATATGTTCCATTTATCTTTGTGTAGTCTTATATAATCGTTATATTCTTCTTCAGTACAAACAATATAACCATTTATTGCCGTTTCCTCTGTTTTGAAACTTTCTTTTATCCAGAGCGGAGGAATTCCTTCTTCATTTTCGCTGTAAAGTTTATAAGCTATCATTTTTCATCTTTCAAGTTCAAAAAGATATTTTAAATATACATAGTCACAACAAAATTTTATTGTTTCAACTCCAGAAACTAATACACGATTCATTCCTAATAAAGGCATAACTTCAGCGTCAGGTAAATTAGTATTAATTGTAGCAACTAATACATCATTAATAAAAAACTCTGCTTTTGTATAGTCCAAAGCAATTAAAATTCCTAGTTTATACCAAGTTTCTTTTGCTATTGCTATATGAGTATCAGTTTGTGTCAGAATGTTATTTTTTTCTGTCCTTGCTAGCCAAGTTGTACTCCCCACAAAATAAACTCCCTCGACAAAAGTCAGACTCGTTGAATTCCCAAAACCAAAAATCAACCTTATATCTTCCACACCAAAAACTCTCGCATGAGAACAATAAACAAGAGCCTCTATATATGTTTGTTTTCCACTAAGCAAAAAACAGGGGGATAAAGACAGAGAAGCCCAAGCGGAAGAACTTCCTGCGGCACACCTTGTTGTTATAATTCCAGGGTGCTGTGTGTCCAATAAACTAGTGCTTATAGCCACCCCACCACCACTCCCTGCCAAAGCCGTCCAGCCAAGACCACCAGAGGTGTCGCGGCTTAGGAAGTCATCTTTTAAAACAACTTCCTTGGACATTAGTTTTTCTTTTTTTCCTATTATATAGCTCATCTTAAAGTCCTTCAGTTTGTGCATTAGTTAAGAGAACTTCTAAAACTACAGCCTCTTCATTTGTTCCTTTTATTTGTACCCCTTCATTAGTATACTTTTCTTGATCAAAGTTTATATTTTCTTGATAATAAACATCTCCTGCCTCAACAGGCATTTCAGGGGAATTGCTAGATAATTTAATATATATAGTGTTGCTATTTTGATTGTAGATAGATATACCATAATAACTTTCTGGCAAATCTTCTATTGTATTATAATTTCCGTCAAATATCAACTCATAAGTTTTAACTTTCATTCTATAACCTCCATACAGCAAGCAATTAGTGTTAAACTAACTTCGCCCGATCTTGTTGTTGTATAATTTATAAAAAATTTTCCACCCTCTTCTATTTCAAGATACCCATTGCTTACTAAATTACTGTTTTTGTCTGAGAAAACATGCTTTATTTCCGGGCAAATAGCAGAACCCCCAACACTATTATATTTTTGTGTCGCGTATATGTGAGTTGTTGTATCTTGCTCATTAATAGAATTCAATCCTATAATTATTAATCTATGCGCTTTTGGAACATAAATAATCATTGATTCAAGTCGCCATGATCCAACTGATAAACTACACATCATGGAGCCAGCGCCGTTAGCTGAATTATACATTTCAATAGTTCCCACAGCTGGGACTCCTGCATAAATAATGCCATCAACAACCACACCAGGACCATCAATTACAATTATACTTTCAACTCGGTAAACGTCGGCATTTGTATTAATAGGCGTTGTCCCAGCCATATTTATAACTTGTGTTTTTCTTTCAAATAAGGCATTCTGGTACATTAATAAAACTTTCCAAACGCCTGCCCCTGTTTGGTCTGTGTCTTGTGTTGATGTTGAAACAATTGATCTTGCCGCTTCGCCTGTTTGTTCTATAAAAGCATTTTCAGAAAAAAGCGTTTCAGATGTTGCGCCAGTTTCAAAATGTACATGTTTAGACAAAGAAGAAAGATTTTTTATTTTACCACATTGTACGGCGCGGCGAAAAGGTAAATTAACAGACATTAAATACCCCTCAGGGGTTGCCTTAATAGGCGTATTAGCCCCATCTTCTAAGCTTTTGCCAAACATTGCCCCTGTTTGACCGCTGACATTATACATATTTTAATCCTTAATTAATTCTAAAGCTCTTTTTAAAACTCGTTTAGGTTTTAATTGTGTCATTAGATGACAATAGTTGCCTTGTTCTCTATAATATCTTGCATCCCAACCTCTTTCATATCTCATATAGCATCTAGGTTTACATTTGTGGGGTAAATCGTTGTAGTTGACTTCTTTTAATTTTAATTGTATAAAATACCCTGTTTTGATTTCCTTTTGCCAAACACGAGATATAACTTCACCATTTGTACAGCCAAATATTCCCAAGCATTTCTTTTTTAACATTCCTGATAAATGATAAAAACCTGAATCAGGAGTAATCATTAAATCAGTTGCTAAAATTCTGCCAACTGTCAAAGACCAAGGCTGATTTATACTTGCAAAGAATTTGGACACAGGTAACTCCTTAAATCCTCTTCTACACACATCAAAAAGAATTACTTGAATTCCTAAAGTGTGAAATTTTTCTATGAGCCAAGACCAATATTTATAAGGATATTCACGGCTTCTGCAAGTTGCTCCTGCTTGAATACCTATAATTTTTTTGCCTTTAAATTGTTTCTTTGTTTCTTCAGCAAAAAATAAATCTCCCTGTGTTGGGGTAAAATATGGTCTACAAAAATCCACATTTGCAGACCTACACCATAATTCTGTTCTATCTATATTTACCAGTCCTTTCGTGGCTGGTTCATGCAAATAAGGGGGACACCAGCCGTCATAAGTTAGATCATAGCTGATTCCTCTTTTTAAATGCTTATGAATTCTTTCATCTGGTAAAATATCGCGTTCCCTGCTTCCATACCTGCAAGGTATATATAAATCTATAGCATAAGAAGCTCTGGGAAAAATTAAAGAACCCTCAGTAATGGGTCCATATAAATGTATCTGTGCACTAGGATATTTCTTTTTTAATCCTTGACAAACAGCCACAACTCTAACGATATCCCCCAGACCACCAGCTTCACGAATAACTCTTATATATTTAGGATTAAGAACTTCTTTAGTTTCTTGGTATTCAAAAGAAGTTCTTTTAATTCCTTGCATTTATTTAATTTCCTGTGGGTACATACAAGTGCTTTGACATTCTAAAGAACAGCCTTGATTTTCTTTTTTTGGTTTACATTGATCTCCTGAGCAATTACATTCATCTTTTTTTGCTAAAGGTTTTAAAACTCTTTGAGATTGATTTCTTTGTATACTTTGTATTTGTCTGTTTTGATCTTTTTTAGAATATAATTCTTTTTGCTTTTTTGTCATCTTGCTTAGCAACCACATTGCACTTTTGAATTGCATATCATGAAAGAGACATTCGACAGGAGCAGGCTGATTAATTTTATTTAAAACTAATAGAGAGTTACATCTACAACCACCACCACAAATAGCCCTACGCCAGCAAGTAGGACATAATTCGCGGACATAAAATCTATTATCTAACTATTTAGCTTGTTTAATTTTATCAATTCCATTTTCCATACTTCCCATTTCAGTTTTATGTTCACGATGACAGGCACAGATTTTGCCTAAAGGGCCCACACTAATATAGCCCATGCCAGCCCCACACTCACTTATTGCATAATCTCTATCATATATACGTTGTAAAGGCATTTGAAAATGATGAATTGATGGTTTCCTGCCTTCTTGGACTTCTTTTAAAAACCATTTGGCAGTTTCTTGATATTGAGGAAAAAATAATGCTCTTATTTCTGCTATTTTTAATCCCTCAATTCTTTTATCTGTTCCTACACTACAGCCTTCGCCTAAACAACTAGGTTCTACAGAAACATGACTTGCCAAACCTTTGTACATTAATTCATTAAGAAACTTTGTTGTTTCCAAAATGTCTGGGCTTACTGTGTCAAAAGTTGCACGTAGAGTAATAGGGTTGGATTTATTTAAATTTTTATAAGCTTCTGCAAGATATTTTAAACCTCTCATTGTTTCCTTAAAAGAGCCTTGACCATCTCGATAAGGGCGGTTCTGATCATGAATATTTTCTGGGCCATCGAGGCTTATAATCCAAGAAAAATTATGTTTAGCACAATAATTTGCAATTTCTTCAGTAATTAGAACTCCATTGCTAGTTATATGACATTTTGGAAGTTGTTTGCCATTGTCTTTAGCTTCTTTGAATAATTTCTCTGTAACTTTAAATATAACTTCCCAATTTAGCAGAGGTTCACCACCAAACCAACCTAAACGGTAATTTCCAGAAGGTTGATATTTCTTTAAGGCTACATAATGTTCATCTTCAGTAAGTGTATTTGTATGATTACAATAATGATTTTCTACAAAACAGTATCGACATTTTAAATTGCAAGCATAAGTAGCCTGAAAAACAATATGCTTCTCTTGAGGTTCGTTACTCTTTTCAAAAAAGCTTACTTCATCGACACCTTCAAGCTTTGTTTCTTCGTTTTCTGCTTGAGTATATAGTGCCATGGAGTTGGTATCATATAGAAAATCTTGATCCCAGACTTTCACTTTTTTCATTTGTGGTTTTGCAGGAATAAATTGTATATTTAAGTTTTTTAAACTTTGTTTATTAATTTGTTTCATTTTAACCTCTTATTAAAATTTTTAAAAACTACTCTCCTGAGAGCTGACAAAAGCACTGACAGCCCAAAGTACAATAAATATTACACCCTGTTTCTTGCCCATCTTGACAAGCTGCTTGGCAATTAGCCTCACAACCAGCTGTGCAACCTGTTTGACAAAAAGAGCGACAGCTTGAAACAGTACAGGCTACTTGACAAGCTGTTTGACATGCAGAACAAGCCATTAATTTCTCCTAACCTGTCGCGGTTTGACAACTACCTGTTTGGCAAGCACACTGACAACTTTCTTCACACCCCCCTAATCTACAAGATGATTCACAAGTTATCATACAATTACAACGACACCCCGCTGTGCAAAATAAATTACAACCTGTTTGCACTTCAGCCATGCACCACGCTTGACAAGTTACTGCACAGGCAACAGTTGTATCTGATGTTTGACAATGAGCCATGCAAGCAGCTAAAGTACAGTCCGTGGTACAAGAAGTTTGACATAAATTAGCTATAGCAATTTGTGTACTAACTCTACAATAACTACCACAAGAACCCCCTTTATCGTATATAGACTCCCCTGAAGTTTGACACTGACATTGACAACTTTCTTCACAACCTGTTGTACAACTTGCAGAAGTACAAGAAACTTGACAAGAACATCTACAACCTTCAGTACAATAATAATTGCACCCTGTTTGCATGTCAAGCATACAATATGCTTGACAATTTGTAGCACAAGGATTTGTCATATCTGAAGTCATGCAATGCCCCTGACAGGCTGACCAGCATGCTTCATTAGTTAAACTACAACTACTTTCTACTGCTGTTTGGCACTGACATTGACAGGCTTGCTCACAACCTGTTGTACAGGAAGTCCCCACGCAACTTGTAGTACAAGAGCAACGGCAACCTTCAGTACAGTAATAAAAACAGCCTGTTTGTGCCGATGTTGACATACAATAAGCTTGACAGCTTTGGATACAAGCATCAGGAATATTTATTGACGTTTGCGCGGCAGTTTCACAATGTTGCATACAACCAGTCTGGCAATGACTAATACAATTATATATTTCCGTTCCAGCAGCTTGACAACATTCTTGGCAAGACCCTTCACAGTTTGCTTGACAGGATATTTCACACTGATAAAAACAAGAAGACAGATTTTCTATAGTCATAGAAGCAGTACACCCTGTTCTGCAACTTCCTTGTTGACAAGAAGAACGACAATCAGAGACACAAGTTTGCTCACAACATGCAGAACAACCTTCTTCTCCTGTCTGACAACCTGCTTGGCAAGAAGTACAACTAATAGCAGTGCAGGAACCTTCACAATTTGTAGCACATATTCCTTCTGCCCCTGTCTGGCAAGCTGTTTGTTGTGCTGTACAACTAATCTCACATGCCCCCGCAACACAAGAGGTCATACAGTCCCCTGTGCACCCTTCAGAATGTGAAGTACAAGAACCTACGGTACAAGAAATTTGACAAGACCCCCCAGAACAAGCAGTGTCTTCTTGAGAAGTTGTACAGCCTGTTTGACAGCCTAAATTACAACTCGTTGGGTTTGTTTCTATTGCCCCTTGGCAACCTGTTTGGCACTGATTAGTACAACCTCCCACAAAGTTTTCAATCCAAGTTGTGCAATCTAATTCACAGGTTGATACACAAATTAGAGAACAGGCTGCTTGATCTGAAGTTTGGCAAAT
>Ga0164318_10006193_pt1 | contig 11602 bp, 11 predicted proteins | sample GuaBasSedimGuay9_FD_113734 | JGI IMG/M metagenome (GOLD analysis project Ga0164318, IMG submission 113734) | Subseafloor sediment microbial communities from Guaymas Basin, Gulf of California, Mexico - Guay9, Core 4571-4, 0-3 cm | ecosystem: Environmental > Aquatic > Marine > Hydrothermal vents... | reverse complement strand
TTACAGGCCGGCTTCCGGCTCGTAGAGCCTACAGCTCGGAGAGAGGGTAGGGCCTACGCCCCGGAGGGGCATGTGAAAAAAATAACCACAGGCATATGTTTAATATTCCGAGGATTATTTTTTGAACATAACGCAGAGATTGAGCAAAAAGACCATTTATGGATAGACACAAACTAAAATTAGCAACCCGGAACCTATTGAGTAGTTACTTAAATATCCTTTTAAAAATAGCTCAAATAATCTTAGAGTTAAGCCCAAACAAAGTGAGACTTAGCACCTGTGTTCATCACTCCTGACACCTGAAACCTTAAGAGATATGGAACAAAAAAGGCTCACAAGTTGTTGAAATACCTGTAAGCCTAAACATTTCTGGAGGCGGCAACCAGATTCGAACTGGTGAATAGCGGTTTTGCAGACCGCTGCCTTACCACTTGGCTATGCCGCCAAAAAAAATGGAGCGGGAAACGGGATTTGAACCCGCGACTTCGACCTTGGCAAGGTCGCACTCTACCACTGAGTTATTCCCGCTCAACGATATGGGTTTTATAAATATATTTTCCGTTTTTGTCAAGAGAAAATTATTTCTTAAGAAGACCTTTGAACCTTATAAAATAGTCCGCACCGGACCAGAGAGTCAATATCAAGGCCGCCCATAAAAATATCATCCCTATTGCATGAAAATCGATGGTAAGATATTGAAAGTGTATTAAAAGAGGAATTATGGCGGCGATTTGAAATCCGGTTTTGTATTTTCCGAGGCTGGATGCGGAAACGTCTCGTCCCTTATCGGCAATAATGCTCCTCAAACCGGTCACTGCGATTTCACGACCGATAATAATACAAACAATCCATGCCGGTATCCACCCGAGTGACGTGAGCATAATAAAACAAGTAGAAACCAGAACCTTGTCGGCAACAGGATCCATAACCTTTCCAAAGTTGGATACCAATCCTCTTTGTCTGGCATAAAAACCGTCGAGAAAATCGGTTATGGCAGCCGCAGTGAAAGTCAGTGCAGCGATGAATGTACAAATTCTGCTGGGAAACATAAGCAAAACCACAATCAGCGGTACTGCAGCAACACGAAACAAAGTCAACGTATTGGGATGACTAAATATATTTTTCAGCTGTCCGCCGGAAAACATGGTTTTGAGTATGCTCCTATTTTTTTGTTTTTTCCCAGTCGTCAAGAAAAGCCTTGAGGCCCTTGTCGGTCATAGGATGGGCTGCCAGTTTGCCGAGGACACTAAAAGGGATGGTTGCAATGTCTGCCCCCATTAATGCCGATTCCAGCACATGAAGCGGATTGCGAATACTGGCTACAATGATTTCGGTATCAAATGCATAGTTACTGTAAATTTCAACAATCTGTTCCACAAGCAAAAGACCTTCCTGGGACAGATCATCAAGACGACCGATAAATGGGCTTATATAAGTAGCCCCAGCCTTTGCAGCCATAAGAGCCTGGAGTGGTGAGAAGGCCAATGTTACATTTGTTTTTATTCCTTCTTCCGATAGCACACGTGTTGCCTTCAAACCATCTACTATCATGGGAATCTTCACCACAATATTATCGTGGATCTTTGCCAGATGACGGGCTTCTTTAATCATACCCTCTGTATCAATACTAATAACTTCAGCACTGATGGGACCGTCAACTATTTGACAAATCTCTTTTATAATCTCTTCAAAATCCCGACCTTCTTTTGCAATCAGACTCGGATTGGTTGTAACACCATCGACCATACCCATGCTGTTTGCTTCCTTTATTTCATCAATGTTTGCAGTATCGATAAAAAATTTCATCTGCTATTCCCCTTCTGTGTGATAAATTGGTTGATGGCTTCGTAAAAAATTCAACTTCTGCGTTGCGCTGCATTCCTCGTCACTGCAATGTACTATAAGTACGTCTCATTCCTCGGAATTTGCGCGCCTTGAATTTGGAGCTTTTTACTTTGCCATCAAAATCTGACTTTATACGAGTTCATCATATTTAGACTTTTCACGGTTACCCTCTTACTGAAACATTATGCGTTTATGGTACTTTTCCTAATATATTATAAGATCGGTTTGTTCTGGTTAATTTCTATTTTTTTGAATACGTTTCTTCAAATTTATCTCTGCATTCTGTACTACAAAAATATAAATCTTTTCCATCGATTCTCAAATGCACACTGTCTTTTTTAGGAAAATATATTTTGCAGAAAGGATCTTTGATCATAACATCATCCATCTCTCCGGCAGTTTTGTTAAACACAGTCTTCTGCGTCGACCTGCCTTGTAGCATCCAGGATTTCAGAGCCCTGTAGCAAAGGTATATAATAGCCAATAAGATTAATAATCGCATGTATACTCAATGATCCTTTGTTCATTTTCATCCAAAATATCTAACAGATATTGCACATCCTTTTTTAAGACAGGATGAACAATTTCTGGATCTATATCACAAATAGGCTTTAATACAAAACGTCTTTTATGCATCCTGGGATGTGGAACAACCAGTCTGAATGAATTTTTCACCAAATCATCATATAAAATGATATCCAGATCGAGAATCCGCGGGCCAAACCGTACAGTGTCATACACCCGCCCTGTATCACGTTCGATTGACTTAAGTTCATTTAACAACTGAAAAGGATCGAGGAGGGTTTCAATCTTTACTACTAAATTTACGAACCAGTCCTGGTCTTTGTAATCGACAGGTTCGGTTTTGTAAAATCGCGACCAATCTTTCAATACTGTTTTTTGGTCTCTTGTCAGGGCGGCAATACCATTTTTACAGTTTAAAAGTTTATCACCGATGTTGGACCCTGCACCAATATATGCGGTATGAAATTCCATTGGTTAGCAATCATCTTTCCATGCATCTTCCCAGAGTTGAGCCTTGTAGATAATACGAGCATCGCCTTCAAGATAAATGTCGTGATAGTTGCCGTCTTTTTGTTGATAAAAAGTATTAAGATATCCACCACTTCGTGTTAAAACATTTACAGGAGACTTTAACTTTTTTCTGCAAGCCATAACAATAGCGCCGGCAATTGCACCCGTACCACATGCCAGAGTTTCATCTTCAACGCCCCGCTCATAGGTCCGAATCGCAATAATGTTGTCCTTTACATGACATACAAAATTTACATTTGTGCCGGCAGGAGCAAACCTGGAGTGAAACCGCACCTCCCTGCCCACTTTAACAACTTCACTCGTATCGATACTGTCTTTCACAATTACAACATGAGGAACACCGGTGTTGACACTGGAGATGGAAAGTGAACTGTTTTTAAGTTCAATCGTATAATCTATTTTAAGATCTAAGGGGTCTGTCATTTTTACTTTAACACGCTCCCCCACAACCTGTGCTTGAACAATACCGGCTTGGGTTTCAAAGGACATGGCCGGTCCTGCAATACCCGTTAAATATGCGTAACGTGCAACACACCTGGCTCCGTTTCCGCACATTTCCGCAACACTGCCGTCAGAATTATAAAAACGCCACTTGAAATCCGCAGCATCAGTGTTTTCCACAAGGATAAAACCGTCAGCGCCCACAGACATTTTTCTACGGCATACTTTGGTGATAAAACTCAGCAAACCGGGTTCATCGACAATTTTATTACGGTTGTCAACAATTATAAAATCGTTGCCGCTTCCGCTCATCTTGTAAAAATCAATTTTTTTCATAAGGCAACCGGACAAGCTGGAGCTAAAAATATTTGCCACCAAGGCACAATAAACCAGACTCAAAGGATTTTATTGGGTTCTAAAAAACCTGGATCGACTTTTGTTAAAAAATGCCATCCAATACCTATAGTCAGTAAAATTTAGAACTATTTAACAGGGTAAACCTTTCTGGCGAAAAGAAAAAAGGTAAGACCTTAAGTTATTTTAATCACATAGAAATGGTGGAACCGATTCACCATCAATGAGATCATCATAACTCTCGCGGGCCCTAATAACATGAAATCTGTCATCCTTTACCATTACTTCGGCCACCCTTGGTCTCGAACAGTAGTTGGACGACATGGTAAAGCCATAAGCGCCGGCACTCATCACCGCAAGAAGATCCCCTTTCTTTACATCGGAAATCTTGCGGTCTACCGCCAGAAAATCCCCTGTCTCGCAAATCGGACCAACAATATCAGCTATTATCGACTGATTTTCAGTGATTATAACCGGCTCGATGGCATGAAAAGCGTCATACAGTGTGGGACGCAACAGATCGTTCATCCCTGCATCAGCAATAATAAACTCCTTGACCTTTCCCGACTTTCTAAAAAGAACCCTGCTAACCAGTATTCCGGCATTTCCAACAATAACTCTACCCGGTTCCAGAATAAGCTGAAGATTCGAGCCTTTGAGAGACTCAACAATTGCCCTGGCATATTCACGGGGATGGGGCGGCGTTTCATCCTCATATTTTATTCCAAGGCCCCCACCCATATCCATGTATCTGATTTCAATTCCCATTTGCCTGATTTCATTTATCAGCTTCTTTAGGCTTTCCAGAGCTTCTATAAAAGGTTTTGATTCCGCAATCTGTGATCCTATATGGCAATCGATGCCCATTATATCGATGTTCTTAAGCTTGCTCGCGATCTTGTATCCTTCAATGGCTGTCTCCATATCAATACCGAATTTATTTTTTTTCAGACCGGTTGAGATGTATGGATGAGTTTTTGGATCAACATCAGGGTTTACACGAATGGCCACAGGAGCTTTCCTTTGTAAAAGGCCTGCCCTTTCGTCCATAAGTTCAAGTTCTTCCAAAGACTCTACATTGAACATTAAAATGTTTGCTTCAAGAGCATAGTCTATTTCGTGAATTTGCTTTCCCACCCCTGAATAAACAATTTTATCCGGAGAGAAACCGGCTTTTAATCCGCGATACAGTTCCCCGCCAGAAACAACATCAAGCCCACTGCCAAGGCTTTCAAACAGTTTTAAAACTGCAAGGTTAGTATTGGCCTTTGCAGAAAAACATACAAGTCTTTCCAAACCTTCAAAGGCCTCATTAAAAACAAGGAAATGACGCTTTAAGGTAGCATGGCTGTATAAATAAAAGGGAGTATCGACCTTTTCGGCAATCATACGGATCGGAACATCCTCACAATACAACTCGTTATTCCGGTATAAAAAATGATGCATAACTCACCTTAACCTAATAGGATTTAAGATTGAATGGGGTTTTTCATGAACGGGCGCCCTGGGCGGTGCCTTTTTGCCACATGCTGAGAAAATGAAGACAATTGAAATAACAATAGAACATATTAAAATAATATATTTTTTAGAAATTTTTTTTTTCAACGGATTAACCTTTCATCTTCCGGGCAAGGTCCTTTTCAACATTGTTTATGGCAGCCTTTACGTTTTCCAGCGCTGTCCCGCCAAAAGATTTTCGCCGGTTTATCATCTGGTCAATGGTTAAAATATTAAAGATATCCTTTTCAATATGGGATGAAAAGGATTTCAGCTCTTTTAAGGTAAGTTCATGAAGCTCCTTTTTTTTGTTCGACGCATAAGCAACCACCTTCCCCACGCAATCATGAGCCTGTCTGAATGCCATTCCTTTTGTTACAAGATAATCCGCCATATCGGTTGCGTTTAAAAATCCCGTAGATGTGGCCCGCTGCATCGCTTCTTTGTTTATTTTCAGTTTTGGAAGCATTTTTATGTAAATTTCCAAACAATCTGCCAAGATATCCACCGTGCTGAACAGTACGGTTTTGTCCTCCTGCATGTCTCGGTTATAAGACAATGGCAATGATTTCATAACCGTCAAAAGAGAAATTAAATTCCCGAAAACACGGCCGGTTTTCCCTCGTACAAGTTCAGGAACATCGGGATTCTTTTTTTGAGGCATAATACTGCTGCCAGTGGCAAAGGAATCCGGGAGTTCAATGAAACCGAATTCCGATGAAGACCACAGAATTAACTCTTCTGACATACGGCTCAAATGAACCATACAAATACTCGCCGCTGAAAGAAATTCGATGATAAAATCCCTGTCTGAGACTGCATCTATGCTGTTTGCCGATATTTCCGGAAAATAAAGAATCCCGGCGACGTATTCCCTGTCAATTGGATATGTTGTTCCGGCAAGGGCGGCACTGCCCAGCGGCATCACGTTTATGCGTTTCAAACAATCACTGAACCTGTCGGCGTCTCTTAAAAACATCTCATAATATGCCATCAAATGGTGGGACAAAAGAATCGGCTGAGCTCTTTGCAAATGAGTGTAGCCGGGTAAAACAACATCAATATGGATTTTGGCAAGGTCCACGATAACCTTTTGGAACATAACAAGCCGATTTATTGTATGTAACGTCTCATCCCTCAAATATATTCTTACATCCAGAACCACCTGGTCATTTCGGCTTCTTGCGGTATGAAGCTTCTGAGCGACTTTTCCCACTTTTTCGATAAGCCTGGCTTCAATATGCATATGTATATCCTCCAGGCTTTGATCAAACTGAAAATCTCCCAGATCTATCTCTCTTTTTATCATGCCAAGACCCTCTATCAATGATGATGCCTCCTCTTCGGAAATAATAGACGTTTTGGCAAGCATACGGCAATGGGCAATACTCCCTTGAATGTCATAGGAATAAAGCCTTTTATCCACATCAATTGATGACGTAAAGTGTTCAACAATTCTATCTGTCTTTTCTAAAAATCTGCCATCCCAGAGCTTTTTAGCCATATAATCCTCAGCTGTTTTTTTTCATCATCTTCTGAATACGCAGTCTTAAAGCATTCAAACGTATAAAGCCTTCGGCATCTTTCTGGCTGTATACACTGTCATTTTCAAACGTTGCGAAATCCTCCCTATAAATCGATTCATCGGATTTACGTCCCAGAACCCGGCAGTTCCCCTTGTAAAGTTCAAGCCGAGCAACCCCGGAGACATTGGTCTGGGTTCGATCCACCATATCCTGCAAAAGCTTCATCTCGGGTGAAAACCAGAAGCCGTAATACACCAGTTCGGAATATTTCGGAATTAGGGAATCCCTCAGGTGCATGACTTCCCTGTCCATGGTAATGGATTCAATGGCCATATGGGCGGCCCGCAACACCGTGCCGCCCGGAGTTTCATAGACACCGCGGGATTTCATGCCCACAAAACGATTCTCCACAATATCGGCTCTGCCGATTCCGTTACGCCCCCCCAGCCGGTTGAGCTCTTTGAGGAGTTGAGCCGGAGACATAGGTTTGTCGTTTATGGCCACAGGATCGCCCTGTTTAAAGGTTATTTCGATAACTTCAGCCGTGTCCGGCGCATCCTGGGGGGAAACCGTCATACGGAACATGTTGTCGGGGGGCGCTTGCCAGGGATCCTCAAGCAAGCCTCCTTCAAAGCTTATGTGAAGGAGATTCCCGTCGGTACTGTATGGTTTTGCACGGGTTGTCGGCACCTCGATACCGTGCTGTTCGGCAAACGCCATCAAGGCGCTTCGCGAGTTAAGATCCCACTCACGCCAGGGAGCAATGATCCTTATATTCGGATCTATTGCAAAATAGCTGAGTTCAAACCTCACCTGGTCGTTTCCCTTTCCGGTGGCGCCATGGCTTACCGCATCCGCCCCTTCAATCCGGGCAATCTCCATCTGTCGTTTTGCAATCAAGGGTCTGGCAAGAGAGGTGCCCAGAAGATACTGTCCTTCATAAATCGCATTTGCCCGAAACGCAGGGAAAACATAATCTTTTACAAAAGTTTCCTTCAAATCATCAATATAAACCTTTGTTGCCCCTGTTTTTAGGGCGTTTTCCTCCACCTGATTCAGCTCATCCCCCTGGCCCATATCTGCAGCAAATGCAACAACTTCACAACGGTAAGTCTGGATCAGCCATTTTAAGATCACGGAGGTATCCAAGCCCCCGGAATACGCCAGAACCACTTTATTTACGGTATGAGACACGACCTTCTCCTTTTATCCGGTTTTACCAGGTCAAACCTGAAATAACAAATTACAAGCATCAAATCTCAAATAAATTCCAAACTACAAGCTCCAAATTCCTGATTCCTCATTCCTGATTTCTGATTTCTGACACCTGACACCTTAAGATCTGGATTAGGATATTAAAACATCAAGTATTGCCTTATGCATGTGGAGTTTGTTTTCCGCTTGATCCCATACAACCGAATTGGGGCCTTCCAGCACATTTTCGGTGATCTCTTCCCCCCGGTGCGCCGGCAGGCAATGCATTACCATAACATCTTTGGCCGCATGTTTTAACAGCGCTTGATTTACCTGAAACGCCTCAAACACCCGCTCCCTTTTGACCTGTTCACTCTCTTGCCCCATGCTGGCCCAGACGTCGGTATAGATGACATCGGCATCTTTTACCGCTTCAACAGGATTCGAGGTTACGTTAATTTTTCCAACCCCTGTCTCAAGAGCCTTTTTCATAACCTCCTTACGAGGGGAATATGTGTCCGGGCATGCTAAATCAAGGTTTAAATCCAAAACCGCCGCGGCATTTATCCATGAATGGGCCACATTATTCCCGTCTCCAACCCAGGCGATCCGGATATCCTTAACCCCCCCCTTAATCTCTATTACCGTCATAATATCACTTAATACCTGGCACGGGTGGAATAAATCGGTCAGAGCATTGATCACCGGGATGTCTGTAAATTCGGCGAACTCTTCCAGCCAATCCTGTGAATAGGTCCGAATCGCCAAACCGTCCAGGTATCTTGAAAGTACCCTGGCGGTGTCTCGAACCGGTTCGTTTCGTGCAATTTGGGTGTCCTTGGCGCTTATGAAAATCGGTGTTCCGCCCAACTGAATCATGGCCGATTCAAAGGAAATGCGCGTGCGGGTAGAGGGTTTGTCGAAAATAAGACCCAGGGTTTTACCGGCAAGCGGTCTGTCCGCAATCCCTTTTTTATATCTTTTTTTTAATTCAGACGCCCGTTCAAATAGAACTTCAAACTCCTCCCGGGCTAGATCTGTAAGTGTCAAAATGTCTTTTTCCAATATTACCTCACCTATTGATTGACGATTTTCTATTGAAGATTGAATATTAAAAAAATCTTCAGATTATATTACTGAAAAGACAGAGCAAACTCCTGTTAAATAAAAGCAAATATATTGTAACATCTCAATCTAATACCTCATCCAGACATGCCACAAGAACGTCTATCTCTTGTTTTTCTATGATAAGCGGAGGAATAAACCGTAGAATATTCCCCTGGATGCAGTTTATTAGAAATCCTTTTTCCATGCACGAAGCAACAATCTGATCTCCCTCTATTTTAAGCTTCATTCCCAGAAGCAGACCCATACCGCGAACATCCTCAATTACTTCATGCCTGTCTTTCAACCATGAAAGCCTATCCTTAAAATAACCCCCTATAGTTCTACAATGATCGATGATATTCTCTTCTGAAAGCACCCGTACAACTTCAAGTGACGCCGCGGAGACAACCGGGGTGCCGCCGAATGTCGAAGCATGTGACCCCGGCCCGAATGCATCGGCGACTTCTTCTCTGGCCAGCATAGCCCCTATGGGCAATCCATTGGCCAGGGCTTTGGCCAGGGTCATTATATCCGGGGTTATACCGAAATGCTCGTAGGCAAAAAGTCTGCCGGTACGTCCCATCCCTGTCTGAATTTCATCAAAAATTAAAAGAATGCCGGTGTCGTCACAAACCTGCCTTACGGCCTTAAGGTAGTCAGGATCGGGACATCGAACCCCGCCTTCACCCTGTATCGGTTCTATTAAGACAGCGCATGTGGATGGGCCTATGGCGCCACGCAATGCGCTAATGTCACTGAAGGGCACATAGTCAAAGCCTTCCAGTACGGGTTCGAATCCTTGTTTTATCTTATCCTGTCCGGTTGCGGAAAGGGTGGCCATGGTCCGTCCATGAAAAGAATGCTCCATGGAAATGATTCTGTATTTCCCCCTTTCCCCTTTTTCCTTGAAATATTTTCTGGCCAGTTTAATGGCGGCCTCATTTGCTTCAGCACCGCTGTTACAGAAAAATACCCGGTCGGCAAAGCTGTTTTCCGTAAGCCAGTATGCCAGATCTACCTGGGGGATTGTATAATAAAGGTTGGACACATGAAAAAGGGTGTCCGCCTGCATGCAAAGCGCTTTTGAAACTTGCGGATGTGCATGGCCGAGATTGCATACGGCAATTCCGGCAACAAAATCGGTATATTTTTTACCATCTGTATCCCAGAGCGTACATCCTTTGCCTTTTGCGATCACAATGGGAAATCTTTTATAGGTTTTTGTGATCACCTGATCCGCTTTTTTAATTATCTCTTGAGTCATTGTAACCCCTTTCCGTCAATCATATGGTTACTTCCGTGCCGATCCCTTTATCCGTAAAAAGCTCGAGTAATAAGGCATGGCGCTTATTGCCGTTTATAATGTGAGCCTTTCCAACTCCGTTTCTCATCGCCTCCAGCGCACATTCGATTTTAGGGATCATCCCTCCGATAATGGTTTTTTCTTCCACCATCTGATTGATGTTCTCTGCGCTAATTGAAGAAATCAGGGACCCTGAATCATCGAGAACACCATCTACATCGGTTAGCAAGATCAATCGACCTGCTGAAAGGGCTACGGCAATACTACTTGCAACCAGATCTGCGTTTATGTTGTATGTTTCACCCGATTCTCCGGCCCCGACCGGTGCGATAATAGGAATAAACCCCTTTTGGGTCAGCGTATTGATGATGTCCGGGTTAACATGGGTAACCTCACCCACCAGACCAGGATCGATTATCTCCGGGGGCTTATCCTTATCCTCCCAATGAACGATATGAAGTTTTCTGGCACGGATAAGCCCTCCGTCCTTACCGCTCAACCCCACAGCCTTACCGCCCTGCTGATTGATCTGAGCAACAATCCCCTTGTTGACTTTACCCCCTAAAACCATCTCCACAACATCCATGGTCGCCTCATCCGTAAGACGCATCCCTTTTACAAACCTGGAATGAATTCCCATGCGATCAAGAACAAAGTTGATCTGCGGGCCGCCACCGTGAACAACAACCGGATTCAGTCCCGTAAACTTCATTAAAGCAATATCCCGGGCAAAATCCTGCTTCAACTGCTCGTCGACCATGGCATGACCTCCGTACTTTACCACCACGGTCATACCATAGAAACGGCGAATATAAGGCAGGGCTTCAATCAGTATGTCGGCAACATTTGAGTTCATATTATCTTCTTTTCTTTAGCTGTCAGGTTTCAGTGCCTCTGTTCATCATTCCTGACACCTGACACCAAGCATACGGTAAGCAATACACATGAGAAGTTAGGTACTTACAGAATATACCGGCTCACTATGATCATTTCATACACCAGAACTGGGGTGGTAAAAATCGCCGTGTATACTAATGGAATTTTAATCCCATTTTTGTTCCATATCTTAAGGTCTCAGGTGTCAGGTGTCAGGAAGCCTGTTCAGCAGTAATGAGTCAGCCCTGAGGGAGCGTTTCATCATTTACGCCATATCCATATAATTGCTCATGGTCACCGGGTGTAATTCACGGCTGTTGGTTTACGACAGCCATTCATTTCTTATCACCGGGATCTGAAGATCAGGTTTCAGGTGTCAGGTGTCAGGTGTCAGGAGAGAGGG